>Ga0114958_10004032_pt1 | contig 10291 bp, 8 predicted proteins | sample C_130208_EF_Meta_FD_89577 | JGI IMG/M metagenome (GOLD analysis project Ga0114958, IMG submission 89577) | Freshwater microbial communities from Lake Croche, Canada to study carbon cycling - C_130208_EF_MetaG | ecosystem: Environmental > Aquatic > Freshwater > Lake | place: Lake Croche, Canada... | reverse complement strand
ACCTTCACGGCACCACGCCCAAACCCATCGCTGCGCCCACCCACGCCGGCGTCCAGTCCAACCGCGACTGGTGGCCCAATCAGCTCAATTTGAAGATGCTCCACCAGAACTCCGCGCTCTCCGATCCTATGGGCGCGGACTTCGACTACGCCCAAGAGTTTAAAAAGCTCGATCTCGCTGCCCTTAAAAAAGACCTCTACGCCCTCATGACCGACTCCCAGGAATGGTGGCCGGCCGACTTCGGGCACTACGGCCCGTTTTTTATTCGTATGGCCTGGCACAGCGCCGGCACCTACCGCACAGCCGACGGCCGTGGCGGCGCAGGCGCCGGTCAACAACGCTTCGCCCCTCTCAACAGTTGGCCCGATAACACCAACCTCGACAAAGCCCGCCGCCTCCTTTGGCCCCTTAAGCAAAAATATGGTCAGAAAATCTCCTGGGCTGACCTCATGATTCTCGCTGGCAACTGCGCCCTCGAATCCATGGGTTTTAAAACCTTCGGCTTTGGTGGCGGCCGCGCCGACGTCTGGGAACCTGAAGAAGACGTCTACTGGGGCGCTGAATCCACCTGGCTCGGCGACAAACGCTACATCGGTGACCGTGAACTCGAAACCCCCCTTGCCGCTGTCCAGATGGGCCTCATCTACGTCAACCCCGAAGGCCCTAACGGCCAGCCCGACCCGCTCGGCTCTGCTCGCGACATCCGCGAAACCTTCGCCCGCATGGCCATGAACGACGAAGAAACGGTCGCTCTCATCGCCGGCGGACACACCTTCGGCAAGACCCACGGCGCCGCCCCTGCCACCCACGTCGGCCGTGAACCCGAAGCTGCCGGCCTCGCCGAACAAGGCCTCGGCTGGGCCAACTCTTACGGCACCGGCAAAGGTGCCCATACGATTACGAGCGGCCTCGAAGTCACTTGGACCACCACGCCCACCCAGTGGAGCAATAACTACTTCGAAAACCTTTTCCGCTACGAATGGGAGCTCACTAAGAGCCCCGCGGGCGCTAACCAATGGGTCGCCAAAGACGCTGCCCCTACCGTCCCCGATGCCTATGATGCCGCAAAGAAACATCGCCCCACGATGCTCACTAGCGACATCGCCCTGCGTGCCGATCCCGCCTACGAAAAAATCTCCCGCCGCTTTCTCGCGCACCCCGAGCAATTCGCCGACGCCTTCGCCCGCGCCTGGTTCAAGCTCACCCACCGTGACATGGGCCCTAAGTCCCTCTATCTAGGCACCGAAGTTCCCGCCGAAAACCTTCTCTGGCAAGACCCAGTCCCCGCCCTCACCCATCCGCTCGTCGACGCCGCCGATATTACCGCCCTCAAGGCCAAAATTCTCGCCTCCGGCCTCGCTGTTTCCGAACTCGTCTCCACCGCCTGGGCCTCCGCTTCTACCTTTCGCGGCTCCGATAAACGCGGCGGCGCCAACGGCGCGCGCATCCGCCTAGCCCCCCAAAAAGACTGGGAAGCCAACCAGCCCGCCCGCCTTGCCAAGGTTCTCAAGACCCTCGAAGCCATCCAACACGCCTTCAACACCGCCCAGACCAGCGGCAAGAAAGTCTCCCTAGCGGATCTGATTGTTCTCGGTGGCGCCGCAGCCATCGAACACGCCGCCCACCAAGCCGGTCACTCAATCACCGTCCCCTTCACGCCCGGTCGCACCGATGCTAGCCTCCAGCAGACCGATGTTGCCTCCGTCGCCGTCCTCGAGCCCCAAGCCGACGGTTTCCGCAATTACGCGAAGACTCGTTATACACTCCCTGCTGAGCAACTCCTTGTCGATAAAGCCCAGCTCCTCGGCCTCACCGCCCCTGAAATGACCGTTCTTATCGGTGGCTTGCGCGTCCTTAATGCCAACCATGGCAAATCTCAACACGGGGTCTTCACTAAGCGGCCTGAGACGCTCACCAACGACTTCTTCGTTAACCTACTCGATATGGGCCACGTCGTGAAACCCACCTCGCCCATTGAGGAGCAATTTGAACTCCGTGACCGCGCCACCGGCGACGTCAAGTGGACAGCGACCCGCGTCGACCTCGTGTTTGGCTCCAATTCGCAACTTCGTGCGTTGGCTGAAGTCTACGCCCAAAGCGACGCCGGCCCTAAGTTTGTCCGCGACTTCGTTGCTGCCTGGAACAAAGTCATGAACGCCGACCGCTTCGACCTCAACTAACCCATCTTATCCGGCGCGCCCCTGCGAAATCTCGCGGCGGCGCGCCTTTTTTATTTTTTCTACCCTCTATCTGTTTTTTTCCCCTACCTTAAATTTTGACGGACGGCGAAACCGTAAAAAACGCCCTAAAATCGTAAAATTTGGCTTAAAAACTCTGTTTTTGACCTAATTTTGGCCAAAAAGTGCCCAAAACTTCAGTTTAGTTGATCAGTTGTCGTTCACTCATGCTCCGGAAATTTCCATCAACTTTGCTCCTGTTTTTATTGGCTGCCGCGGTGTCCGTCGCCGCAGAGATCAAGGTGGCGACACTCAACTGCTATTTGCTTTTCGATCCTCGCATTGAGCACCGGGGTAAGCTGGATGAGCAGCAGCGGATGAGTGTCGCCCAGTACAACGAAAAACTCAGCAATCTGGCTTCCCTTATTCGCGGTTACGATGTTGTCGGTATTCAAGAGACTGGAGGTCGAACAGAGGTGGACGCACTCGCTGCGAAAGCAGGAATGCAGGGGCTCTGGGTTAAAGGCAACGACACGGCGACTGGTGAAGAGGTCGGCCTGTTGTACAAATTGCCCGATTGGACGGTGAACTCGGCTTCCCGAACGCCTGAGCTTGATCGCATCTTAAGTAAGCACCTCTTGGTCGAAATGCAGAACGGCGATCACCGTGCCCTGTTTCTTGTGATCCATTTGATCCGGCCCATCGGTAACCAGTTGGCTAAGCACCGTCAGCAGCTTGAAGCCATTAAGACCTGGATGCGTTATCAACATGCGTCCCATCCCGGTTGGTTGATCGTGGTACTCGGCGATACGAACAGTAACCTTGTGGAACGGGGTTCATCGCTATTTGGCTTCGGGGTCGAGGCCGGCGAATCCATTGATTTTAAGCCCACGCATCTCAACCGGAGCGTCTACGACCGAATGGTGCTCCTTGGCCCGGGAACGTGGCATAACGTTGAAATCAAGGCGCCGCCATACGATAATCGCCCCCTTCCTGCGTTGAAGCGGGTCTGGACGGATCACTTTCGGTTGGGCGGGGAGATCATTTTAAATCCCTTATTCAGGCGTGAGCATTAAATATCTTAGGTCAGTCTTTCATCTGCTTTCAGCCCAAAATGGGAGATTTTTAGGCCCAAGTTGTTGCGATTAGAAACGCACAATCGGACGCTGAATGCCAACACTCTCAGGCCTTTGGCGGAGAGCTTACGGTGGGTGTTCCCAGGGTGTGTTTACAAAACTCGCTTTGCTCGTTCTGTGAACGGTAGACACTTTACTCCTTAAGCCTGTACGTAACAAAATCTGGTTATAAGTTCTGCCGGCATTTTGAGGTTACCAAACATGGTTTGGCGCATAGTTGCTTACTCTCCCATCCAGCCCTAGCGACTGTTTAACTCATTTATTCTGTTATCAAGCGCATGCACGTCACCGCGCTCGTACCACGAATCCAAAAGATCAAAAAAGATTAACTCGATTCCCTCCAAAAGCATCGGTGCGTTCCATGCACAGAACGTTGATGAAAATACCCCGAAAATTTGGCTGGGTGAATGGTCCTGAAAACCTCTAACAAAGTGGATCGGTGGTATCGTAGCAGAGATCTACTAAGCGCGTGGGCCGGCTCCACCAACTATGAGCTTTTTTTCTTAGGGTGCGGGGCGGCTTGAGACGAAGCTGCCGGCGCGGGTGAAGCGGTGGTTAACCGGGCGGCGTTGGTCGGGGGTAAGAGGTGGTAGCGCGGGTAGCGTATCGGCTTTGGCGGTGGCCAGCTGCGTGCGGCAAAGTGCGCGAAAGGTATCCCATCGTTCGGCCAAAAACAGTTCATTGGCAGCTCGGCGATCTCGGCGCGTGGCTATATCGGCGGGTAAATTGATCGGGGCGGATCGTGCCGTTTGCCGGAGCAAGCTGCGCCATTCAGTCAGCAGGCGGTCTACGTCACCGCGCCCTGCAAACTCTTGGGCTTCGACGACCTGGCGGGTGGATTCGTGGGTGGCGACGATAGCAGAGACTACATCGCTCGCGCCGAAGCCGTAGCCGGGTGGGATCCCTTCTAGCAGGTAGCCTTCGATGGTGGTACGGCGGTAGGTTCGTTCGCAGATTGCGGCAAGGCGGCCGAGGCGGCGGGGGTTGGTGCCGGAGAAGCGGTCAGCGGCGAAAAGATTGGCGCAATCAAAGAGCAGCGCGTCGAGCGGGTAGCGTCGGTCCTCGAGTGCGGCTGCGAGGGCTAGGCCTTCTGGTCCTAGGTAGCAGGCTACGATTGCTCCTCGGGCACTGAGTTGGAGATCTCGATCAAGCACGCCCACGCGTTGCCATTGCCAAAGCGGGGTGGTTTGGACTGAAAGGTCGAGGCACGCTGGGCGGTGGGTGCAGGTCCGGCAGGAGAGAAAAGGATCGCGCTCGCGGCGGACGAGGCGGGCGCGGCCGGTATCTGTGCAGTGGTTGCAGGGTAGCGAAGACTCGAGCGGGAGGGCAGAGGTAGCTTCGGCACCGAATACGACGGGGGTGTCGGTGAAGAATCGGGTGGCACTGGCCGCGGCTAGGGCGGCGGTGGGGGCGCCGGGGTAGAGCTGACGCAGGAAAAATGCCCAAGGAAGCGGGGCGGCGCGTTTCAGACGAAGCGGCGCGGCTCGGCGCAGGCGCGGGGTGGAGCTGGAGACCAGGACGAAACCGTATTCGTCCAGGCCACGGCGACCAGCTCGGCCTACCATCTGGAGTAAGTCGTGGGGAGGGATCTCGTGTTCAATGGGTCCTAGATTAAAGTGGGAGGCGGTGATGAGTACGGAGCGCAGGGAGAAATTGATGCCGGCGCTGAGGCCAAGGGTGGCGAAGACGGCTCGGAGTTGGCCGGCTTTAGCGAGGGGCTCTATTAGCCCAGCGCGTTGGGTATAGGCGAGGCCGCTGTGGTGGTAGGCGACTCGTTGACGCAGGAGTTTGGTCAGGGCGGGTCCGGCGAGTTGTTCTTGCTCGGGGGTAAGACTAAGCGGTTCAGCAAGCGGTACCTCGCGGGCGAACTGGCGGGTGAGACGTTCGGCATCGTGGCGGTGCGGGGCAAAGATCAGAACCGGACCTAGGCCTTCGCGAAGGGCGCCGGCGATGCGTCGTGACCAGAAGCCCTCGATGGTCCGCGGGAGGCCGGAGATAAGATCGTCGATTTCTACCTCCTCAAGCGGGACTGGTCGCTCCCGGTGGCTCACGACTTCGACGTTGCGGCCGAGACGTTGGAGCCAAGCGGCGACGTCGTGAGGGTTGGCGACGGCGCCGGAGAGGAGGAGGAGTTGGAGCTCGAGCGGTGCGGAGAGGAGGGCTCCCTCGTAGTGGTTGCCGCGGGCAGTATCGGCGAGCCAGTGATATTCGTCGACGACGAGGAGGTGGAAGGGCTCGAGGTCGTTGGGGCGCGTGGGGTGAGCGGATGCGATCTGGCTTTGGACGGCTTCGAGGGTGGCGACGACGAGCGGGGCCGTGGGGTCGATGGTGATGTCGCCGGTGATGATGCCCACGCGCCAACCGCGGGCGCGCCATTCGGCGTATTTGTCGTTGGCTAGGGCGCGGGTCGGGACAGTGAACAGCGCTCGGCGTGAGAAATTCGTTTGCTCAGCCCAGCGCTCGAAGACGTAAGTTTTGCCCGCGCCGGTGGGTGCGTCGATGACAACGTCTCGACCAGCCTCAAGGGCACGGATTGCCTCGGCCTGCCAGCGATCAGGGAGGACGAGTTTTTGAAGGCCGGCGAAAGCGTCGGTCAGCACAGTATTGAAAGTGCGCGTGCGTTGAGGCGCGTCAAACCGTGGCCGGGATTTCTCGCGGAAATTTTTGCGCGGCGATCCGTGGCCGATCAAGCGAGGGAACATCTCTGCGGGTCGCACACTCATTAGCGCGGATGCGAGGGGCAGTGGCTTTCTAACTTTTTGCCAGTGATGGCGGTTCGCTCTAGCCAAACGGTCCGTTGCTCCGCATGTTATTTCTTTAGTCTCCGACACCACTACCAACCGATGATAGCTGCCATGATCGTTATTTCACTTTTAATTGCCCTCGTGGCTACCGAGCCCGACGCGTCCGAAAGGGACAAGGCACCGGAGCCGGCCCCGCCCCGCCCGAAGAAAGTGAAGTAAACGCGGGCGGGTAGCGGCGGCAGTTTTGTAAAAATGACAAAGGCGCGCCGACTTGCGCGGGCGCGCCCTTGGTTGGTTTTCTCGTTTAACTTAACGTCGGTTCAGCTCGAGGCGAGGCGGGGGCTGGCTGCCGCAGCGTCAACGATGTGCAACGGGAGGACGACTTTCGTCGCCACCGGCACGCCACCTTTGACCGCGGGTTTGAACTCCCACTGTTTGACTGCGTCCAAGACAGCGCCGCTCAGCATGATGTCCACGGGGGACTTCACTTTGAAGGCGGAGGTTTTACCTTGAGCGTCCACCACGAATTCGATTTCGACGGTGGAACCGATGTATTCAGCGCGGACGGATGGGGAAACCACCACGACCGGCACCGGAAAACCGGCATCTTTGCAGCACGTCTCGAGGTAGGTCGCTTCCAAGCTCTTTGCCCGGAGGGCAGGAGCTAGAAGAGCGGCCAAGCTAAACAGGACGGCGACTTTATTTACGTGTTTCATGACTATTTGCTTTTTTTATAAACTCCGCCCGCACAGGGCGCGGAGAGGTTAGTTTCTAGGCATCTGGCTTTAGTGGCATCCGGGGCGTCTCCGGCGCGGTGAAGCGGCGGTGGCGAACCGAAGGTCTGACCGAAAAGGGCGTGAGCCGATCGCGGCCAAAGGTTCCGTTTTGGGGCGGGACCAGACCGGGTGGGGCGCGTCAGTCGCGAGCGCGTCTCACCCGTAAAGTTACGGAGACGTAAACCTACGTCTTTCGCCGGGGCACGCAGGCTCCGGTCGGGTAAAATTCAAAGAACGTTTAAGGGGTTCCTCGAAAGCAATGAAGGATGTTGTCCTCTGACTTTGTAAAGCAAGTGCCGTGCCCAAGCGACGCGATAATGTAACCCGGTTCAATCTAAGTTCGCTGAGATTGCCAGCGAAGGCTTGGGTCCTTTGATTTGGATGATGAACCGTCGTGATTTCTTGGTTAACTCGTCGTTGTTGGTTTCCGCCGGCTTCATGGCCCGCGCGCAGTCCGCCACTCCTGCTTCCCCTCCTTCCGTCTCGCCCGCGCCCAAGGCGACTTTCGCTCCGGCAGTGACCGAATTTCGTCTGCTGCGGCGCGACGTCGGAATCTTCACCGGCCGAGGCGGTACCATCGGTTGGCTCGCTAACAAAGACGCGCTCGTCGCCGTCGACACTCAATTTGCGGATACGGCGGCGTTGTTTCTCGAGGGCTTGCCCGGCCGCGATGGCCGCAAGCTCGACGTCGTGATCAACACGCACCACCACGGTGATCACACCGGCGGCAACGCCACCATGAAGCCCGCGGCCAAGTCGATCGTCGCCCACGCGAACGTCCCCAAGCTCCAATTTAACGCCGCCGAAAAAGCCGGCACACTTACGAAGCAAGTCTACGCGGACACGACTTTCCCGAATGTGTGGCGCCGTGAGCTCGGAGGTGAGATCGTGACCGCGCAGTATCACGGCGCCGGCCACACCAGCGGCGATGTGATCGTGACTTTCGAGAAAGCTAATGTCGTGCACATGGGTGACCTTTTGTTTAATCGCATTTATCCAGTTGTGGATCGTCCGGCGGGCGCGAGTTTCCGCCACTGGATCACTGTGCTCGAGGAAGCTGCGAAAACATATCCTTCTGACGCTATCTATGTATTCGGTCACGGTAGCGCGAAATACGGCGTGACCGGCCAACGCGGCGATCTCCTCTTGTTCCGTGACTATATCACCGCGCTCCTTGCACACGTGGAAAAACAAATCGCCGCTGGTGAACCTAAAACAAAAATCTCGGCGCTAGAAAATTTTCCCGGATTCCCAGATTTTCATCTGCCTTTGCCTAACCGTCTTAGCGGCAACCTTGGCGCGGCCTACGACGAATTAACCGAAAAAAGCCTGATTCAGTAGTGTAGGTTTCGTGGCGACGTGATTTCCGTTTGCAGGTACGCGCCGCCCGCCTCTAACTCCGCTCAACCCCGTCACTAATCATGAACTTCGCTACCTTCTTTAAGACTTTTGTTTTTCTCGTGCTTCTTTTTGTCATGCTCTATGTGGGCATGAATAACACCCACGAGATTAATTTTTATTTTCCCATCGCAGGTACGACGGCAAAAAAACCGATTCACGAAGCGGCATCGTTAATTTTCTTCGGCATCTTCGCACTCGGCGTGCTGGCCGGCACGATGTTGCACGGCGGCGGCAAGGGTGGCGCAAAAAAGAGCGCCTCCAGCGGTAAGGATAAGTAAATGCTCAGGCGCCCGCGCGCCGACGTAGGTTATCGCACACAATCGCAGCGGCGACGCCGGCGTTGAGCGATTCAGCGGCACCAAAGCGCGGGATCGTCACACGACGTGTGATCAACGCTGCAACCGCAGGCGACAACCCGCGGCCTTCGCTTCCGATTACGATCACCGCATCGCGCAAAGGCGGGAGTTTGTGCACATCGTCTCCGGAAAGATCGCAGCCAAGCACCGGCACGTTTAACCCTACGAGTGCGGTTGCGAGTTCCGCGGTATGAGCGCGCACGCGGGCGAATGAGCCCATACTAGCGTTGATGACTTTTTGTGAAAAAAGATCGGCGCAATCTGTCGAAAGCACCACGCGCTCGAGCGCAAACCAGTCCGTAAGCCGCAGTAGCGTACCGACGTTTCCAGCGTCTTGTACCCCGTCGAGGGCGAGCGTGAGACCGCAATTGAGATCGCCGGGCGCGAGTGGTGTGCGCGTGAGTGCTCCGACCGCGAGGACGGAAGACGGCGTCGGAAAATGACTGGCGCGCGCCATCTCCTCTGGGGTGAGACTATGGGTTTTGTAACCGCTCCAAGCTGGCGTGCCGTAGATTTCGGAAAACGGAAATTTTGCACAGAGGAGTTCGGCGACGACTTTTTCGCCTTCGACGACGAACAGACCGAGCGCTTCGCGTTTTTTTTTCTCGCGCAAGGAGCGGAGGCGTTGGAGATCGGCTTTGGTCGGCATCGAGGGCGTTATCATGACGAGCCGCTTAGCCAAGGCTCAAGCGCGGGTTTGCGTCCCGTGGGTAAAAACATTCACGCTCGGCCCATGAATCGTACTGTAACGTCACCTCTCGGACATCGGCGCGGTTTCGTGCTGACTCTCGGTGGCCTGCTGGTCGTGGCGGCGTGGGCGGGCAGTTTCGGCGGGCCATTCGTATTTGATGACATCGCAGCGGTGCGAGAAAATTTGACCTTTCGTGACTGGTGGAAATTTAGCGAGTTGCTGGCGCCGCCGGCCGGACTTTCGGTGAGCGGTCGACCCGTAGCGAATGCGTCGCTGGCGGTGAGTTACGCGCTGAGTGGGGAGCAACCTTGGGGTTATCACGCGGTGAATTTAACGCTGCATCTAGCGACGGCAGGTTTGTTAGTCGGAGTGGTTCGGCGCACATTGCGTCAGCCGAGGCTCTTGGAAAAATTTGGAGCGGCAGGGGATGAAATTGCGCTGGCGGTTGCGGCGGTGTGGTCATTGCATCCGTTGCAGACTGCGACGGTTACTTATGTGATGCAGCGTACGGAAGGACTCGCGGGGTTTTTCGCTATGACGACGCTTTATTGTTTTTTGCGCGGCGTAGAGATAGAGATTGAGCGCGGTGGTCGGGGTTGGAGGGTGTGCGCCATCGTGGCGTGCGCTCTTGGGATGGGGAGCAAGGAAGTGATGGTCGTAGTGCCGATGGTAGTATTTTTATACGATCGTACATGGGTCGCGGGAGATTTCGCCGCCGCATGGCGAGCACGGAAATTTTTTTACAGCGGTCTGGCTGCAACTTGGCTGGTGCTCGTGGTGTGTCTGCTTGCGAAGGGCCGCAATGGGTCGGCGGGATGGGATGCGGGCATGAGCGTGACGTCGTATGCTCTCACGCAGGCCGAAGCGATTTGGTGTTACCTCAGGCTTGCAGTGTGGCCTGCTCCACTGGTGTTTGATTATGGTGCGGAGCTATCGGTGAATTACGCGGCAGTGGCTGGAGTTGTGGCGCTTATCGGAGCGACTGCGTGGGCCTGGGTGCGGCGGCCGTT
>Ga0114958_10004029_pt1 | contig 10295 bp, 11 predicted proteins | sample C_130208_EF_Meta_FD_89577 | JGI IMG/M metagenome (GOLD analysis project Ga0114958, IMG submission 89577) | Freshwater microbial communities from Lake Croche, Canada to study carbon cycling - C_130208_EF_MetaG | ecosystem: Environmental > Aquatic > Freshwater > Lake | place: Lake Croche, Canada... | reverse complement strand
TGTTTCGAATGAATGTATTCTGGAGTCGGCGATATTTTTAAAAACGGGTAATTTGTCAAAAAGTTTGGGGGTTTCTCCAAGATCATTGATTGTATCAAATAAAATCAATATGTCACCAATACTTGTTTTACTTTCTTTATCATAATTTTTAATACATTCAATATATTTAAGTAATTCATTTTCTATTTTTTCATCTTTTTTTATTGAGGTTTCCTTTTTTTCATCCTTTTTTCCCAAGTCTTCTTTTTCCAAGTCATCCTTTTTTCCCAAGTCATCCTTTTTTCCCAAGTCATCCTTTTTTCCCAAGTCTTCTTTTTTTGATAAATTGTTGAGATTACTCATTTATAATATATTTTTATTATAAATGGTTTTATCAAAAATAAATAAAAAAATTAAATATACTGAATTTAAAAAAATTAATAACGACGATTTAAATCGCGAAACAGATTTATATGAAATAGTGATAAAAAAAATTCCGGTAATAATAGCAATAGGAATTCAAGATAACTCTTACATTACAGATGGTGTCATATTTTTTCCAATATATTTAATAAAGTATAATATGAAATCTATACAAATTGGTGTATTTGAAGTTTCTTCGGAAACAGAAGACATTGAAACAAACGATCCTTTATTTTATTCTTTTGTGACAAAAGAATTTTTAGAAAAAATAAGATTGAACCCAAATAGGATTGACGAAATTGAAAAAAGAATTGATTTAGATGAAACTGTTTCAAAAAAAGAAGCACGGGAGGTGAAAGAAACACGGGAGGTGAAACAAGCTCAGGAAGTGAAAGAAGTGAAACAAGCACAAGAAGTGAAGGAAATAAGCATAGGGAATGAAAAAGAAGTTAAAATACAAAATATCAGAAAACCATATTTTTCGCAATTTTCAGAAAGAATGCTATCTCCGTTGCCAGAAGAAACAGAGAAAACCAGAGAATTAAGAGATCAAGAATTTACAAAAGTAAACTGGGTTCAAAAATTTTTTCATAATAAAGAGTACGCACTCAAAGACAATGAAGGGGGGGGGGATTGTTTTTTTTATGCCATCCGTGACGCATTCATGGGATTAGGACATGAGACTTCCGTGGCAAAACTTCGTGAAATAGTAGTAGCTAACGCATCCGAAGAAAAGTTTCTATACTATAAAGAATTATATAATGAATATTCAAGCACTGCGACAGAATTAAAAGAAAAAGCAAAAAAATTAAAAATTAGTTATGAAGAAATACAACAAAGATTAAAAGAAGAACCTGATAAAGTTTCAAAAATTGCTCTATTAAAAAAAGGAAAGGAAATTAAAGAAGAACGTAACAATGTGATAGAAGAATACGATTCGCTACAAACTCTCATAAGAGATGTAAAATTTATCAGCAATGTTCCTGATTTCAAACACTTTAAATCAAAACTACGAACGTCTCACTATTTTGCCGACTCATGGACAATCGGAATTATAGAAAAAGTGTTAAACATTAAGTGTATTATTTTATCAAGTGATCATTACGAAAATGGCGATATGGAATCTGTCGTTAATTGCGCAATAACTGATATTTCTCAATTAATAGATGGCACCGAAATCGAAAACTTTTATGAACCAGATTTCTATATTATATTAGATCACACGGGAACTCATTATAAATTAATTACTTATAAAAATCGACGTATTTTCACTTTTAAGGAACTTCCTTATGATTTAAGACACATTATTGTAAATAAATGCATGGAACGGAGAAATATTTTTAATTATATCCCGGAATTTATTCAAATGAAAGGTGAAGTGGCAAAAGGACGATCATTTGATCCTGATAAAATTCAACAATTATGTGACGCTAGATTGTATGATTTGTTTGATGAAAATATTGAGTTTTTATATTATTCAAAATCTCGCGACGGAATACCAGGAAAATCAAATGGAGAAAAAATACCACTCAATGAAGTAAAACATTTCTTAAAATTAAATAAAATAAAAAATTGGAGAAAAAAATTGTCAAATGATTGGATCGAACCTTTTGAATATGATAAACATAAATGGGCGAGTGTCACACATTTATACGAAGCTTCAAAATATAAATCAAATCCAAAAAAATATATTCAATATTCTTTAGATTCGGGAAGTGATTTATCCAAAAACATAGATTTGGTAAAAAAACAAAAAGAAAAAATCGATAAAAATTTTATAAATATAAAAAATCAAATATTACAAGACGCTCTATTGGCAAAATGGTCTCACCCCGAACTCAAAGAGCTTTTACTAGAAACAAAAAAGGCTAAATTGTCTGAATTTAAACGCGGTGAAGAACCAGAAGTATCGTGTATTTTGATGGATGTAAGAGATAAATTGTCTAAAGAATAAGTACATTTATAATTAATAAATTATTAATGGAATATAATGAATAAAATATGTTTTTACTCAAGTTTCATATTTATCACAAATATCATATATAATTTAATAAATAAACAATATACATATACCTTTTTATTTTGTTATCTATTACTAACGTCTCTTATTATCCATTACTACGAAGGCGGTTTAATGTTAAATCTTCTTGATAAATCGGCAATATTTGGAGTATTGATATTTTCTGTATATAATTATGGAAATATAGTTTATACAAATTTTCGAAAAATTAAAAAATCATTTCACAGCACAACTCGCCGCGCTTTTCGAAAACTAAAAAAAGATAAAAATATAAAAATATTATTAGAGGGACCTGTCACACCCCCCCCTCGAGCACAGAACAGGATTTTATTTAAGAGTAAACAGAAAACAGGGATTACCCTCTTCGTCTTGCTTTTTCTTCCATTGGCATTTATTTTTGAGGTATATTTATTTTATTACGGATATATAAATTGTAAATATTGTTATGATGCGAACAAGACAACCTCGAGTATGTATCATTCTCTTTTACATGTTGTCGCAAGTATTAGTTTTAATTTATTAACTTATGTTTTAATATGAAACTGAATGTTGAAAATATGGAGATGATTGAATTTTTTCATCGGCTACCATTTGAAAAAAAAATGAACAAGAAAACCAGACATTGTTTCAAAGAAATTTATGATATAATTAAAGAGGCGCCTTCATTCCATTTCGCAAGTAACCCAATGGATGGTATAGTTTTTACCTTAAACAGAAAAATCGATAGAATAGAAGAGTCCGAATATTTGCCTATGAAAATTGCGAATTATATCAATTTACAAAAAAAACAACATTTTCAGTATGAGGTGTTTCAAGATGGTCGGTATATTTTTATTCACTTTCTCGTTTTTAAAAAAGTGATGCGAAAAAAATACGATGAATATGTGAAATATATGCTTCAGGTTTTATTTACATTGAACCATTTTTCTTATAAAAAATGCGCAAAATCGAAAGAGTTTCATATTTATCTCTACATGACTCCTTTTAAAAAACTTCTCCCCGTAGATGAAGTCATTGGAGCTGACAATGTAAATACGGGTATAAATAAAAAAGATTGGAATTGTTCGGATCATGAAGAAGTGAACGAAATTGTTATCTTTCGCGAAGAAGATTGGTTTAAAGTTTTTATTCATGAATCAATTCATAGTTTTCGTTTGGATTTCAATGACGCAGCAACAAAAGAAATTCAAATGTTGTTTCCTGTTAAATCTGATATAAATTTGTTTGAAGCTTATACTGAATTTTGGGCAAAAATGTTAAATATGTTATTTTGTTCTATTTTTTTAGAAAAGAGAAATAATTTTGATAAAGTCATGGAGATTATGAATTTATTAATAAGTGTTGATATTAAATATAGTTTGTTTCAAGTCGTAAAAGTGTTACATTTCATGGGCCTCGCCTACTCAGATTTGATTAATGGAATAAATCTCGAAAGATACAAAGAAGATACCAATGTGTTGTCATATTTTGTTCTAAATTTATGTTTGATGAATCATTATAATCTTTTTATTGAATATTGTAAGGAAAATTCACACAATGTTTTGAATTTCAATGAAAGTCGACATTTGGTTAATTTTATTAAATCATGGTACAAAGACGATGATCTTTTGAAGGATATTGAAAAAATGGAACAAGTATTTAAACGCACCAGAGATGACCGTCTCTTGAAAAACATAAAGATGACACTTTTTGAATTAAAATAAGTTGTTAGTATATGTATTTACAAACATCTTTTAGTCACCATTTAGAAACAGACCATTCTGAATTACCTGTACAAATAGAGCCAAAATGCAATTTATCTTTTGTGATCAAACAATTGATTAGTGTGCTATTATTTGGGATACCCGGCACCCCAGATCCATGTATTTATAGATTAGTGTATGAAGATATAGTTTTTTTTACAATTTACTTACTTTAAATTTTGAATTTTTAAAACCACCTTTTAAATTAATGTCAAACGCATCTTTTACTGGGTATACAAATATTCCAGGGTTTGAAACTGGAAATACTATGATACATGCTGGTTATAATTTTCTTGATTTAATTCGAATATCAAATCAATTGGACATATTTTTATCTACATTTATATTAAGTTTCTCGAAATTATCGATAGAATTAACAAGAGATAACATAATTTGTATGTTAACATTGGTTGTGGTCTTGGATTTTATTTTTAAAAGTGTACCTAAAGATACTATGAAAATTGATAAGGAAAATATTAAAAATGATATAAAAGATAAATTAATAACAATAAAAAAATTAACAATCAAAATTGGGTAAATGTTTGCGAACAATTAAAAATTTTTCTCGAAAAACCTGAGAACGAAATATTAAAAAAGGAAAATCGCAAGTTTAACTTCTTTGAAAAAAGTTGATGGAAGAGTAATTGATACTACCCCAATACTAAAATTAGATTATTTAATGATGACACACATAAATATTATTTAACTATGGGAAACCGATTTAAAACCAGGGAATTAAAACGCGTATTAAGTATAATACATTACGATGAAAATGATTACGAATCAAGGGTAAAAATCTTTTGTTTTTTACAATGGTTAAAGGATTCTTTTGAAACAACGGAAATTTCGTCGGTAAGACGAGATCCCATATACACTCCACAAGATCTTATTTCTATGCCAGGTAGAGAAAACATTCATATAGAACCACTTGATAACCAAAATCTTAAACTTAATATGATAGAACAAATCACTGAATTATAAGACTTAATTATAATAAACAAAGAATTGTGTAATTCGTATTGTGAAAAACGACAAGGAGGTTGGATATACACAAAAAAACAATGCGTACAAAATAATTGTGTTCTTCATCCCTTTAATTATTTAAATGGTCTTGAAAATGTCTCATTTGGTAGTTATTAAAGATAAGAATGACCCCAATTATTATAACAAAAATTTGAAAATTTTACTATCTAGTGACACGTATAAAATTATTGAAAAATATATCGTCACCAATAAATTTTTCGAATTTTTAAAAGAAACAGATTATGAAAAATTAAGTGATATTCTTATACTTTTTACTGAATTAAAAGAAAATTTTGAACGTCTAGACGGAAAATCGTATACTTTTATTGTGAAGCATGTAAAAACACAAAAGAAACGTGGTGGTAGAACTCGGAAAAATAAACGCTATAAACGCTATAGAAAAACAATTGATATAATATGAAACAGATAGATGTTAATGTAATTTGTGATGGCATGATAACATTCATGGCTTTTGTTAAACCATTAATATTTCTTACATATTGGAAAGGTATAAAACCCAATCCATATGTTTATAGATTAGTATACGAGGATGTAGATTTTTTTTTTAAATTGTTAACTCTTGATGAAAATAGTAATTTAGACTTTCTAAATTTGGAAAGTTATAAATTGTTTCCAAATTTTGAACCAAATATGGATGTAATTTATATTTTTGGTACCAGATCAATATTACATGCTGGTTATAATTTTCTTGATATCATTAGAATATCTCCGTTAATAGATTTCCTATTGAACAATCAATTTATGTTAACAGGAGGAGTTGATTTATCGAGAGAAACTTTTCATTGTGTAATTAATAATACGTATTTAGCAGATATTATATTACAAAGCCATGAAGAATACAAAGATTTAAATGGTCAGCATAAATCTGACAAAATTACTGAGATAAAAATGATGCTAATTACGATACTATATAACTTAAATGTGGTTAATTTAGGAAGAGTTTGTGAAATTTTAAAAAAAAAAATGACTTCCCAATTATTTGAAAAATTAAGTAAATTAACTTCATTGGAACCGTCGTTAATAAATAAATTAACAGATGAAACACGTGAAAATTACAGTGTGATTTTTCCATGTTTTGAAAAGACAAATATTTCAAATTGCCCACTTTACAAATATTACTTAACTATGGGAAACCGATTTGAAACCAGTGAATTAAAACGCGTATTAAGTATAATACATTACGATGTAAATGATTACGAATCAATGGTAAAAATCTTTGGTTTTTTACAATGGTTAAAAAATGGCGTTTTTAAAACACGAATAAACAAAGAAATTAAAGAAGAAGCTAAAAAAGAAGTTAAAGAAACTAAAGAAGAAGTTAAAGAAACTAAAGAAGAAGTTAAAGAAACTAAAGAAGAAGTTAAAGAAACTAAAGAAGAAGTTAAAGAAACTAAAGAAGAAATAAAAAGAGACGAAATGGACAAAGAAATGGAAGAAAAAATAGAAAGAGAAATGGAAGAAGAAATAGAAACAGCAAAATCAGATTATACGGTCAAATTAATAAATTTAATGGCTAATAATACGAAGAAAATTTATAATAACTTGAAAAAAGTAAATGAAGATTTATGTGAACAATATTGTAAAAACAGAGGATGGTTTGAAACAATACGAAATTGTAAATTAAAATGTTTAGATGTTAACCAATTTATATATGATATAACACCTGACGACGATATACCTTTGCTTGTTGAAGCTTTGGATCATCTTAAAAAAGGAACATTATCAGAAGGCAATTTACCAATAGATAAAATTTTAGACATATGGACATTGTTCAGAGATTTGCAAACATCAAAAATAGAGGGCCGTTATGCGAATATAATAGAAAAAATGCAACACAACCAAACTAAAAAACAAAGCATACGCACTAAACATGGGGGAAATCATAAACGTAGTCATAAACGCAAAAAACATAAACAGTATCGCACACGCAAAACAAAGTTGAAATAATGGAATTTATTTTACGTTGTCAACATATTGCTTAATAATTTCAAAATTTACAGTATCACTATTATGCCAGTACCATTTGTGAAATATTACATCGTATGGATTAATGGAAGAACCATAAAAACTATTTTTTCTTGATGGGTGTATATTATTATTTAAATTATAATTATCACTGTTAGTCCAATCTATATTTTGATATTTTTGTAACATACAATCAATTGAAAATCCATTTTTTAATATACAATTAGATAAACCATATTCTCCGTTTACAATAGCACTATATTTATCATCGTGATTACAAAAAATATTTTGATTTTTTAACAAGTTTAAACCAATACTATCTACCATAAAAAAAAATCCTTCTACCTTTGGACCATAACCTCCGGCATCATGGGGTGGTAAACAAACAATGGTGGTTCCAACCAATTTTACACAATCATTTATTTTTTTTATAAAAATATTTGTCCAATGAGTTTCTATATAATGAGGTATAATTGGACCTATAACTCCGCTATTCATAAAAAAATAATAATCATAATTGATTGTTTCGATATATTCTAAAGCATGATTATGTCCTCCAAAATCATATCCTATATTATCTCTTTTAAGTATCGTTACATTTTTCAAAGTTGGAAATTCAATATTTTCATGAGAATAACCATTAACTACAATAATGTAATCAATATTATCTTTATATGACAACTCATTTTTAACAAAAAAATTTAAGTTATAATCACTTGATGGGGATGGAAAATATGTATATATCACAACGGATTTCATATTTTAACTATAATTTAAAGTTTTCATCAATTCTCTTTAATTAAGTTTAAAATTATGGACGTATAAAAACAATTCGACATGTTGGAAACACAAGTGAAGGAAACCATATAAAACGTATCCATAAGAAGAAACATGGAAGTAGAAAAAGCATTCGAAATATTCGGCACAAGAGACGTCGATCCCGAAAAACTTAAAAAAATATATTATCGTCTTGCGTTAAAAAATCATCCAGACAAGAATGGAAATACACTTGAAGCCAATCGTCGTTTTCAGGAAATCAATGAAGCATATGAATTATTACAAACGATTGAAACTCCTGTTGTTGAAACTTATGATGATTTTTTAACAGAATTTATCGCTTTTTCTGAATTATATCAAATTATACCTGTTCTTTCCAAACTTTCTTTGATGGAAGAAATAACAAAAGAAACGTGTGCAGAAATATACGAATTTATTTTAAAAAACAAGGATCTGTTTCATATATCTTCGTCGTTCTTAGAGGAGATGGAAACGATTGTTTTGAAAAAATATGAAAACGATACATTTTTTATTCTTCATCCAACCATTGATGATTTACTAGATCATAATGTCTATAAATTAAATGTAGATGGCGAACAATATCTTGTGCCTCTTTGGTTAAGCGAAAGCGTTTTTGATAAAAAAGACAAAGGAGAAATAATTGTAAAATGTATACCTCATCTAGAAAATATATATATAGACGATGATATTTACGTAGAAATCAATGTCCCATTTACACCCAAACTGTTAACAGACAACATTACATTTTCTCTTGGAAAAAAAGTATTTGAAATCCCATGCGAGGAATTACAAATAAAAAAAACTCAATTATTTAAATTACAAGGAAAAGGCATTTCGAAAAATCAAAACATGGTTATAAACAAATCAGATATAATTGTGAAAATAACATTTTAAGGATCTTTCTCTGTCTTTCTCTTGACAACTCTCTTCTTCTTTTCTTCGACGGGAACCTCGTTGTCAGAGATATCTAATGCGGGCTCAATGCCAGGAATGTCTTCAGTTTGTTCTGTTTCGTCGTCGCTGTCTTCTACGATTGTTGCCGGGGTCGAGGTTGATTTTACTTGAATTAAACATCCTTGAGACATCGATGCCTCACATGGGACTACTACTTGAACCAATTTCCAGGTAACACCAAATTTTCCTCCGACAAACCAAAGGCCGCTACATTGGATGAGAGAAATAACGCGTGTTCCTTTTCGAATTAATTCAATAGGGTTCGCGTAAGTCTCTGATGGGAAGAGCCTTGTTAGTTTTTCGTCGTAAACTTCTACTTTCCATTTTTCTTCAAAGAACCCAATCTTTGCGCGTAGAGAAGGCGCCCGGGTCTTGTCAAAATCGCCGGTTGATTTATCTTTTGGGTATTTCAAGATGGGGGTCCACAAAGCTTCAAGGACGTCAGGGCTGTTGTGTTGCTTGCCAAACCATGCTTTCGAATTCGTCAATGCGTCAGCTTTAATCTTGTTTTCAAATTCAATCATATTTTGTCGAAATGCTCGGGTCTCGTCATTGTCGTATTCTTCTGTCGGAAATTGAAGACACAGTTCAAATCTTTGATTGCCTTCGTAATCAGAAGCACCCCAATTCATCATCGACGGCGTTTGAATTCTCAATGCGCCGTTTGTAAGAGTTGAAAGAATGCCAACAGACTTTCCGCCAGAAGCATTTGCTTTTGGGGCAGTGTATCTGATTTGTTCAGCGTTGAATAGTTCTCCGTCAATGATTTGAGATGCCATGGTATTTGTTTGTATTAGTTACTAGTAGTAACTTTTTAAATCAATTTTTTTTTAATTAGATATATGGTTTAAATAATTTTAAAAAACAATACAAAGAAAATATATTTTATATATTATGGAAATGGAAAAAATAATTCCTACACTTAAGACATATAAAGATGTTATATTTGAAAAATATAATTTAAAAGAATTGAAGCATATATCAAGATTTTACAAATTAAAAACCTCTTTTAAAAAAGATGTATTAATAAACAATATCAAGTATATGTTTATCCAAAGTAATAATATAATAATTATACAAAAAATATTTCGCGGTTGTCTTGTTCGTCATTGGTTAAAAAGTCATGGTTCAGAATTTAAAACTAGAAAATGTGTTAACGATGTAGATTTCTTAACGATGGAACCGGTGGTTGAAATTGAACCATATTATTTTTTTTCTTATTGTGACGAAAATGAAAAATATTCATATGGTTTTAATGTTGTTTCATTTTATCATTTAGTAAAAAATTCAAAAAAGGAAGTATATAATCCTTACAATCGAAAAATCATAGATAATAAAATACTTTATCAATTAGATAAATTAATAAGATT
>Ga0114958_10004028_pt1 | contig 10296 bp, 8 predicted proteins | sample C_130208_EF_Meta_FD_89577 | JGI IMG/M metagenome (GOLD analysis project Ga0114958, IMG submission 89577) | Freshwater microbial communities from Lake Croche, Canada to study carbon cycling - C_130208_EF_MetaG | ecosystem: Environmental > Aquatic > Freshwater > Lake | place: Lake Croche, Canada... | reverse complement strand
TTCATTACTTAATTTATTTGATTGACAGTTTTTATATGATTCTGTCAATTTATTTATAAAAAAATTTGGATAAGTGTTTTCTCTTATGATTGAACGTTCGCTAAAAGCAAACTTTGATTTTTTACTATTAATTTTTTTTAACATGTTATATAAAATATTTTCATTTAATTCATCTTTTTTTGGAATGATTGAATCTAATTTGTATTTATTATATATTTCCATTTCTTCAGGAGTAAGTATAATTGCATTTAATATCATTATTACATCGTTATCTTTAAATTCTTGTTTCGTATATATCATAATATCCCGAGTTATATATCTATCTACAAATTCTCCAAAATCTGGTTCATATGAACCTTTTTTTATTTCAGGAGTATATACTATTTTATCTTCTAAATCTAAATTAATGAATATATCGGATATTTCTGGTTTAATATCTAATAAAAAATTATTAGTTCTTAATTCATCTATTGTCTCTGTATTTAATAGTAATAATAAATCTTTCACACTATAATCTTCCTTAATCATATTCTCATTTTTACTATTGTATATATCTTTATCTATTTTACTATTTTTTGGATTATATTTAATTTTTACAAAATCTAAATTTTCTTTGATGAAACAAGAAATAGGAATTTCAGAATGAGTTGCCATTAAATATAAACTATTTTTAGCTCGTGTTACACCAACATAAAATAAACGTCTTTCTTCTTCTATATTTTTTAAATTATTATTCATTTGAGAAGGAAAGTGTTGATTACAAAATCCTAAAATAAAAACTTTACTCCACTCTAATCCTTTTGATTTATGTATAGTTGTAACTACTAATTTATTTGGCTCAATTATCTTCTTCAAGTTTTCACCAATTTTATCAGTTATGCATGCAATGTGTAGTATATTTCGTTTAGTTAGTTCTGTTTCTAATATTTTTAAATGGTAATTATTTCTTGAAAGAATACAGATTTCACTTGGATCTAAACCATTGTCAATATACTTTTTAATTTTTTTCATTATAAAATTAATTTGGTCATCTTCAGTTCTAGATAAAATAAATTTTGGTTTTTTACCATTTTTAAATTTTGTTTTCATTATTTTTTTAACTTGATTTATATTATAAGAAATAGCATTATTTGCTAAATGAATTATATTTCCACTACTCCTATAATTAGTTGTTAACGTATAAGTTGACGTATTTTTAAAAATATTATCAAAATTAATCATAAAATAATTATCAGTACCTCTAAATTGATATATATTTTGTGAATCATCTCCTATAACTGTTAAATAACAACCATGAACTACAAATTGGTTTAATATATCAAATTGTTTAGAATTTACATCTTGAAATTCATCAAAAAATACAAATTGATATTTTGATGATATTTCTGCACCATAGTTCATCATTAATTTTCTTCCTATAATAACATATTCTGATAAAGAAACATATGATTTAGATTCTTGATATTTATAATAAAGCATACAACAATATGCATCAATTGTGTAAATATCAATATTAATTTTAAAACCAAATAGCTTTATTATTCTATTTTTAAGATTTTCAGAAGCATCTTTGTTAAAAGTTAAAATTAAAATTCTTCCAGGTGTAGTAAAATTATCAACCAAATATTTAACCCGACATAATATAGTTGTTGTTTTACCTGAACCTGCTCCTGCTAATACTCTAATGTTTTGATATGGATTTGATGTAACAACTGTATATTGTTCGTCATCTAAATTTATATTAATATCACCAAAAGAATATTCTTTATCATTTTTTTTATAATTTAATAAAATATCTTTATCTTTTTTTTTTAAAGAACTACTTCCTCCTTCAATAAAAGAAGATAATAATTTTATATTGTTTGTTTTGATAATATTAAACATATTCATCTTATAAAATAAGGTAATATATCTTTAATTATAAAAAAATAATTAAACATTATAAATAGCACGTTCTCTCCAAAGAATCCCATAATGTTTTTTATTAGAAAATTTATTTTGTTCTTCTCTATAAGTATCATATTCATATAATATAATTTTATTATTATGCATAATGGATTGTAAATTATTTGATACATATAATTTTAACATTATTTGTTTTTTTTCTTCATTTGTAAAAAAATTATCAAGCATTTTAGGTCCTGTTACATGTAAAAATGTATCACCATAAAAATTATTTTTTGTATTTAGAACTATTTCATTTATACATCTTAAAAGTTTTTCATTTCGTTGTTTAACTATAATTAAACCATTATAAATACCAAATCCAGAAGTTGATATATCACTAACAAAATATTCTTTATCAATTAAATCTATAAATTTAAAATTATTTTTACATTTAAATTTAATATCAATATAAATACCACCATAAAAATATAAAACACAATATCTCCATAAATCAGCTTTGTAAGCTCCTGGTATTAATTTTTCAAATGCTTCTAAAACATCAGCTGGATAATTTTCTTTTATAAAATTATAACAATCTTCATCATCAAATAAATGATATTCAAATTCTGGATTAGTTTTTTTAATATTAGTTATAGTGTTGTGCATCTGTAATGGTAATTTCTTTGTATACCATGTTTGAAATATTTTTAATGGAATTCTGTCATAATAAGGAACTATTACATTTGTTATAGTATCTTTTATTGGTTTAAAAAATTTAAATAGTTTTATATTTTCATGTGACATTAATAATATTAATAAATATTATTAATCTAAACTTTAAATAAAAATTTTAATTTATATATTAACATTATTAACTAATACACACATATTCATATTCTTAACTATATATATTTTTCTAGAATGCCATAAAGTATCATAATTTAGAATTTTACTACTTTTCTTTTGTTCTTCTCTGTAATTGGTATACATCTTTAATAGATTATTTCCATCTTCAATTGATACAATATAATTTCCACACTTTGAAAATTTTAATTTATAGTTATAACATATATTATCATAAGAGTCATTTGCATGTAATAGATTACCTAATAAACCAGAACCACTAATATATATAGGACTTGAATCATAAATTTTGTTTGTTACATTTTTTATTATTTGATTTAAAGCTAATTTTAATATTTCATTTTTTGGTTTCATTACCATTAATCCATTATAAATAGAAACACCAAATGGATTAGGTCTATCCAAAACATAATATTCATTATCTACTAAATCTAAAAATTTGTAATCTCCAACTGGTTCAAATTTAATATCTACATAAATACCTCCAAAAATATATAAAATACAATATCGCCATATGTCAGCTTTATATGCACCTGGAATTAAATTATCAAATGCATATAATACTATATCAGGAAAGTTATTTCCAATAAATTCGCGGCATTGATTGTCATCATGAAAAATATATTCAAATTCTGGATTATTTTTTTTTAATTTATTTATAGCTTCTTTCATACCTCTTGGTAAATTTATAGAATGCCAAGTTTGAAAAATTTTAAATGGTATAATTGCATTATCTTTCTTTTCTTGTAATATTCTTTGTTTTTGTTTTCGCATTTCTTCCTCCTCACGTTTGTGTTCTTCTAATCTTTTTATTGCTTCTAATTTATCTTTCTCAGCTTGTGATTTTTTCTCATATTCTTCCTTCAATTTTATATTAATTTCTATTTGTGTTTTCATTTTTTTATCAATATCTATAATATTATTATTAAGTATTTTAGTATCCAATACTATTTTTTCTTTAACTCTTTGATATATAGAAGAATCGTTTTTAGTTAGGTTATCTAAATCAATTAAATCATTTTTTAATTTTGCAATTTCTTCTTGAACAGTTAATTTTAAATTTTCTAATTCTACAATAATATTTTCATCATAAAAAATTTGTGTTACATATTTTTTTTGTTCAACTACTTTAAGGGGAAAAATATTATTATTTGTATTTGAACGAGGCTTTATTAACATTTTTCTCATTAAATCTATATATTTTTATATACATTTAAAAAATTATTAAACTATTAATTTTTAAATACTTTTTTATTTTCCCATAAAGTATTATATGTAGTTTTTGTATATTTAACTTGATCTTTTCTATAATCTACATATTGAATAAATATTTTATTACCTTTATATTCAATACTTAATCCATCTTGACCATACTTTAAATCATATTCTTTTGATATATTAGGTGTACATTTTTCATTATTTGGATATAATATTTTTCCTACTAAATAAGGACCCGATATCGATAAAGAATGATTACCGTAACGTTTATTTTTTACATTATCTACAACTGCATTTATTAATTTTAAAAATATTATATTATTTGGTTGACTGATTATTAATCCATTATAAATACCCACACGGCCTCCAAAAAAAGCACACCTATCTAATACAAAATAATCTTTATCAATTATATCAATAAGTTTAAAATTATTTACTGGTTCATATTTAATATCAATATATATACCTCCATAAATATAAAGTACACAGTATCTCCATAAATCTGCTTTAAATGCACCTGGAATTAAATTATCATAAGCATAAAGAACACTATCATTAAAATTTTCAATAATAAAATTTCTACAATCATTATCATCAAACAATTTATATTCAAATTCTGGATTGGTTTTTTTTAATTTATCAATTGTTTTTATCATTTTATCTGGTAATAATTTAGTCATCCAAGTTTGATAAATTACTAATGGAATTTTAGAATTTTCTAGTTTGGTTTTAATATAAGTTTTTAATAAAATTCTATTATTTTCATTGTTAGTTAAAAAATCATTTTTAATTTTTTCTAACTCTTCTAATTTTTTACTTTTTTCTTCATCATATAAATTATCAATATTTTGTAATAATGTATCTATAATTTCTTTATTTTTATTATTATGTTCTTCATATTCTTCTTTGGTTTCTGTATTATTTGATAATAAACTTATTTTTACTAAATTATTAATTAATAATGTATTATTTAAATTATCATTTATTTCCAATGATGTAGATGAAATTTTTGTTATTAAACTATTTTTTAAATAATCATTAATTATACTTTCATTTATTGGATTATTATCATTATTAATAGTATTTAAATCTTTATTTTCTAAATTAACTTGTTTTTCTGTAATATCTTTTCTAAAAAATAATAATTTTAAATTTTTATTATTCATTAATTATTTATTAATTATGTTAATATATATTTAATTAATTTTATAAACGAATTTAGAATTAAATTGAACCTATTTTAAATATTCTAGTTGTTGGTAAATAATGAATATCTGTTATATTTGCTGTTCCTGGTTCATTTAAATGATATATCCATAAAGTTCCTTGATTTTCTGGAGATGTATTTAATAACATATATATTTCTACAACTAAATTAGTATTAAAAACTTCTTTATTATCTTTAATCATTGTAAATGTTAAACTTTTATAATTTTCATTTTCAATTGTACCAATTTTCATGAAACCATTAAGAAATACGTTATTTTCAGCTTTAATATTATTTCTAATTGTATTTAAATTATTTTCAAGGTTAATTTTATCTATTTCTTCATCTAAAATAGTTGATTGCCATATTTTTAATAATGGCTTTCTATAATGTTCTAAATCATATGATTCTTTAATTTCTTTGTTAAATGGTTTACTTAAATATTCATTATCACCTAATAAATTTATGTAGAATATTTTTTGAGCTCCATCCATTTTCAATGTTAACACTTTAAATGATTCTGTCAAATATTTTTTTATTCTTTCGCTTAGACTTAAATTATGTTTAGATTCAAATGCATTTACTTCTTCCATTGTATATGGTGCTGGATTTATTATTTTTCCTATAAATACAAAGAATAAATAATCTGCATTAGTTACTGTACAATGATTTTTATTTAATGTATAAACATTATAAATTACTTCATTATTTTCTGTATTCAATAATATATAATATTGTTCAAATTTAATCATTCCGCTAAAAACTTCATCAAATGAATTTACTAATTTAGATGGGAACGAATATGCAGTGTGTACAGGTCTAAATTCATCTGATTTTAAATCTTTCGTTAAAAATACTTGATTTTTAAAATTACGAAAAACAGTATTTGGTATTTTTAATAATTCGTATGTATCTTTAAATAGATTAGTATAATTACCAATAAAACATATATGATCAAAGTCTTCATTTTTTATATCATTTAATTGGTTTAAATGAATTAAGTTATTAAATTGTGCTGCATTTTTTAAATTAGAAGGTATACAATAATCGTTATTTTTTTCAAAAGCATTAATGATATCAAGAATATTTACTTGACAAAGACTATCCATTAAAAATATAATATGTTATATTTTTAAGTGATATTTTTTATTCATCCTCATTCCTTTCTTTAAAATAATTAAATATATCATTTAATAGTTCTTTATTACACATATCTGTTGGAACTAATAAACCTACTTTATTATATTTTATAAATGTTAATGGATCAAAATTATATTTTAATAATATTAACCATCTTTCTGTATATTTTCTATTTTTTTTAGTTCCATGAAAATAATGACGTATTACACCAGGAACATAACCTAATCGTAATCCTATCATTCTATTTTGGAATTGAACAATAGATTTTTTATAACCAATTGTTGAATTTTCATTAACTGCTTTTAAACCATTTTTCAATAGAGATAAAGCCATTATATTATCTCCTGAACCTAATATTGCATAATCATATAAACTACCCATTTTTTCATATGCTTTTCTTGTACAAGCCCATGCATATCCAGGATGCCAATAATTTACTCCTATACCATTATATTTATTTCCTTTTGTATATTGATAACCAAAACTATGAAAAATTCTCATGGTTGTTTTGTCTGAATCCATATCATCGCAGTGACTCCATATTTGAACTATATCTTTACATCCATTCAATATTTTAAGAGTATCTAACGCCCAATCAGAATTTTCAAATTCAATATCTGCATCAATCCATGCCATTGCTTTCCAATCTTTTGGTAATAATTTTTTAACACCCATATTAATCATATTTTCTTTATGCCATATAACGTCATTACATTTTATTTGTAAATGATTTTTATTAGATGATTGTGTAATCATAAATTGTTGATTTTTATAACATAGCTCTACTATATATAATCTTACATTAGTTTCTTCTAATTCAATTCGTTTTATAAATTCTTTAGTTAGTTGATATCTTTTTTTAAATAAACAAGGGTTTGATATTACTATAATTACGTTTAATTTATTCTCTATAGGCATGTTCATAATTATAGCTTTTTTAATTTCATTAGATGTATAATCGACAGTAATTAATCCAGAATCTTCAGTTACAGTCATTATAATCTTATACATTTTATTTAAAGAATGGTTACAAATTTATTGTAATATATAATGTATAAATTTTTTAAATCATCATTAATTAAACCATTATTTAATAACTTAACAGCTGGTGCAAATATAAATTCTTTAACTAATAAAATATCTATTTTAAATAAAAATAATTTATATCCAATCGTTGATTATATTAAAGAATCTTCAAATAATGAAAAAGAAATAACTAACTCATTAAGAGAATATATAAAATTATCAAAAATAGAAAATTTAGATTACATTGCTGTTAAATTATCAACATTTAAATTTGAATCAACAATTAAAATAAATTTCTTGATGGATAATTTAATAGATAATAATAAAATAATTTTAATAGATGCTGAAAACGTTGATATCCAAGATAAAATTAACGAATTAACCAATACATATATTGAAAAATATAATAAAGATAAAGTTAAAGTATTCAAAACTTATCAAATGTATAGAAAAGATAGTTATAAAATATTAGAAGATGATATTAAAAAATTTAATAATTTAGGTATTAAATTAGTTAGAGGGGCTTATCATAATCAAGATAAACATACTAATAAGTTATTTATACAAAAAAATGATACAGATATTGCTTTTGATAAATCAATGGATTTAATATTTAATAATAATAATAAAGCTTTCATATGCACCCATAATTATGATAATATTAATAAAATGATTAATAGGTTTAATTCTGATAAGAACAAATATGAAAATAGAATATTTCATGCATCATTATATGGATTTATTAAAAATGATACTGAAAGAATAGCGAAATCTGGTATAAAAACTTTCAAGTATTTACCATATGGGCCTATTGATGAAGCGATTCCTTATTTAACTAGAAGAATATATGAAAATCCTAAAATATTATTTTATTTATTTAAGTGAAGCTTTTAAATTTAGATATTTGGCTTTGTATTTTAAATATTTACTAAAACCACTACTGTCTGGTTGTACTGTTGGTGCTGCTAGCCTTAATTGTGACCTTCGCATTATTCTAGTTGGTGCTGCTGCTGCTGCTGCTGCTGCTGCTGCTGCTGCTGCTGCTGCTGCTATTGCTGTAGGTACATATGGTTTTGCATCAGCATTAAGACTTTGATGTGCTGCTTCAATTCGATTTTTACAATATCTTATAATTTTTGCATCAGCTCTATTTAATTCATGTGTCATAATAATAATAAATTTTTGAAGTTCTAATTCAATTGATTTTTGATTTTGTATATGTTCAACCATTTTTTTATCCATAATAGTTAAAGCAATTTGTAGATCAGTATCGCGTGTATATTTTAAATGTACTCTTTCATTTTCTTTACCTTCTTCAAAAGAAATACTTGAATGCCCACCCGCTATTATGGGAATATGAAATGTAAAATGTAAAAATGCAAAATGTTGAATGGTCCCATCTTCTTGCACTACTGATTCAGTGTAAGCTCCTTCTTCACTAACTGTTTTACCATAATTTGTTCTCCAAATAATATCATCTTCTTTAATCTTACATATAATTACATTGGGCCGTTTTTTTTTACTTGACACCGTTTCTTGCATTGTATAATCAATTTCATTATAATTTGTATTATTAAATTCCACTAAAATAGGTTTAGTTATTTCAATACAAATACCTTTTTTTTGAGTATTACCACAATATATATTCAATCTTATATCATAATCATTTTCCAATGCATCTAATAATAACATATATTTTATTAGTTTAATATCTATCAATTGATGTAATAAATGTTCTCTTACAAATGGTCCACGATCTATTTGTCTTTTAAGGTAATCTAATTTAGTTTCGATTTCTTCTATTTTAAAGGTATTATTAATATATTCTTTATATTGTCTTAATGCTTTTTCTTTATTTATATCCCCTTTTTTTAATGATTCAATAATATGCCATCCAAAATCTTGTTTAAATTTTTCTATTGGTGTTGCTGTCGAGCCTGGTGTCGAGACTGTTGTTGTTCCTTCTGCTCCTGCTGGTGCTGGTCCTGGTGCTGGTCCTGGTCTTTCTCCTGCTGGTGGTTGTGCTAGTGCTGGTGCTGAGCCTGTTGTTGGTTGTCCTCCTTGTGCTGAGCCTGTTGTTGGTTGTCCTCCTTGTGCTGATCGTGCTGGTGGTGCTCCTGTTGATGGTACTCCTGTTAGTGCTACTTTTTTTTGTTCTGCCTTCTTTAAAGTGCCATATATTATAGTATTATCATTTTTAGTAATTCTTTTTGTTGATGAATTTACATAGAAACCTCTTCCTCTTGAAGGTGATACAGTGTACGTTTTCGGAGATATATTATTTAATATTATCTGTAATTCAGATAGAGTTCCTTTAAAATCATCTATTTTGATACTGTTTCCCTCAAGTTTTGTCTTTACTCCACCAATTTGATTTTTAAGCTCTAAATACTTTTTTTTATACTTTATATATTTTTCAATATAATCCATTATATATATATATATATAACAATTGAAATTTTTAAATATAATAATAAATATTATTATGTATGCATCTTCCCATCTTTAATAAAGTTAAAAATGAAGAATATTATTTGAATCCAGAAAAGTATTCAAATAATATTCATATTTTGGTTACAAAAAATTTCGATGTTTATAAAATTGGAATAGATTTCAAAACTATTCAAGATATTGATAGTCATAAAAATAAATTAATTAATATAAATAAAAATTTGGAAGTTAATGAATTTAATCAAATTACTTTTGCGCGTGTACCAAATAATAATATTTTTAATTATACGAATGTTGAAAATATAATTAAAAAAATTTTTAAGTATTTCTTTTTTGAAAAAACAATTAATCAATATAGTATTGTAACAATCGAAGTTGTTCATGAGGGCTCTGTTGCGAATGGTGTTGGTTGTTATAAAGATTTTATGTAAAAATTAACCTAAACACCATTTAAATAACTCACCATTTTTATTCTAAGCTGCTTAAAATCTCCATTGTTACTA
>Ga0114958_10004026_pt1 | contig 10297 bp, 9 predicted proteins | sample C_130208_EF_Meta_FD_89577 | JGI IMG/M metagenome (GOLD analysis project Ga0114958, IMG submission 89577) | Freshwater microbial communities from Lake Croche, Canada to study carbon cycling - C_130208_EF_MetaG | ecosystem: Environmental > Aquatic > Freshwater > Lake | place: Lake Croche, Canada... | reverse complement strand
CGAACCCCCGGCATCACGTTGTTCACTCAACACGCGGGCTCGGTGTACTTGTTCTGCAACATTTGCAAGGTGGAAATATGTACTAAAGGCCCTCACCAACTGAACGCTTTGGGTAACTGATATTTCTGCCAGAACTTCTTCGCCAGACTGGCCACCATCACGAATCGATTTCCGAACCAATTCCACAAGCTCTAATAGCTCTGGACCTTCCTGCCGGACCAGAGTTTCGCCTAGCAGTTCGCCCAGCTTACGGACGTCACTGCGCAGGTCTTGGTCATCTCTGGCGATGGATACGCGGGAATTAATTTCAGCTGCGGAATTGCTCACCGGAGAATTATTCCACCTCAAGCAGGGTTAGAATTGCCACTCTGATTAACCCCCTTTCTTGCTGATTGTTTAGCCAGAATCGGGGTCTTTTAGCCTTGCCTAGGTTGACTGTCGGATCTTCTTTCGGTGGATCGTTTGATTGCATCACGGTAATTGCATAGAAGTTTAAGGGGAGACATGAGTACGTTGATCAAGGCCTTTGCCCATGTACCGCAGGGCGCTGCCCATATCGCTGCTCCTCAATCAGCCGTCGGGTTTCTGCTCGCTCAACGGAGCGAAGAGCGGCCGTTGTTGGTCGTCACGGCGTCATCTCGACGCGCTTCCGAACTTTTGGACGAGCTAAAGACCTACGTGGGCGAAGCAAACGTCGAAGAATTACCGCCTTGGGAGACGCTGCCTCATGAAAAACTTAGTCCAAAAAGCGACACTGTTGCTGCCCGACTTAAAGTTATCTCTGGCTTGGCCAACGCAAGAATTGTGGTCACATCTGTCCGAGCGCTGATTCAGCCGGTAGCTCCCATCGACGTTGATTTCATCTCGTTGGAAATCGATCAAGAAATTGCAATGGAAAATTTGCTGACATATCTCAATCTGCTCGGCTTCAATAGAACTGATTTGGTGGAGCGTCGTGGGGATGTTGCAGTTAGAGGTGGCATCTTGGATGTCTTCTTGCCAGATCAAGATCATCCAATTCGGGTTGATTTCTTTGGTGACCAGATAGAAGAACTGGCATGGTTTACCGTTGCAGATCAGCGAACATTCGAACCTGTTATCGGCGCAATAACCGTGTATCCATGCCGCGAAATTTTATTGACAGATTCGGTAAGAGAGCGTGCTCGATACCTGGCGGCAGAATTCATGCAACTTTCAGAGATGGCCGGCAAGTTAGCGGAAGGAATCTACGTTGATGGCATGGAGTCATTGCAAGGTCTGCTCCGGGATGATTTGACTTCCTTGATCACTTTTTTGCCAGAAAATTGTGAAGTTGTCCTGATTGATCAAGCGCGGATTTCTTCACGCGCGCTCGATCTGGTCGCAACGAATAAAGAATTCTTAGAAGCGTCTTGGTCCAATGCTGCAATGGGAGCAGCTGCGCCTCAAGTTCTGACGACAGAACTGAGCGGGGGTGGTTATCTGGATTTGGCCCAACTGAAGAGTGAAGCCAATCGGTGGTCTTCGATCGATCCTTATGTTAGTGACATCGATACCGCTGACGACGATGTGCATCGCTCTGATTTCGAACTCTTGCCCGACTATCGGGGAAAGATTGACGATCTAATTGTTGACCTCAAAAAGTGGCTTACTGATGGTTACTTATTAATTTTTACCGCAGTAGGCCCCGGGACAGTTGAGCGATATGCAAAGCTTTTTCAGCAATCCGGATTACCAGTGCGCCTCTTAAAAACTATCAACTCTGGTTTAACTCGTGACGCTATATATGTTCTCACTACACCGATTGAGCATGGATTTGTGCTTCATGGTCAAAAAAGTATTTTGTTGACAGAGAAAGATGTATCGGGAGTCCGTAGTTCTAACAAAGATCAGGCTCGCATGCCATCCAGGCGCCAAAAGGCGATTGACCCCTTGGAGCTCAAACCTGGCGATTATGTTGTGCATGAGCAACATGGAGTTGGCCGCTACATCGAACTGGTTGCGCGAACCGTCGGCAATGTCGAAAGAGAATATTTGGTTATCGAATATGCAGCTTCTAAGCGTGGCCAACCTGCGGATCGTCTCTTTGTACCAACCGACACGTTAGAACAAGTCACTCGATATGTTGGCGGCGAAGCACCTGCCGTCAATCGAATCGGTGGCGCTGATTGGCAAAATGCGAAAAAGCGTGCTCGCAAAGCGGTAAAGGAGATTGCAGCGGAACTCATTCAATTATATGCAGCACGAATGAGTGCACCAGGTTACGCATTTTCACCAGACACTCCTTGGCAAAGAGAATTGGAATCAGCTTTCCCATTTGTCGAAACTATCGACCAACAGTCAACAATTGAAGAAGTAAAGAGGGATATGGAACGCTCTCATCCGATGGATCGCATTGTCTGTGGTGATGTGGGATACGGAAAAACGGAAATTGCGATTCGAGCAGCGTTTAAGGCCGTACAAGATGCGAAGCAAGTGGCAGTTTTGGTTCCAACCACATTACTTGTGCAACAACATGTTAAAACTTTTAACGAGCGTTACGCGGGCTTTCCGATTAGATTGGCGGGTTTATCTCGCTTCAACTCTGCAAAAGAATCACAGGAAATCTTGGATGGAATCACTTCTGGTACGGTAGATGTCGTTATCGGAACCCATAGATTACTTTCAAAAGATGTAAAGTTTCGAGATTTGGGATTGGTCATTGTTGACGAAGAGCAACGCTTTGGAGTGGAGCATAAAGAAGAGCTAAAGAAAACTCGGACAAATATTGATGTTTTATCGATGTCTGCAACCCCTATTCCTCGCACCTTAGAGATGGCGATAACAGGGATCAGAGAAATGTCGAACATAACAACTCCACCAGAAGAGCGTCACCCTGTTCTCACGTATGTAGGGCCTTATGATGAAAAACAAGTGACCGCTGCAATCCATAGAGAATTGTTGCGCGATGGTCAAATCTTCTTCATTCATAATCGAGTGGAAAGCATTGACGGGGTCGTGATGCGTTTAAAGGAGTTAGTTCCTGAAGCCCGGATCCGAGTAGCACACGGCCAAATGGGGGAGAGGGAATTAGAAGAAGTAATTTTAGGTTTTTGGGAGAGAACATTCGATATTTTGGTCTGCACCACAATCATCGAAAGTGGTATCGATATCCCTAACGCAAACACGCTGATTGTAGATCGTGCAGATACTTTTGGGCTCTCGCAATTACATCAATTACGAGGCAGAGTTGGTCGAGGCAGAGAGCGGGCCTACTCGTATTTTTTGTATTCACCTGATAAGCCTCTGACAGAAATTGCGCACGATCGATTAACTACTATTGCAACAAACACAGATCTGGGCTCTGGAATGCAGGTCGCCTTGAAAGATTTAGAAATCAGAGGGGCAGGGAATTTATTGGGCGGAGAGCAATCCGGCCATATCGCAGAGGTGGGTTTTGATTTATACATGCGCATGGTTGGGGAAGCCGTTGAAGATTATAAAGTTGGTTACGTTGATGCAAATCCCAGAATCAAAGAGTGCAAAGTCGAGTTACCAATAACTGCACATCTGCCGATCGAATATGTACCTTCCGAACGACTTCGATTAGACCTATACCGAAGAATGGCCGACTGTGTGGATAACGCCGCACTCGATGGCATAGTAGAAGAGATGGTGGATAGGTTTGGTGAGCTACCTGAGCCCGCCCGGAGTTTGATTGAAATTGCTAGATTGCGAGTTTTGGCCAAATCTAAGAATCTGACAGAAATTGTTATCCAAGGAAAATTCCTCAAAATCGCGCCAATCACGTTGGCAGAGTCAGCTCAGTTGCGGATTACGCGGATGTATCCAGGAACATTGATCAAGCCGGCAACCCAGAGCATATTGATTGCTAGACTTCAGTCGCCTAATTGGCTTGAAAATGGCCCAGTAGGAGATACTTCAGTGCTGTCGTGGGTTAAGGAAGTCCTGAACAGTGTTTGACGGGCCCGGATACCTATACTTGCGCCTGTGACTACGATCAAAAAGGGGTTCATGTGAAGAAGATTATTGCGGCCATCGCTGGGATTGTGGTGTTGTCTGGCGCCGGCTACGGCTTATGGCTGGTACTTGATTCAACCGCGGCGGTAGCGACTGTAGGTACCCACAAAGTTTCTGCGTCTGATGTCACAGATAGCGTTAATGCAATTCTGGCCGAACGCAAGGTTGTCAGCACGACTGGGATGCAATTGGCATCAGGGAAAGATTTAGAGCTAGCAGAAGTAAATTTTCATGTGATTTCATATTTATTGGCTGACACGGCTGCAGCAAATCACGTCTCGGTGACCGATGCCCAGGTGGCAGCTCGACGCGCTGACATTGTTAAGCAGGTAGGAAGTGAAGCAAAGATGCCACAAGCACTAGCTTCGGCAAATATTGCTAAGAAAGATTTTCCACTTTATTTAAAGACACTTCTTTATGATGAAGGCTTGGCTGCCCATCTGGAAAAGACTGGCACGAGTAAAGCAACTGTCGGGGCTACCTTACAAGCGATGGTCACTGCCCAGGCCAATAAAATTGGTGTCAAGGTTAACTCCAAATACGGAAAGTGGGATGCCACCCAGGCGGCCGTTGTTTCGAATACCGCTACTGCTGCGCCAGCCGCTACTAAGTAACCTCTCCAAACCTGGGGGAATTAATCGAAAGAATACATTGGGAAAGATATGGCCTCTGAGCTTATTCGTTTGAAAGAAGTGATGGATCGGCTCCGTGGACCTGGTGGTTGCCCCTGGGATGCTGAGCAGACTCACGAATCGTTACTCAAATATCTTCTAGAGGAATCCTACGAATTTATCGAAGCTGTTGATGATAAGGATCGCGGCGCGATGCGGGAAGAGCTGGGGGATGTCCTGCTCCAGGTCTACTTCCATTCTGCTATTGCACAAGAAGCAGACAATGACCCATTTTCAATCGAAGATGTTGCTAAGGCGATCGCAGATAAGCTGATTCATCGCCATCCTCATGTCTTTACTGATTCGACCGTGACATATGACGATGTCCTCGAAAATTGGGAAAAGCAGAAGCGGGAAGAGAAGGGAAGAACATCTGCGACAGATGGAGTCCCCATGGCCCAACCCGCCATGGCGTTGGCAGCAAAGGTCATGTACCGCGCTAAAAATTATGGATATTCGATCCCGGTTGACCATCCCATGACCTTCGCCACAGATATTTCCGAGGCCACCGTAGGGGCAGCTCTGCTCGGGATAATTGATCAAGCTCAGCAGAACGGGATTGATCCAGAGAGCGCACTTCGTGCTGCGGTCAAAACGTATATTGCTCGAATTCATGACCACGAAGAGAGCACGAAAAGTAGTGAGGAAAACTGAACGTCAATAAAAGCTAGACTTAGCATCATCATTTGAAAGCATGATCACATATAAAGGAGATTTCCCTTGGCACTGATTGAAGATGTTCACGCCCGCGAAATTCTTGATTCCCGCGGAAATCCGACCGTAGAAGTAGAAGTTGTGCTTGATGATGGTACCAACGCGCGGGCAGCGGTTCCCAGCGGTGCCTCGACCGGAGCGTTTGAGGCAGCAGAGCTCCGTGATGGAGCAAAGCGATATCTTGGCAAGGGAGTAGAGAACGCCGTAGCTTTTGTGAACGATGAGTTGGCAGAGGCAGTTATTGGTTTTGACGCCCAAGATCAACGACTCATTGATGCAGAGATGTTGGCCCTAGATGGCACAGAGAATAAATCCCGTTTGGGTGCAAATGCGATCCTAGGTGTCTCTCTCGCAACTGCCCGAGCAGCAGCCGATAGCGCCGACTTATCCTTCTTCCGATACATCGGTGGTCCAACCGCACATACTTTGCCGGTTCCCATGATGAATATCCTCAATGGTGGTGCACACGCTGACACCAACGTGGACGTTCAGGAATTCATGATTGCGCCAATCGGTGCAGAGACATTTAAAGAATCTCTACGCTGGGGTGCAGAGGTGTATCACACGCTTAAAAGTGTTTTAAAGAAGCGTGGATTGGTAACCAGTGTTGGCGACGAAGGTGGATTTGCTCCCAACTTAGAAAGCAATAGAGCGGCCCTTGATTTAATCATTGAATCAATTGAAGCGGCTGGTTTTAGGGTTGGAACCGACATCGCGCTCGCGATGGATGTAGCAGCAACCGAATTCTTCCATGATGGTTCCTATACCTTCGAAGGCGAGAAGAAGACGAGCCAAGAGATGATCGACTATTACACAGAGCTAGTTAATTCCTATCCGATCGTTTCTATTGAAGATCCGCTAGATGAAGATGATTGGGCTGGTTGGTCGGCGATGACCGAAAAGCTTGGCTCCCGTATCCAAATTGTGGGAGATGACTTATTTGTCACTAATCCGCAACGCTTGGGACGGGGAATTAAAGAAGGCGCAGCTAATGCTTTGTTGGTCAAGGTCAATCAAATTGGCACGCTCACTGAAACAATTGACGCTGTTTCGCTCGCCCATCGCAACAGCTATAGAAGCATGATGTCACATCGTTCAGGTGAGACAGAAGATACGACGATTGCGGATTTGGCAGTTGCACTTGAATGTGGCCAGATCAAGACCGGTGCACCAGCTCGATCAGAGCGAGTTGCTAAATACAATCAACTTCTGCGAATTGAAGAAGAGTTGGCAGACTCGGCGCTGTATGCCGGTAGAGGTGCCTTCCCGCGCTTCAACGGATAGTAGTTCTCCGGGAAGAATAAGACGTTCTAGTAAGATCTGATTAGGTATGAACACACTAGCAAAGAGTATTTCGGGGCGTAGTCTGGCATTTGCCACGCTACTTTTAGTTCTGGCGGTGACTTTGGCTCCGCCAGCCCAAAGATATTTTGCGCAACGGGCGCAGATCAATTCTTACCGAAGCCAAATCGCTGTTGCCGATGCAACGCTTCAGTCAGCTAGAGATGAACTGGCTCGTTGGAACGATCCAAAATATATTGCAGCAGAGGCCCGAGTTCGACTGCACTATATTTTTCCGGGAGAACGCCAGTATGTTGTAACGGGAGTTCCCGCAAGATCAGTGCCTACAACAACTACCGCGGCTCCAGTAGCGAATCAAATCCCCGTGGGATTGCCATGGTATTCGGAAGTAATCGCATCCATTACTAGCACTAACGTTGCGCCATGACAGAACAGGTGAGCTCTGAAGATATTTTAGCGATCGGCAATCAGCTGGGCCGAACACCTAGGGATGTTCACGCTATTGCACATAGATGTCCATGTGGAAAGCCAGATGTTGTAGAAACTCCGCCGCGATTAAGTGATGGCACTCCCTTTCCCACCTTTTACTACGCAACCTGCCCGCGACTTACTGGGGCGATATCTACCTTAGAAAGTTCCGGAATGATGGCCCAGATGCAAGAACGGCTAGCCACTGATCACGAACTGGCAGGGGGTTACCATGCCGCTCACGATGATTATCTGGCAGCTCGGGCAGCGCTAAAGATCGACGTTCCAGAAGTTGAAGGAATCAGTGCTGGCGGGATGCCAGATCGTGTGAAATGTCTGCACGCGCTTGTGGCTCATTCTCTTGGTGCAGGTCCGGGAGTGAATCCACTGGGCGACGAAGCGCTCGCTGCGCTTCCAGATTGGTGGGGGATCAACCCGTGCGAGTAGCGGCGATCGATTGCGGAACAAATTCGATCAGATTATTGGTAGCGGATATTTCGGGAAATTCTTTCCGGGAAGTCCATCGCGATATGCAGATTGTCCGGCTTGGTCAAGGAGTCGACCTTAATAAAGCCTTTGCATTGGATGCGATCGAAAGAACACTTTTGGCAACTCAGGTATTTGCAGATGTGATCAAAAGTAAAGGCGTCGAACGGATTCGATTCTGCGCCACAAGTGCTACTCGCGATGCCACCAATCGCGATATTTTTATTGATGGTGTACGCCAAATTTTAGGTGTAGAACCAGAAGTTATTCCAGGCACGCAAGAAGCTGCTCTCTCATTTTTGGGAGCAACTAAAGAGTTCACAGCAGACGGCGCTCCTTTTTTAGTAGTAGATATCGGTGGCGGTTCCACGGAGTTTGTCTTGGGTTCTAAAGTCGTTGATAGTGCCATTTCGGTCAATATTGGTTGTGTCAGAATGGCTGAACGACATTTGACAGATCAACCGCCTACGGCGCAACAGATCAAGGCCGCAATTGCCGATATTGATCTTGCGATTAGTCAGGCAGCTAAGACGGTCTCCTTTGAAAGTGCTCAGACCCTGATTGCGGTCGCAGGAACTGCAACAACCGTTGCCGCGGCCGCATTGGGTCTTGCTGATTATGATCGGTATTCCATTCACCTTGCCAGAATCCCGGTAGGCAAAGTGCACCAGGTAGCAACAATGTTTGCATCCATGAGTCGCGCAGAAATTGCCGCCTTGGGGTACATGCATCCAGGTCGCGTCGATGTAATCACGGCTGGATCTTTGGTTTTGTCAAGAATCATGGAATTAACCAAGGCGACAGAATTTGTGGCATCCGAAGCTGATATTTTAGATGGGATTGCTTGGGAACTTGCCAGTGAATAACCCGGTGCATCATGGTAAATCGTGCCGGACGATTGCTGCGCTCGATAAATCCATCGTCAACTGCACACTCTGTCCACGGTTGGTTGATTGGCGCCAAGAAGTCGCGCTAACTAAGCGTAAGGCTTATGTTGATCAAGATTATTGGGGTAAGCCAGTGACAGGGTTTGGTGATCCCAAAGCACAGATTGTGATTGTTGGCTTGGCTCCGGGTGCTCATGGAGCAAATCGAACTGGAAGAATTTTTACCGGGGATAGTTCTGGCGACTTTCTCTTCGCATCGCTGCATCGCGCAGGGTTAGCAAAATTGCCAACCAGCGATTCCCGTTCAGATGGTCAAGAATTGATGGGTGCCAGAATCCTTTGTGCGGTTCGATGTGCACCGCCTGATAACAAGCCAACAACTGAAGAAAAGGACCAGTGTGCTCCTTTCATGGCAAATGAAATCGAACTCTTATTGCCGACAGCTAAAGTGTTCATTGCATTAGGTAACTTTGCCTGGACAGGTCTGATGGCTCAATTGAAAAATATGGAGTTCCAGTTACCTATACCTGCACCAAAGTTTGGTCACGGTGCATCTTTCGTCACGAGTTCAAATCTTACGAATTCAAGGAGTGAAAAAAAGATGGTAGTAATTGGAAGCTATCATCCCAGCCAACAAAACACTTTTACTAAAAAATTAACACCGGCCATGCTCGACAACATATTTACTCTGGCTCAGCAATTTCTGGGTTAGAACTTTTTGATTGTGCTGGTTCTGCTGCAGGTAATTTTTGAACCAACCCCAGCGAAATAGCGACGGAATTTCCTATCAACAACGCAAAAAGTAAAGTCCCAACTCCGATTCGACCACCGAGTAGCCAGCCACTACTCATCGCAAGAATTTCTATCATGAGTCGAACCCGTCCGACCCGAACCCCAGTCACCAGGTGAATCCCTGTCATCAATCCATCCCTGGGGCCAGGTCCTAACCCGCAAGTAATATACAGAGCGGAGCCAATGCCAATTATTGCGATCCCACCTAGGACATAGAGCAATCGAATCCAAAGCGTATGGCGTTCAAGTGGAATAATTTCTGTGCCGATCTGCAAAAATAGGGCGATCACGACAATGTTTGCGACTGTTCCAAAGCCAGGTCGAGATTTAAGTGGAATCCAGCCAGCGAGAACCAGAATGCTGATACCAAAAGTTACCCAGCCAATAGGAAGATGAGTCCTTATAGTGATTCCCTGCGCCAACACGGTCCAAGGAGAATTCCCCAGCGTAGATTGGACTAGTAGCGCGTCCCCGAACCCAAATAATCCCAAACCCACAATCAAAATAGTTACACGAATGGGATTTAAAGACCAGCGACTCGTTGCCGTCCATGAAGTGATGGGAACTGTTCGGGACGGACGGAATACTGATAATAACCGACTGAGCATTCAGACAGTCTATTCAGAAATTTTCTGCAATTTTTTACGTGTTTTGACTAGATATTTTCTAGGCAATCCCTCAGACTATAACTGTTCACATCGGCGTGATTGTCGCTTCGCGTCAGCCGTCGAAAATGAGCCCAGTCGCAACAAGGTGGCTGGACCTATCCTCACGGAGGAACGAATATATGGATCACGTATTATTATCAGGCAATCAATGGAGTTCTCTGTATAACATTTTCTCCTTTGGTCTAATCTCAATGCTTGCATGCACGGTTTATACCTTGGTTTCACAATCACGAGTTCTGCCTAAATACCGTAGTGCGCTTGTCATGTCATCAATGGTGACATTTATCGCTGGCTACCACTACTTCCGTAT
>Ga0114958_10004022_pt1 | contig 10306 bp, 9 predicted proteins | sample C_130208_EF_Meta_FD_89577 | JGI IMG/M metagenome (GOLD analysis project Ga0114958, IMG submission 89577) | Freshwater microbial communities from Lake Croche, Canada to study carbon cycling - C_130208_EF_MetaG | ecosystem: Environmental > Aquatic > Freshwater > Lake | place: Lake Croche, Canada... | reverse complement strand
CACCGGAATAGAGGGCTTTCCCGCGATTGAACGAGGCTAGGTGATCGCCCTTCAGCCCGTCACCGGAAATCGCCGCCACGCTGGCGCCCGCACCCTGGTCCAGCCAGTCGATCAGGCCCTTGTCCTGAAGCTTCCCGCCTGCGGCTGTCTTGAAATCAAGTTCATGGCCGTCGAGGCCGGAAAATGCCGCCGCCGTGACGAAGGGCTTTTTGCCCTCGTTCTGGACCATCTCGGCTAGGCGAAGGTAGGCCTCCTGGCTGCCCAGCGGTCCGAGGGCGCGGGCGAGGTAGATTGCCACCTCGTCGTTGGCAGGCGAGATGATGAGAATCGCGCCGGAAACGGCCGGCAGTTCCTTGGCGGGAAGCTTGGTCGATGCCCAGAGGCCGGAGCAAACCAACTTGGGGTCGTTGCTGGCAAGGGCGGCACTCACTGCGGTTGCGCTGAGCTTGCCCAGGCCTTCCAGAGTCCAGAGCGCGTTGATCGAGGCGATCGGGAACCCAGGAACGCCAACGAGCTTTTCAAGCAATGGAGCCACCGCCGCATCGCCGCGATCGACGAGAACGCGCTGCGCCATGTCGCGATGCCAGCCGTTCTTGTGGGCCAGTAGTTTGACAAGGTCCTCGCTGGAGACTTTTTCTAAATCGAGGGGCGCTTCCAGTTTTCCGGAGTTGTGGCGGATTCGGTAGATGCGTCCCAATCCGGTGGCGGGCTTGTCGAGTCCGCGGCTCAGATACTGATCGCGGAGATAGGTGGTCATGAAGGTCCGGTCCTGGATGATGCCGTGATAGATATCCAGCAGCAGCACCGAGCCATCCGGGCTGTTGTAGAGATTGACCGGGCGAAAACGCTCGTCGGTGGAGGCCAGCCACTCGGCTTTTCCAAAGGGATGGCTGCCACTGAGCTTGCCTTGCGAATCGTCGATCTGGATCACCTTGACGAGGTTGACCGAGGATTCCGCCACCAGGGCATGACCACGCCAATCCGCAGGGAAATTCGTGCCGCGATAAATCATCATCCCGGCGGCAGCGGTGCAGGACTTCAGCTTGTTGGTGGCCGGGTCGAGCGTGTCCTCCGGGTAACCGTTCTTCTTCGCCATGTAGGCGCGGTTCACCCCCGGTGTCACGCGGGCCGGCCATGGGGCGTTTGATCCGATCTGGACGTATTCCTGAGTTTTCAAATTAACCCCGGGATTGCCTGCCAGCAGGTTGGGCGCGACCTGGTCACCGAACAGAAAAGTCGAGTTATTGTTATGATAGAGGCGGCCGAAGTCATCGTGTGCGATGCCCCACTGGCCGCGGAACGGAGTCGTTTCCATGACCCATTTGCCGTCGATCCGGCGCACGCGCTTTCCTGACTTGGCGTTGTAGAGCCAGTTGTCGAGATTGCGAACAAGTCCGTTCGACTTGTGTTCGACGTTGCCTGCCTCGACCCAGCCTTTGACGGCGACTTCCATTTCGCCCACGGGCTTGGTCCCATCGCGCTTCTGCCAGCGCAGTTCGCTGTCATCGGTGAAAAGGATTCCGTCGGGATAGACCGCGACCGCACGTGGCAGGAGCAGCTTGTCCAAGAATACCGTGCGCTTGTCGGCCTTTCCATCATGATCCGTGTCCTCGAGCACCACGATCCGACCCTGCGGGACATCCTCACCCTTGCCGTCGATGTCCGGCATGTAGCCGAGCATTTCACAAACCCAGAAGCGGCCTGCTGGATCAATGTCCATCGCCACGGGCTTCTCCACCAACGGTTCCGCGGCGAACGCCTCGATCACGAATCCCGGGGCGAGCTTGAAGGCTTTCAACGCGTCCGCCACTGGCAGGACCGGGGAAGGGGGGATCTCGGAAGCTGGGACCACCGGGGCCATGTTGTCATGGCCCTTCCTGTCGCCATTCTGGGCGAGGGCGAGACCGGGCAGGAGAACGGCGAGTAGAGCGATTCGGGTCATCGGTGCGGGCAAAGTGGAATAATTGCCGAAAAATCCAAGTGGGATATTCACTCCTGCCGCAACTAATTTCATCCAGAGCCAGCCCACAGCCGTCTCCGCAAGCGGATCCAATCAGTCGAAGCCCCTCCGCGACCGACCCTTCAATCCCTGAACAACAGCGGCGCAAACGTCGTGAGATTCCGCCTCCAGACCGGCCAGGCGTGCGAGCCTTCGGTTTCCGTCCACTGGTGCCTGATCTTCTTCTGATCCAGCCACGCGACGAGCTTGCGGTTCGGTCCGATGAGCCCGTCCTGCTTGCCGCAGGCGATCCAGAGGAGCTTGAAATGCCCGTTCAGGGACTCGCTGGCCTCGGGGTAGGCCTTGTCGAAATCATCCGGCATGCCACCGCTGCTGAAGGCGCCGATCCAGCCGAAGACGTCCGGGTGCTTGAGGGCGCCTTGGATGGATTGAGTGCCGCCCATCGAGAGTCCGGCGAGGGCGCGACCGGCTGCGTCCTTCCGAAGTGGGTAGTTCGCCTCCGCCAGGGGCAGGACCTCGCTGATGAGGGTCTTGTCGAAGGCGGCGAGGCTCTTGTCCCAAGCATGGTCCCGATTCCGCCCTTCCCAACCGTTCGCGACGACCGCCATGTCACCGTAGCCAAGCGGCATGACCACGGCCATCGGGAAGATCTTTTTGTCGGCGAGTAAGTTGTCGAGAATCACCTGCGCCCGACCGATTTGGGTCCAGCCATCGGCGCCATCACTGTAACCGTGGAGCAGGTAAAGCACCGGCAGCGGCGGGTCCGACTTCGCGTCGTATCCGGGCGGCGTGTAAACGATCAGTTCGCGGTCGTGGTTGGCGATGGCGGAGTGATACGGATGATGATGGAGGGCGCCATGCGGAACCTCGCGCGGATCCCAAGGCTGATTGCCGGGAATGAAAAGCAGGCTTTCGTTCCCGAAATAGCCGGTCTTCTGCTCGGGGTTCAAGGGATCGACGATCTTCTTGCCGTCGACATTGAACGTGTAGGTGTAGATGTCCGCCTCCATCACCGGGCTGAGGTAGCTCCAGACTCCGTCTTCGCCCTTGACCATGTCGTGCTTCCCGAGGCTGGAGCAATCGACGCTGACCTTGGCGGCATCAGGAGCCTTGAGCTTTAAGGTGACGCTGTGGTCCGGTTGGACAACCGGGGAGAACAGCGCGATGGCGGCGGCGAGGACGGATTTCATGCGGGGAATTGTTGGGAGGGCTGCGTGGGCAAGGGGCGGTGGTCAGCCCGCTTGATGAGTCTAGCGGTTTATGCTGCGGGGACAACCGGCCATTTCAGACCTGGATGTTCAACATTGCCGACCCCCGACATCAGGCTAGTCTGGCCCCGCGGCATGACGGCGACTGAAATTCTTTCCCTGCTCGGAGCGGCGATGGCGGCCGGGGCGATCAATGCGGTGGCGGGTGGCGGGACGATCCTGACCTTTCCGACCCTGCTCGCCATCGGCACCCCGCCGGTCATTGCGAACGCCACCAGTACGGTCGCCCTGGTCATCGGCACCGGCGGTTCGATGTATGGATTCCGGAAGCACTTCGCTGGGATCCGCGTTTGGCTGTGGCGCTTCGTGCCAGTGAGTCTGTTAGGCGGGCTGATCGGGAGCTGGCTGCTGACGAGGACGAGCAATTCGGTTTTCGCCCATCTGGTGCCTTTCCTGATCCTGTTCGCGACCCTGCTGTTCATGGTCCAGGGAGCGATCGCGGGACTGGTGAAACGCTCGGCGGCCGGGCCGGCGCGCACGCCCTTGATCTGGCCGGCGGTGGTCTTCCAGTTTCTCGTCTCGATTTACGGCGGCTTCTTCGGCGCGGGCATTGGCATCCTGATGCTGGCCACCCTCGGTTTCATCGGACTGACCGACATCCACCGGATGAACGCGTTGAAGAACATCCTCGGGTCACTCATCAACGTCGTCGCGGCGCTCATGTTCATCGCCGGCGGCCTGGTGGATTGGCCGAAGGCGGGCGTCATGACGATTGGGGCCGTCGCCGGCTATTTCCTCGGTTCCCACTACTCGCAGAAAATCCCTCAACTCTGGGTGCGACGGATGGTTCTCGCCATTGGCTTCACCATCTCGGCGATCACCTTCTATCGGCAGTTTCGATCGTAGGGCGGATCCAAGGCGGGCCTGCTGGCTTTCTGCCCCCTCGAAGGGTCAATTCCGTCCTGATATCAGGCCAGGCACGGCAGACTCCGGAACCGGCCACCGGACTGCCCGATATCAGCACGCCGACCCTCGAAATACGTTGTCAGACCGAGGAATACTGCCATCCTGCCCACAAGTGGGAATCAGCGGATATCAAGACCCCCGATCCTACGAACAAATACTGTTGGGCAAAAAAGAAAAAACTCCTATGCCAAAGTTTCATTGTATACATTGTGGTCAGCACATTGATGCCCCAGATCAGATGGCAGGGAGCCAGTCTGTGTGCCCGACCTGCGGTGGCGGGATAGACGTTCCGAGGGTCCCTGAAATTCAGCCACTAGCTCCGCCCACACTTCCGTCGGCTCCACCCAACCGCACAAAGTCAACGGGAGGGCATGCGACCAAGACCACAACCAAGATCGGCTCGCTCGTTGGCACGGGCTTATTCCTGTTAATCGCTATTGTCATTGGTAGGTCTTGCGGAAGCATTGTGGCACAGAAACAGCTAGGGACGGTACCCGCTGCCCCAAAGATGACCTTAGCAGGCTTGAGCCTTAATCTCCCAGGCACTCCTCAGAAGGCTGAATTCGGCCCGGGTAAATCAGCCGAAAACACCCTATCTCAAGATACTTACGTCTTGCAGGATGGAACCACCCAATTCGCAATCTACCGGACAATACATCGTTCAATGGATGGAAGCTTAGATGATAACGCGAAAGGTGTTGTGAAAGGACATGAGATATATTCTATTGTTGACGGACTCGTAGATGGTTTTCCGGCAAAAAGAATTACACTCAGCGCGGACGCTGGAGAGGGGGGTATTCAGCATGTATCCATTATAATGTTCGCCAAAGGAAATTCGCTATGGCAGGTAGCTTCTATAGATCCGAACGCCAATTTGGCTCACGGCAAGTTAGATAAGTTGATACCCACAATCAAAGTAACAGAATAATAAGAATCCCAACAAGTCGAGACACAGCAACCCCTATCATCCGCCCTGTTTACATGCCCGCCCGTAGTTTCAACCTCAACCCCGTGATCGACGCCCGCCCCCGCTGATAGGGTTGCGTGCTCTTTGACGTTGCAAGAAATGTCATGGCTTCTGATCACAGTCATATTCTCGGCGCTCGTCTTCTTTGCGACGCGGTTAAGGATGCCTATCCGGGCCATTGGGGTGATCCTGCTAATACTGGCATTCACCCCCGTTCACAATGGGCTGTTTAGTTGGCTCCTGAACAATCACTGGGACCTCGTGAGGGACTCGCCAGTGGTCAGAATGTGGTTCATTTCCTCGACCCGTGGCGAACGACGAGTGCTGGGCTTCAACCATTTTCTCATGGGCCCATCTGAAGCTAGATACATCGATACAGGCGAACATTTCTGGGAGGAAGGATTGTGACAGCAGTCCGAATACTTCCGAATTCAAGAAGCTCAGCTTCAAGAGCGAAGTGCAACAGAGTGATATTTGGTTGAATCGGAATTTGTCCCGCTGGTGCCATATCAGACGTTTTGGCAGCCGGGACACTTCGTGAAATCTACTCGCCGATGTCCTCGTTCCATTCCTCCGGGTGGGCCCTGATGAAATCGGCCATGAGTTTCACGCAGCGGGGGTCGTCGAGAACGGTGAGCTCGACGCCGCGGCTTTTGAGGAGTTTCTCCTCGCCCATGAAGGTTTTGTTTTCGCCGATCACGACGCGCGGAATCCCATAGAGCAGGATCGCGCCGGAGCACATCGGGCAGGGCGAGAGGGTGGTGTAGAGGGTGCACTCGCGATAGATGTGCGCAGGCAGGCGACCGGCGTTCTGGAGGGCGTCCATTTCCCCGTGGAGGACGGGATTTCCCTCCTGCATGCGGCGGTTGTGGCCGCGGCCGAGGATGAGACCGTCGCGCACGATGACGCTGCCGATGGGGATGCCGCCTTCGTCGAATCCGGCCTGGGCTTCGTCGATCGCGGCTTGCATGAAGGGGTCCATGGGTGGATGGGTGTGACAAGGTTGGAAACATTGTGCCATTGGAACACGGCACGCCGATTGCTTCAATGAACCATTACCTCAGCGAAAACCATGCCTAAAGTCAGACTTTCAGGAACCGTCCTTGGCGAAAACGATCCAAGCCGTTCCACCCGTGCGCGCCTGCTCTACCTGCTCTTCAGTGGTGGCTGGGACATTTACAATTCCAATGGCGACCAGCGAATCACCCTTTCAAACATCGAGCGCAAGATCGTGGAGTCGGACGCCTTCGTGTTCACTCCGGGGGCGACCCTGGAGGACATGTTCAAGGCGATTTCGATTTTCGTCGGCTACCAGACGCTCGACAAGCACCTCGCGGGCAAGCCGACGGTGGTGCTGAACTCGGATTTCACGTGGGATCCGTTGTTTTCCGTTCTCGACCACCTCAACAAGATGGGGACGATCAAGCAGAACTACCGCGACTACCTGCTCTCGGCGGAGTCGTCCGATCAGGTCATCGAGATCCTGGAGAACGCCCGCGAGCAGGGAGTGCCGGATGTGGGCCGTGAGAAGATCGGGGAAAGCCACGCAACGTCCTTCGAGACCGCGCTCCCCACCAATCATGCCGGAAACATCTGCGTGTTTTGCTCCGCGACGCTGGAGGAGGCTTCCTATCTTCAAGACGGTGAGGAACTCGGGCGACGGTTGGCGCAGAACAATCTCGGCTGCGTGTCCGGGGCCGGTCGATCCGGGATCATGGGCGCGGTGGTGAAAGGCTCGGTGGAAGCGGGCGGCTGGACCGGCGGTTCCAATGTGCCGCATATCATCGAGCTGGAAGGCCTGCCGGACGGGCTTTCGAGCTTCTGGCTCCGGCCGGACATTTACACACGAATGGAAGTGATGATCGAGAATTCCGATGGTTTCGTCATTTTCCCCGGCGGCGCGGGCACCGTGCAGGAACTGCTTGCGCTGATGATTTTCAAGCGTCAGGAAAATCCGTTGATGATCGGCAAGCCGGTGGTGCTTTTCAACCGTCAGAACATCGCTGGCATTGGCTTCTGGGATCCTCTGATCGACCTCCTCAGCGGCATGTGCCAACCGGGCGACTTCGTTGTCGCAACCACGCTGGACGACATCCTGCCCGCGCTGGTCAAGAAGCTGCCGCAGGTGGTCTGAAGAAGTTTGCTAGGGTTCAGTTTGAAGTTTTGCCCTCCGGGCTGCGCCAACTGGCGGCTGCGCCGTAGGTGAAAGGTCGCGATGGCTTCCCTCGCGTTCAGGGAAGAATCGGTCAGTGATCCGAACTCTTTTCCGATCACTGATCACCGATCAGCCGGCACTTTCTTCACCCCATCGCGTCCTTCAGCGCGGCGAGGACGAGATCGACGTTCATCTTGGTGGCGGAGTGCCCCATCAGGCCGATGCGCCAAGCGTTTCCGGCGAAGGGGCCGAGGCCTGAGCCGATTTCGAGGTTGTATTCCTCGAGCAGCTTGGTGCGCACCGCCATGTCATCGACGCCGTCGGGGATATGGATGCAGTTGAGGGTGTGGAGTGAGTGTTTCGGGACGTAGGAAATGCCCATTGCTTCGAGTCCGGCGCGCAGGCGGAGGTGCATTTGCTTGTGACGTTCGAAGCGGGCTTCGAGACCTTCTTCAAGCACGATCGCGAGGGCTTCGTTGAGTGCGTAGATCATGTTGACCGGCGCGGTGTGGTGGTAGGCGCGCTTGCCACTGCCACTGTAGTAGGCCTTGAGCATCGAGACGTCGAAATACCAGCTTTGCACCTTGGTTTTCCGCTTGTCCATGACCTCGAGGGCGGCGGGTGAGAATGAGACCGGTGAAAGTCCCGGCGGGCATGACAGGCACTTCTGGGTGCCGGAGTAGATGCCGTCGATCTTCCACTCATCGACCTTCAATTGGTGGCCGGAAAGCGAGGTCACGGCATCGACGATGAAGAGCATGCCGGCATCGTGGACGATTTTTGAAATGGCTTCGATCGGCTGTAGGGCCCCGGTGGAGGTTTCGGCATGGACGATGCCGAGGGCCTTGGCTTTCGGATATTTCTGCACGGCTTCGGCGATCGCCTCATCGCTGAAGATCTCGCCCCAGGGAATGGAGAGTTCGTGGACGGTCACGCCCGCGCGCTGCATCACATCGACCATGCGGGTGCCGAAGACTCCGTTAGCGCAGACGATGGCCTCGTCGCCAGGTTCCATCAGGTTGGTGACGATGCATTCCATGCCGGCCATGCCGGTGGCGGAGACGGGAAAGGTGAGGGCGTTGGTCGTCTGATAGACCTGCCTCAGACGCACGCAGGTCTCGTCCATGATCTCGATGTATTTCGGATCGAGGTGGCCGAGTGTGGGCGAGCCGAGGGCGCGGAGGATGCGGGCGGGGACGGTGCTGGGGCCGGGGCCCATGAGGATGCGTTCGGGGATGTTCATATTGGAAAAGGGTTCAGGCCAAAGCGCGGCGCAGCAGGGAATCGGCAAAGGCGCGCTCGGTGAGTTCAGCGAAAAGGGTGGCGTAGGAGGGCAGCAGGCGCTTGTGGATGACTTCCACTCGCTTGTGATGATGGGTGAAGGCGCTCTTCATCGCATTCATCGTCATTTTCTCAAGATCGACAAGCCCGAGATTGAAGGCGCGGGTGGCGGTCTCGAGCTCATTTGTCATCGAGGTGTCGCTCATCAGGCGGTCATCGGTATTGAGGCAAACGCGGAAACCGACGCGGTGGAAAAGTGAAAACGGATGGTCCTCGGCGCTGGGGCAGGCACCCGTGTGGACGTTGCTCAGCAAGCACATCTCGATGGGGATCCGCCGGTCCAGGACATACTGGGCGAGCTGGCCGATTTTCAACGATCCGTCCGGAAGGATCTCGATGTCGTTGCGCAGTCGCGTGCCGTGACCGAGCCGGTGGGCACCGCACCATTGCAGGGCCTGCCAGATCGACTCGGGCCCGAACGCCTCGCCCGCATGGATGGTGATGTAGAAGTTCGCACGCTGGATCGCCTGGAAGGCTTTGAGATGCTTCTTTGGTGGGTGGCCCGCCTCGCCACCCGCGAGGTCGAAACCCACGACTCCATTGTCGCGCCAGCGGATCGCCAGCTCGGCGGCCTCCAGGGAATCGGTGCGGTCGCGCATCGCGTAGACGATCACGCCCCACTCGACGCCGTAGCGGCGATGGCCACGCTCCATGCCGGCGACCACGGCGGCCACGACCTCATCCTGGGTCAGGCCGCGTTGGGTGTGGAATACGGGGGCGAAGCGGACTTCGGCGTAGACCACGCCGTCGCGATGCATGTCCTCGATGAACTCGAAGGCGATCCGCTCGAGCGCCTCGCGGGTTTGCATGACCCCAATGGTGTGGGTGAATCCTTCGAGATACTCCGGTAAATTTCCACGCTGGGCACCGCGATGGAACCAGGCGGCAAGTTCGGCGGCGTCGGTGGTTGGTAGGCCTGAATAACGGTGTTCGGTGGCCAGTTCGAGGATGGTCTCCGGGCGCAGTCCCCCGTCGAGATGCTCGTGGAGCAGGACTTTCGGAATCCGGCGGAAATCGAGGGCATCGACCAAGGCCTTTCCCACGGGCAGAGCCGCGACGGGGAAAGTTTCCGGGTATCGATGTTCGATCATGCCGACCCGCGTAGCAGAAATTGTCCCATTGGGGAGAATTTCATGCCGATGGACCCGGAATTGCTTGATGGTCGTGGGTGCTGGGCGAGAATAACAGCGCTGAAGCTCCATGAATGGCCGACTGACAACCCACGTACTCGATGTTTCAGCAGGCAAGCCCGCCGTTGGAGTGCGGATCCAGCTATTCCGCGAAGGGGGCCTGGTTTCCGAATACATGACGAACGCAGACGGACGGTGTGATGCGCCGCTCCTGGAGGGGCAGGTGTTAGTTTCCGGGGCCTATGAGATGGTCTTTTTCATCGGCAATTATTTCAAGTCGATGGGCGTCGCCAGTTCCTTTCTGGATCAGGTGCCGGTGAGGTTTTTGGTCGCTGCGGGAGAACACTATCATGTGCCGCTGGTTTGCTCGCCATGGTCCTACAGCCCCTATCGGGAAAGTTGAACATGAACCCGCAGGCTGAATCGATTCATCATCATGCGCTCGAACGGATCGAGTGGCTCGGGTCAGTCAGTGACGAGCCCGGCCGCCTGACCCGCACGTTTCTCTCGCCCGCCAATCGCGAGGCCGCGGCGACCCTGATGGGCTGGATGCAGGCGGCGGGCATGACGGTCTGCCAT
>Ga0114958_10004021_pt1 | contig 10309 bp, 8 predicted proteins | sample C_130208_EF_Meta_FD_89577 | JGI IMG/M metagenome (GOLD analysis project Ga0114958, IMG submission 89577) | Freshwater microbial communities from Lake Croche, Canada to study carbon cycling - C_130208_EF_MetaG | ecosystem: Environmental > Aquatic > Freshwater > Lake | place: Lake Croche, Canada... | reverse complement strand
CGAGGTCGTAATCGGCGATATGCTTTTCGATACGGGCGATGAAGGCGCGTTGCAAGGCTTCGCCGGGCGGATGCTTGTCGATGAAATTAACGGAAAAAAGTTTTGAGAGCTCTTTGCCTGCGACGCGCGGCTCGACGAAACGCTGCTTCACGACGGTGGTAAATTCGGAGGCGCGCACGATCTCGTCGCCCTCGGGCGCGATGAATTTTTCGAGTTCGGCTTCGAGCCACGGCTCAGTCCCGGCGAGACCGATGAGCTTCACGTGCGAGGTGAATTCTCGCATGTGGCGATACACCGCGAGGGCGCCGCCGGCCTGCATATCGTCCGCGACGTAGCGGCCGGAGAGGATGCGATTTTTCGAGGTGAGACCCTGAACCTCGAGGGTGGTGTAACGATCGAAAATAATGTCGCCGACGATGAGAACGCGGAGCTTCTGAAAGCCGTCCACGATCTTGCGGAATTTTGCCGGCGTGCATTCGAGGGCGACGGCTTGGCAGAAATCCTTCACTTCGGGCGGATAGGGATCGAAGTGCTCGTTGAGCATTTTCGTCGAACTGAAGACGACCGCGCCGACGTAGCGCATCTCGCCGCCCACGCGTGCGACGGCGGCGACATCGTCACTGATGTTACCGGTGACATCGTTGGCCTGATTCTCGTATTCGCGGCCCTTGCAGTAAAAGTTTGGGCGCACGCACTCGATGGCTTCGACAGCGGCGGGGAAAGGGATGACGACGACGTAGTCCACGCACTCCAGGGCGGCGAGCCAGCGGGAGCGGAGCTGGTCGTTAAAATAGGGCCGGCCGGGGCCCTTGTTGACGTGTTCCTCGTCGGTGATAGTCACCACCAGCACGTCACCGAGCGCGCATGCCTCCTCGAAGTGCATGATGTGGCCGGGATGAATGAGGTCGAAGGTGCCGTGGCATTGCACAATGGCCTTACCCTGTTTGCGGAGGCGGTTGAAGAGCGCGGCGGCCTTATCGAAGGGGATGATTTTGGAATGCGACATGCGGGGTGTCCTCAGGGCTTGTGGATGTAGTCGAGCGGCTGGTGGCGCAGCGTTTCAAAGTGGGACGCCACCCAGGCGACTGACTCGCGCAGTCCGTCTTCAAGTGAGACGGTCGGAGTCCAGCCGAGGGTGGTGCGGGCCTTGGTGCTATCGAGGGTGTAGGCGGCGTCTTTGCCGGGGCGGTCATCGGTGATCTGCGCGACTTGGGCGAAGTCGGCGCTCATCATACGGCAGATCATTTCTACCAGCGCGCGGATGGAGATGAATTGCGGTGTCGAAAGATGGTAGCACTCGCCTGTGGGAGCCTGGCGCGCAATGGCGAGAGTGGCGGCGGCGACATCGTCGATGTGGATAAAAGAGCGCACGGAATGGCCCCCGCCGTGGAGCTGAAGTTTCTGGCCGAGACGGATCGAAAGAATCGTGCGCGGAATGATGCGATAGAGCTGCTGACCGGGACCGTAGACGTTGGCGGCGCGGGTCCACACGGCGGGGAATTGATACTGGTTAATGAACGTCCGCAGGTGGAGGTCGCACGCGGCGCGGGAGGCGGCGTAGGGCGTGCTCGGGTTAAACGGCGCGCTCTCGGCGATGACGCCGCTCGTGCTACCGTAGACTTCGGGCGTGCCGACGTGCACGTATTTTTTGAGCCAAGTGCGGCGACGCAGCGCCTCGTGCAGGCGGAGGTTGGCCATGACATTGGTCTGGTACCAGTGCTCGGGATTGAGCCAGCTCTGGGCTACCATGCCTTGGGCGGCAAGATTCACCACCATCGACGGCGCGAACGCATCCAGGGCGGACATCACGCGGTCGGGATGCTCGTTGAGATCGGCCTGCACGAAGCGCCAGCGCGCCAGCGCCTCGGTGGGCAGCCAGCGGTAGGGAAGGAAACTGGCGGACGGCTCCGGCGAGCGGCTCAGGCCGAGCACCTCTAGGCCCTCAGCGAGACAATAGCGCGCAAAGCTGGCCCCCGAAAAGGAATTACTGCCGATGATAGCGATGCGTTCGGACATGGGGAAAACGGGGTAAGTTATCGGGACCTGCGGGAGGTGCTCGCGTGGGCGCTGACGCTGGCCCCGGTGGCGCCTGAGGAGCGGGAAGCGCGGTTGGCCCGATGATTCGAAAGCTCCTGCATCAGCATGTGGCCGATCATAACTTGGAGGTCTTCGGCCACCTGCATGTCGTTCACGGGAAAATGTATCGGGTGGTCGGCCAACGTGAGGCATTTGCCGCCAGAAAACCCAAGAATCGCGTAGCTTCTCATCTGTAACTCGCGGGCGCGTTCGAGGGCCTTGACGATGTTCGGAGAATTGCCGCTACCGGAAAGCGCCAACAGCAGATCACCGGGTTCGGCCAGAACAGAAAGTTGTTGGGAAAAAATATCCGCGTAGCCTATGTCGTTCCCAAGGCAGGTCATTACCGCGGAATTGGAGGTCAGGGCGGTGACGCGCAGGCCGCGCCCATCGGCCTTGGCTACCCCATAGAGGAAGTCGTTGGCGAGATGGATGGCGTTGGCGGCGCTGCCTCCGTTGCCGCAGAGGAACACTTGGCGGCGATCCTGCCAGCAGCGGCGCATCGCGTTAGCCAGATCAGCGACGTCGGACCAATCGTGGTTTTGCAACGCGACTTCCAACGTGTCGCGATAATGACGGACAAACGCAGGAACCACCTTACACTTAGGCGAGGAGCGAGGACGGGCGTTTATGGCGAGTGCACCCATAGGAAACCCCCTCCTCAGCAAAGCTCAGGCCTTTTCGTGATTAAAATCTTAAGTAATTGTATAACAATAAACTTAAATTTATAAAAAACTTAAGTGAGGCAAAGCTCCAGCCACCGATCAGGGTGTGGCAGAATTTACCGAGTGCTGCAAAAGCACGCTCTGGCCGTCCTTCCCCGAAGACGATCGCACCGCAACCAGCAACCTCAGCCTGCCGCCCAGTCGAGTCCGGCAGTTCAATTCACAATCAAGCGCGGCCAAACGATCGGCAGATTTTTCATTTTGTCACTTTTGGTTTTTAAAGTTTTATAATTTTATATCTAATAAATGTTAGCGTGAAATTGGTGTCATTTGGCCTGTCTATTGCTTACACGTGACCAAATGGAACTCTCAACTCTCAATCCCGTGTCGCCCGATCGGGTTTCACGCGCCTTTGGCGAGGGGCGTTTTGGCGAGGTTGAAGCGTGCTGTAAGGGTGTGCTGGCGCAAGCGCCCGAAACGGCTTGGGCTTGGCATTTTTTGGGTAAACTACCTGCCCTGGATGTGGAATCGGCCCTCGATTTTTTAGGCACGGCCCTTTCGTTATCCTCTGATAATGTGCAGATTTTGTGTGATTTAAGTCGAGTTTATGCTCGATCTGCCCAATTCGAACTCGCCGTGGAACGAGCGCAGCAGGCCGTTGCGCTAAAGCCCAATTCGGCGCCCGCTCTCATTGCCTTGGCTGAGGCCCACTCACTTGCCGGGCAGCTGGACGTGGCTTGGCCGCTTTGGGAGCGAGCGGCGGGCCTAGCACCTTCATCCTTCCCTGCTCAATTGGCCTATGGTCAAGGCCTTTTAGAACGTGGTCGAGCTAAAGAAGCGCTCAAGCCTCTCAATAGGGCCAGTAGCTTGGCGCCGCAAAATCTCGAGGTCTGGTTTTCGTTGGGTAAGAGTTATCTAGCAACCGGTCGGCACGATTTATCTTTGCAAGCTTTCGCTCGGGCGAACGAGATCAATCCGCAAGAGGCTTGGGTGTGGTTCGAAGGGGCGCGTTGTCTTTTGGCAGCGGGTAAGGTCAACGTGGCCCTAAACTGGATTAACGAAGCGATTAAATACGATGGGGCGCAGGGGTTATTTTATGAATTACGGTCTGAATGTTATTTCACAGAAAATGAGTATGATCGCGCATTGGAATCGATTTCATGTGCACATAAGCTGGGCCACATCAGTTCGAAGTCCCATGAAATTCGGGCTAAAATATATCAATATCGCAGAGAGTTGCCGGCAGCTTTGCATCATTATGCTGAAGCGATTAAGTTGGAGCCCAATAATTGGCTTTATTTACAAAATTACGGGTCTTTGTGTATCGATTTGGGTTATTTGACGCTCGCCCTAGAAGTTTTTGATAACGTCTTATCGATCTTACCGGATTGTGTTCCTGTTTTGATGAATAAGGCTATCGTTCTACGCGGCATGTTGCGTGGTCGCGAGGCACTAGAATTGATGGATAAAGCGATGCGTCTGAGTCAGCGACCCGGCGCGGGTAAGTTCAATTTGTTGGGTCGGGGCGACCCGATGGCGATTAATTACTTGTACTCACATTTGTTTGTGGTCGATATGGATGCGAAAACTATATTCGAGCGTCACCGGGCTTGGGGAATCAACCAATCAAAGCTGAGTCCCCCTGTTTTTAATCATGTTTCCGGTAAACAGGGTCGAACCGGTAAAATAAAAATAGGATATATTTCCTCTGACCTAAGATTGCACTCCGTGGCAGCCTTCATGTGCCCGGTGTTTCACTATCACGATTTAAATGTTTTTGATATATATGTGTATTCGGGGTCGTTCAATTGCGATTTCGTTTCGGATCGAATTAAGTCTCAAGTGACCACGTGGCGGGATGTATCCCCGATTTCTGTTCCGGAAATCGGAAAATTGATTTTTGAGGATCAAATCGATATTTTGGTCGAGTTATCGGGCCATACTCATGGTAACTTTCTCGATGTATGCGCTTTAAGGCCGGCTCCGATCCAAGTATCTTATGTGGGTTATCCCTGCACGACTGGGTTAAAAACCATTGATTATCGTTTAACCGATGCTTGGGCGGATCCACTCGGCGCAACTGAACATCTTCACACAGAAAAATTGATACGTATTCCCGGCTCAGCTTGGTGCTTTGGGCCGGTGGTTGCAGCAACCGCTTTAACCGACACCCCGCCCTTATGCTCTAATGGGTTTGTCACCTTTGTTTGTCTAAACAATCTAGCGAAGATTAATGATTTTATGCTAGATCTTTGGGCTCGAATTCTCGTGCAGGTCCCGGATTCGCGCATATTATTTAAAGATAAGAGTTTTTCGGATCGGGATTTTTTGCGGGACTTCATTAAGCGTTTCACTGAGGCGGGCATTGATCCGGCCCGCGTGCTCGTGCGGCGATGGGAGCCTTCGACCCAGGATCATTTAGCTGTATATAACCAAACCGATATCGCGCTCGATTGTTTCCCTTACAACGGAACTACCACTACGTGTGAGGCCTTGTCTTGTGGAGTGCCGGTGATCAACTTGGTCGGGGAAACGCATGTCTCTCGCGTTGGACTTAGCCTCCTTACCAACGTGGGTTTACCGGAATTGGCCACTTCCACGGGCGATGCTTATGTAGCCATGGCGGTCAAGCTCGCCGCGGATGGCGATCGACTCAAAGAGCTTCGTTTGAGCCTGCCGCAGCGCATGAAGACTTCCGTGCTCGGAGATGGTCAGGGCTTCACCCGTAAACTCGAGGATTGTTACCGGCAAATGGTCAGCTCTCACCCGCACAATCGCTCATAATATGCGTGCTTACATTCACGATCGGGTTGGTTTCTTTGTTTCAAACCCCTCTTCCCTCCGCTTTTTTACTCATCTACTCAACTTGGCCTTGTGCCGCTGCTGACTTCACATTTCAACCCATAGACTTTTATGTCATCTAGCTTACAACTCTCAGGCTTGGCTTCGGGTTTTGATTGGAAAACATTCACGGACTCGATTATCAGCGCCGAACGCTACCCAGCCCAGCGCTATCAGGCCGAGCAGGCAAAAAACGATAACCGGAAATCTCAGTTGAGCTCGCTCGGTTCGATGCTAACCACGTTGCAGACGGCGGCGAGCGGTCTATCCTCCACCAGTCTCGCGAGTGGGCGCAAGGTGGTGAACGAGAGCTCGAGTGCGACCATCAGCGCTACGGTTTCCTCTTCTACCCCCGTTGGCAGTTATGAAGTGCAGGTGTCGCATTTAGCCACAGCAAGTCGGCTGACGGGATCCGTATTCAGCCCGCCCACTGTTGTGGCAGGGGATACCCTCACGCTCTTAGGCACCGCTGGGGGCACCGCCACCGACATCACTATCACGGCTGGCATGACGGTTTCTGATATCGTATCCGCTATCAACGCTTCGGGTGCTGGCATTACAGCTATGGCGAATAAGGCCGGCACGCAGCTGGTGCTTACTAACCGAGTCACGGGTTCCGGTTATGACATTCAAGTCAATGGAACTTTGGTTACCGCGCTAGGCTTGGACACCCATCCATCTTCGGGTACCGATACGAATTTTACGATCAACGGCGTATCATTCACGAGCGCAGACACTACGCTTGATTTCACGGATCATGGCATCGCGGGTCTCTCGCTCAAGGCGGGTGCCGAAATGCTGGAGGCCGAAACCCTTATGGTCTCCGCCGATGTTTCCGGCATGCGCGGTAAGATCACGGCCTTTGTTTCGGCCTACAATTCGGTGGCCGATTTTATTGATAGTGCCACCGCTTACACGACCAAGGCGGGTAAAACCACTGCGGGGCCGCTGGCGGATAATCGTGAAATTCAATCCTGGTTGAGGGAGCTCCGCTACACGGCCTTCCACGCTCCGGCCAGTGGAGACATCGGGAACCTCTCGGCGTTAGGCCTAGATTTCTCGAGCAAGGACTCGCGCCTTACCATCACCGACTCCGCACAATTGGATACCGCGCTCACCGATAACCCCACCGATGTCGCGTCGTTTTTTAATAACACCACAACAGGCCTAGCGTCGGCTTTCGTGACGAAGCTCACTGCATATATTGGAGCAGATGGCACCACTGGACAGCTGAGCACCAAGCTCGAAGCCTATACTAAAGCCAATGAAAGCTTAGATGCCCAGATTGTGGCACTCGATGCTTACTTAGCGCAGCGGCGCTCGCAACTTGAGGCCGGCTTCATGGCAATGGAATCGGCTCAATCTAAGATCAAGCAAATGCAGACCCAGCTCACCAATTCCTTTTCACCCAAAACAACTTCTCAATGAGCACCGTTTCTAATTTGTTTTGGCTTAAGCTGGCGCTAATTTTGGCGTCTAGCACGTCTCTTTGGGCTGGGCAATGGCCGCCGATTCCCTATAGCGGGTTTGAAGTGCAACGCTGGCTCAGCCCGCCGGTCTACAAACCAGACAATGTCCTAGCGGACAAGGTCTGGCCTGTAGGCGTGAGGCGCGTGGCGGTGTTGCCCGTGTCGACTGTCCTCAGCGATTTGCCGGCCGAGTATTTCTCCGCGCACGACCCCGTTTGGCTTTCAGCTTTGCAGGGCACGCACCGCGCGGAATTCGTCGCTGTCACGCGGGCGGAACTACTCCGCTGGACGGGGCGCATGAGTTTTTCTGCGACCTATCCCTTGCCGCCGGATTTGATGGCGCGCATCATCGCGCACACCGGCGCGGAAGCGGTCGCTTTCCTCGAGGTGACGCACTTCAGCCCCTACGGTTCGCAATCGATCGGGCTGCGTGGCCGCATTATGGAGCTCGCCCCCAACCGAGCGTTTTGGGCTTTTGAAGAGACCATCAACGCTGATGATTCCGGTACGGCGCAACTTTTCCGCGAGGGTTTAGGGCGTAAAGATCATCTTTTATCACCCCCTTCGGAACTCGCCGGAATTCGTATAAGCCCCATGAAGATCGTGTCTTATGTCGCTCAGGTGATTGTAAAAACCCTGCCGCCACGACAATTAGTTAATATTTCTCCTTAAGTTCGGCGAATCTGTGCCGTAGCTCTCTATTGAAACCACTCCGTTTATTTACACGAAAGGCATAACCATGATCTCAGGCATCTCAGGATCTACCACCAATCCCCTCCAATCCGGTGGTCCTGGAGTCGCGCGTGCCAGCACGCCTCCTCCACCGCCAGCACCCGTTGCGGAAAGCTCCGCTCCCGTGGTGACTCAGCAAGCCACGTTGACGGCTCAAGTCGTCGCCCAGCCCACCGTGCGCCCCGAGCAAGTCGAACGCGCGAAGCAACTTCTCTCTTCGCCCAATTACCCCCCACGTGCGATCGTGGAAGCGGTCGCCAAGTTGATTTCCGATAGCCAAGCTGAGTAAGCTTTTCGCTTACCCGTCCCTTTCATGGTGGCTTTCCGAAACGGCAAAAATCCCTACCAGACGGCTGCGGTCACGACCGCTAGTCCGGGGCAACTCGTCGTCATGATGTACGACGGCGTGTTGAAATTCGTGTCCATCGCTCGGGCCGGTTGCGCGTTGTCGGAGGACGATCCGCAGCGCCTGAAGATGGTACAAGAAGGGGTCACCCGTTCGCTCGCGATTATCGACGAACTTCGCTCGACCCTTAATACGGAACAAGGTGGCGAGTACGCATTAAATCTTCAAAATCTTTACGATTATTACTCCCGTCGCCTACTTAAGGCGCAGATCTCGATGGATGATGCGCCTTTAGCCGAAGTTGAAAAATTAGTTGGCGATCTGCGGGATGGTTGGGCGCAGATGCTCGTCGCTCAGTCGCAGGGCAGGAGCCACACGGAGTGATTTCAAACGTGGGCCCCTTCGACATTGATGATGCTTTGTCGGAGTTGGAGCAACTCGCTCGCACTCAAGCGGAGACGGAGTCTCGCTCGGAGTGGAGTGAATCGATTGATCGCTTGGAAGCCGAAGCAGCGGCGCTTAGTCGCCTAATCGGCGCCGCTTCTACGGTGCGCGCTGTAGGTTCTGAAATCGCAGCTCGGATTGATGTCGTCGTCGCCGCTTACGGCGCACGCATCGCCAATATCGAGCGCCAAAAAGCAGAAAACCGCGAAGAACTCCGTTCGCTGAATGGAGCCCGCAAATTGGGTCGCTCAGCTTTGCTTTCTTACTCGCGGGCTTAAACTTTAGAGGATCGGCGCCTCACTCATGAGGGCGGTTTGGGTTTCGATTTCGATGATGAGGTTTTGTAGGGCGCTAAGACTGAAGGGCTTCATCAGAATCGATACGTTCTGCAATTGGGCGAGCTTTTGGGTGTCGTATTTCGCGGTGTGACCGGTCACCAAAATGATTTTGAACTGTGCGTGGTGCGTGAGTAGGCGGCGGCAGAGTTGCACGCCATCCATGCCGGGCATACGGATGTCGATTACGACCAGTTTCAAGCTGGTGAGGGTCTCGGGCGTGCTCGTTTCAATGAAGCTCTCGGCGCTGGCATAGCTTGCGACTTCGTAGCCCAAGTCGTGGAGGATATTGGTCGTCGTGGCGAGGACGATGGGGTCGTCGTCGATGACGGCAGCGTGGCCCGATTTTTTTACTGAGGGCGGCAGAATAGGAAATGGTGAGGGGCTGAGAGTAGGTAGGCCGGCATAAAGCGGCAGGGTGATTTCAAAATGGGCGCCGCCACCGGGAGTATATTTGGCCTCAATGTGACCATGGTGGGAGGTCACGATGGCTTTCGCTGTGGCTAGGCCTAGGCCGGAGCCTTTACCGAGACTTTTGGTGGTAAAAAAGGGTTCGAAGATGTGGGGAATGATGTCTTCAGGGATGCCAGGGCCCGTGTCGGAGATCTCCAAAATAACGTGGCGGTTGGTCTCTGGGGTAAGCGCAGGGTTAGGGCTAATGACATTTTTGGGGACCTCTTTATAATCGATGCGCAGGGTGATCGTGCCCATATTTTGCATCGCATCACAGGCGTTGATTAAGAGGTTGAGTAAGAGCGTGGCTAATTCGTTGCGGTTGCCTTCCACGGTGATGTGGGGGCCTGATTCGATGGACTCCAACAAGTTGATGGTAACGCCGCGGGAATGGCGGATAAGCCGGATCGTTTCGTTAATGACCTCGCGCAGGTCGAGATGTTGGTTTTGGCGGGGACTGTTGCGGGAGAGGGCTAATAGGTTGCCGCTTAAGTCCGTACAGCGTTTGGCGGCTTCGACCACGATCTCAAGGTGGGTGCGTTGACTGGGGGTGACGGCTTCGCGTAGCGCGAGTTCGCCCATGGCGATCACACCGGTCAGGATGTTGTTGTACTCGTGGGCGACGCCGCTAGCAAGTAGGCCAATCGCTTGCAGGTGTTTAGCCTCCATGAGTTGCTGGCGCGATTCCAGATCCTCGGTGATGTCGGTAAAGCAGACGATCACATGGTTGGATTCGCCCTGAGTGGGTTTAAAGGGGATGAAGCGGGTTCGGTAGGTGACCGACTCGCCGTCCTTGGCGGTCCAAGTGATCGTCTTTGACTGGATGGAGCCTTTGAGCGCTCGGGCCAGCCCATAGCGGAATTTTTCGGTGGAGCCGACGGGGACAATGTCTGAATCCTCCGGGGTATAGGTAGGGGGAAGGAGCGGGGCGATACTGTGCCTAAACTT
>Ga0114958_10004019_pt1 | contig 10312 bp, 8 predicted proteins | sample C_130208_EF_Meta_FD_89577 | JGI IMG/M metagenome (GOLD analysis project Ga0114958, IMG submission 89577) | Freshwater microbial communities from Lake Croche, Canada to study carbon cycling - C_130208_EF_MetaG | ecosystem: Environmental > Aquatic > Freshwater > Lake | place: Lake Croche, Canada... | reverse complement strand
TGCAGCACCCGCCTCATGCGAGCGATGGCCTCAGCTCGATCACGCCCCCAACAGATGACTTTGGCCAGCAAGGAGTCGTAGTACATGGGGACGCTGTAGCCCTGAAACACATGGGAGTCAATTCTGACGCCCGCTCCCCCTGGGAAGTGGACTGCACTGACCTTGCCAGGTGAAGGCATGAAGTGGTTCTTGCTGTCCTCTGCATTGATCCTGCACTCTATGGCGTGCCCTTTTGACATGAGATCTTCTTGCTGGATTTCTAAAACTTGGCCTGATGCAATTTGGATCTGTGCCTTGACCAAATCAAAGGACGTGACCATCTCGGTCACGGGGTGCTCGACTTGAATTCGGGTGTTCATCTCCATGAAATAAAATTCTTGGCTGTCCATGTCCAAAATAAACTCAACCGTGCCGGCATTTTGGTAGCCCACGTGTTGGCACAATTGAAGGGCTGCTGAGGCAATTCTTTGTTGCAGTTTGGGGTCCAAACCAGACGCAGGACTTTCTTCAATGAGTTTTTGATTTCTTCGCTGAATCGAGCAATCTCGTTCACCAAAGACCAACACTTTTTCCAAGTCGGCCAGAACTTGAATCTCAATGTGCCTGATGTTGGTGAGGTATTTCTCAATGTAGATGGACTCATCGCCAAAAAATGACAGGGCCTCTCGCTTGGCTTCATTGAACGCCCTCTCAAGCTCGGACAAAACATGGACAATACGCATGCCTTTGCCACCGCCACCAGCGGACGCTTTTAAAAGAACCGGAAAACCGATTCTGCCCGCGACCGCCTGTGCCTCCTCCAAGCTGCCCACGATGCCATCGGAACCCGGCGTGGTCGAGACGCCTGCTGCTTTGGCCACACTTTTGGCACTCGACTTGTCCCCCATTTGAGCGATCACTTGGGCGCTTGGGCCAATGAAGATGAAGCCATGCTCTTGGCAAAGCAGAGCAAAATCGGCGTTTTCAGATAAAAACCCATAGCCCGGATGAATGGCCTGAACCTTGAAGCGCTTGGCAGCTTCGATGATGTGGTTTTTGTTCAAGTAACTTTGAGCCGAGGGTGCAGGACCAATGCACAGGGACTCATCGGCCATCTGAACAGCCATGGAATGGCGGTCTGCACTGGAATAGACTTGAACTGTTTTGATCCCCATCTCGTGGCAAGCTCGATGTATTCGAACGGCAATCTCTCCACGGTTGGCGATCAACACCTTTTGTATCGTCACGGGGTGCTTCATCAGTCAGGTCGAATCCAAAAGAGGACTTGACCAAATTCAACAGGCTCATTGTTCTTGACCGCGACCTCCGCGATGGTGCCCTTCACGCCCGCCTCAATGGAGGACATCAACTTCATCACTTCGATGATGCAGACCTGCGTGTCCTCTTGCACCCTTTGCCCAAGAGCTACAAAAGCTGCCGCGCCTGGCTCAGGCGCAGCATAAAAGGTCCCAACCATAGGTGAGGTGACTTGAAGGAGCCCTTCGTGCGCGGACACCATGGAAGGGGCCTTTGCAGCAATCGGGGCAGAAGAGGCGTGGCTGGGCCCTTGCACCTCTTCTCGTTGCTCTTTTCGTTGCTCTTCTCGCTTCTCTTCTCGCTTCTCTTCTCGCTGCACATGACTTGTGTTGTCCCGAGCCCCGCCGCTCCAAGGGCTGGGGGCCGCCAAAGGAAGCGCTCCTTTTTTCTCCAAAACCAGCTCCAAGTCCAAGTACCTCAAATGGAATCGATTGAATTCGCTAGAAGCTTCAAAGGCTTGGATCAAAGAGACGATTTCATCGTAGGTTAAATTTTGCTGTGTCATGATGCAAGGATGGGGTGTTGATGAAACTCATTCAATGGGACAAATACAGGTTCATGTCTGAAGAAGTGATGGAGACTTTGCCCAAATCGCCCTTTTGACTCAATGCGTGCACCAAGGACAAGACCTCAGCTTTACCAAGGCTTCTTTCTTTCAAAGTGGCGACGGATGAGTTGGAAGCGCTTGATGATCGACCGAAACCCAAGGACGGCTGGGCGGGTGGCTTACTTAAACGTTCGAACTGCTCATTGCCGCCCAAGTAACGCAGAATCAACTCGTCATCTGAGACGCTTGGTCCGCCAAACTTCTCTCGAATTTCCCCCAGGCTCAATTCAGGTGGCGTCCAATTGATCAGCTTCTTTGCCTTGGAGCTGGAGAAGATCATGTCCTTGACATTTGCATCAAAGGCTTGACTCTCCGTCTCGCCCCAAAGACCGATGGCGTATTGAATGGTCTGGTCGCTCAATTCTTTGTACCTTTGGCCGGACATCACGTTCAAGGTCGCTTGGACCCCTACAAACTGAGAATAAGGCGTCACCATGATGGGGTAGCCAAAGTCTTTCCTCACCTGAACGATTTCATCGAGCACCGCATCCAATCGATCGATCATGTTCATCTGGCTCAATTGATGGCGCAAATTGGAGATCATGCCGCCCGGTACTTGGTGGGTAAAGTGAGACTCTCTGTACTCCAAGGGAGCCCCCACGCTCAAACCCTTGGACTTGGCGTAGGCAAAAAGCCCTTCACCGATTCTCCCCACCCGTGAAAGATCAAGATCGGTGGTGTAGCCCAAAGAACGTGCATTTTCAAGCACATTGAGGACCGAGGGGTTGGACGATCCGTTGGACAAGGGGGGCATGGCTGTGTTGATGATCCTGACACCGGCTTTGATCGCTTCGATCGCGCACAGTGGACCCAGTCCAGTGTTGCAATGGGTGTGAAACTCGATGGGCAAATGGGTGTGCTTTAAGAACAAGGCGCACAAAGCAGCCGTTCTCTCGGGCGTCAAAAGCCCCCCTGGATCCTTGAAACAAATTCGATCTGGCCCAACCAGGTGAGCCTCTTTGATTTTGCGCTCAAAGTAAGCATCCGAATGAACGGGTGAGACGGTGTAGATGATGTTGAGAACGGTGCCCAATCCAATTTTTTTACAATCCGATACCCTTTGTTGCCAGTACTTGGCCGTGTTGGAGCTGTCTGAGATTCGGACCTCTTGTATGCCGTTGGCAAAGAGCCTCTCCAAGTACAGATAGGAGATGGAGGCCGGCATGAATTCAAAAGAGGAAGCCGAGCGGCCCACAATGGCCCTGAGTTTGGTTCGTTTGGAGAGTTGTGCAGCCTGCCTGATCCTGTACAAAGGATCCTCGCCCATCTCACGGATCATCTTCTTAAAAAACGCTGTTGCTACCAGTTCATAGGACTGGTAGCCCACAGCATCCAAATCTTCAATGTAGGGAAGTATTTGCGAATTGGGCAGCCCACCCGCCCACAGGCTGGCATTGCCGTCCCGAAAGGTGGTGTCAACAAAAAAGACCTCGCCCAACGAACCCATCAAGCCTCCTCGCCCTTATAAACCACCGTGTCATTGATCACCTGCATCAAGTCACCCGCAATCGGGTTGGAGATCTCCTCAAGGATTTGTCCAACCAAGCCTGGAGCGCGGGAAATCAATGAAAATCCTCGCATGATCTTGAACGGCACACCAATCTCTGCCAGCAAGGCTGCTATTCCCGCGGTGGCGTTGATGGTGATGTGCTTGCCAACGACCTCATCGACCACGCGTGACATCAAAAGCAGAGCATTGACGTAGTCACCCTTGACCTTGGCTTTTCTCGCAACTTCAAGCAGCTTCGGAGTTCTTGGGTCATCTGGCTTGAAATCGTTGTGCCCAAAGCCTGGGAGCGCTTTTTTACGTGAACGGTGTTGGGTGATGATCTCTCTGGCCTTGGCCTCTTGATCGGGCGCTTTGACGATGTCGTCCAAATACTGGCCCACTTGCTCCATGACGCCGCCAAATTGACTTCCCATCCCAAGAAGCCCCGCTGCCACGGCACCTTGCAAGGAGTCAGGCGCGTTGCGGTAAATCAACCTGGCATTGAACCCTCCCGACATGCCGTGATCCATCAAGGTCACCAGCACAGCGTCCAAAATACTGAGCTCTTCGGGTGTGGGCATTTTGCCCAAAATATAGAAGTAAATCATTTTTGAAAATGAAACTTCTCCAATCAAATCTCTGGACAAGTTCTTGCCTCGAATCGTTGCACCGGTTTCATCAAACGTGGACAAGCTAGAGCTTATTTCGCGGTTCGTCATGGTTTTTCTTTAAGTGATGGGGGTTGAGGAAGTGTTGAATTTGAAGGGCACGGCAAGCTGTGTGGGTCAAGAATCAGGACCTCAATCGAGCTTCACGCCCACAGACTTGATCACCTTGCCCCACTTGTCGCTGTCAACTTTTAAAATCTGCGCCAACTCCTGAGGCGTGCTGCCCATGGGCGTGGCGCTGACATTTAAAAACATTTTCATGACCTCAGGCTCGTGCAAGATGTCGCTCACGGCCAATGAGATCTTGCTCACAACACTGGGCGGCATGTTGGGGGGGCCGACCAAGTTGCCAGACGTCGTTGCACTGAACCCTGCCAGGGTCTCACTGATCGCAGGCACATCGGGCAGTGAGGGGTTGCGCTTCAAGCTGCTGACTGCAATCGCTTTGACTTTGCCCGATTTGATCTGTGGCAAAGCGGCACTTAATTCAGAGAACATCAAATCGATATGACCCCCCAAGACCGCCACGAGGGCTGGCCCCGTGCCATTGAAGGGAATGTGCGTGAATTTGACCTCTGCCGTGGAGCTCAACATCTCGGCTGCCAAATGCCCCGTGCTTCCCGAGCCAGGTGAGCCATAGGTCAATTTACCGGGATTTTCTTTGGCAAAGCGAATGAGTTGCTGCATGTTGTCGATCGCAACGGTGTTGGCCACCAAAAGGACATTTGCGCTTTCATAAATATGAGAGATGGGGGTGAACAACATCGAATCAAAGTTCATTTTTGAAAACAAATGACGGTTGATGGTCAAGGGAGGCGGCGGCGTTAAGAGCAAGGTGTGACCATCTGGAGGTGAACGAAAGACATGCTCAGAACCTATGTTGGCACTCCCCCCAGGTTTGTATTCCACCACAACGGGTTGTCCCCACTTTTGCTGCAAACGATCACTCAAGAGTCGCAGGGACAGGTCCGTGCCCCCTCCGGCTGCGTAGGGCGAAATGAGTTTGATGGGTTTGGTGGGAAAGTCTTGCGATTGAACTGATCCGAGACAGAGCAGTTGCACAACAATGAACGCGAGAAGTCTGAGGGGATTTGAATTCATGAGGGTGATGTCCTGCAGGGTCTTGTTAAGGTAAGTTCAACACGGCTTGGGCTAGGTCGTCTTTTTGGAAGATCCAGCGCTTGATGCGATGGCGCCTTGCGACACAAAGGCTTCGATGGTTGCTGCGTCAAAGCCAAGCTGCTCGAGCACCTCCAAGCTGTGTTCACCCAAGACTGGAGGAGCCAAGTCCCCGCCTGAGCGCTCGCCGTCGTAGAGCACGGGTCGTTGCGTGTTTTTGACGATCCCCATGCTGGGGTGCTTCAACTCTTTAAAAACACCGTTGTGCACCACCTGCGGATCGTTCACCACCTGGTCAATGTTTGAAATGGGCGCATGCGGGATATCGTGCTCAGTCAGGCACACTTGCCAATGGGCCATGTCGTGCTCAGCAAAGGCTGCTTGCAGCAACTGGGTCAAAACCTCGTAATGGGCCTGGCGAGCAAGCACTGTAGAAAAACGCTCGTCACTGGCCCATTCTGGGTGGCCGACAGCGGTGGTCAGATTTTGAAAAAACTTGTCCACCGAGGCCAAGTGCAACGCGACCCAGCCCCCGTCTGCACATTGCAAAGCATAGGACTGCGAGGCACGGGGTCGACTGATCGGTCCATGGACCTGGCCAGAGGAAAAATAAGAAGCAAAGGCCGACGCTCCAAAAGCAATCATGCTGTCCAGCATGGCCACCTCCACTCGCCTGCCGATTTGCGTGCGTCCGCGCTCGACCAAGGCCCCAAGAATACCGTAAGCTGCGTACATTCCGCTCACCGTGTCGGCCACCGCTGGGCCCAAGATGCGCGGCGGTGTGGGTGCCATGGTTTGGCTCAGGTACCCGCTCAAGGCTTGCGCCACGGTGTCGTAGCAGGGTCGGTCCACATAGGGCCCGGTGGCCCCAAAACCAGTGACAGAGCAGTACACCAAGCGAGGATGGCGTTCGTGCACAGCGTCCCAGCCAAAGCCCAGTTTATCGAGCACCCCAGGGCGATAATTTTCAAGCAGCACATCTGTCTGGGCGAGCAACTTGTCCAAAATAGCTTTGGCGTGGGGGGACTTGAGGTTCAAGGCCAAACTGCGCTTGCGAGCGTTGTAGGTCTGAAACTGAGAGCTGTATTGTGAGCCTTGATAGCCCCGAAAAGGGTCGCCACTTCCAGGCTGCTCGACCTTGATCACATCGGCGCCTAAATCCGCCAACATCATCCCCGCGCAAGGACCCGTGATGAAGGTCCCCAATTCAAGGACACGAACATTGTCCAGCACTTTGGTCATAAGGAGGCCCCATAGATTGATGTCAAACGATTTAAACGATTTAAAGGAAGCAAACGGTTCAAACCTTCTTCCCGCCAAGGACCCTTGTGAAGAAGGGGTTGACGAACGGGTGTGTTTGCATGGCACCAACAGTTGGCTTGGGCGTTGTAGATCTGGAGGGTCGGCATGAAGGGGGGCTTAAGCAGGACGCGAGAACCAACTCGGCTCCTGAGAGAAGTGAAGTAAGAGGGGCTGGCGTTAGTCGACCTTGATCGCGGCTTGAGCGATCACTTTCTTCCAATTGGCATTTTCACGCGCTAAAAATTGGGCAAAGTCTGCGGGTGAATGCGTTGCAGGAATTTCAAAGCCCAAGGCCACCATTCGCTCAACATAGTCTTTGTTGTTTTGCAATTTTTGGAGTTCAGCGTTCAGTCGCTGAACGATGTCATCTGGCGTTTTCAAGGGTGCAAACAAACCATACCACGGCACCACATCAAAACCGGGCACACCCGACTCGGACAAGGTAGGTACATCAGGGAAAAGTGAAGACCTCTTGGGTGTGGTGATGGCCAAAATTTTGAGTTTCCCCGTGCGAACCAAGGTGGCTATCTTGGGCTGACTGAAGTGAAAATTAACTTCCCCAGACAAGAGAGCTGCATCGGCTTGCGGGACATCCTTGTAAGGGATATGGACCACATCGATGCCGGCGATGCTCTTTAAGATCTCCACGGACAAATGTGGGGGCGTGCCGATACCGGCGGAGGCGTAATTCAATTGCCCGGGTTTTTGCTTGGCTTGCTGAATCAAGTCGTTCAAAGACTGGATCCCTGATTGGGTGCTCACCACCAACAGCATGGGAGACGATGCGCCGTTGGCCACAGGAGAAAAATCTTGGTAACCGTTGTAGGGAAGTTTTTTGTTCAGATGAGGGGTGATGACCATGGCTCCAGATGCAGAAAAAAGCAAGGTGTATCCATCGGCAGCCGCGCGCGAAACCGATTCTGTACCGACCACACCTCCTGCACCCAGTCGGTTCTCAACAATGAAGGTCTGCCCCATGGACTCGCTCAATTTTTGCGCCATGATGCGGGCAATTAAATCGGTCGGACCGCCTGCCCCGTTGGGAACCACGATGCGGACCAATCGGTTGGGATAACTTGGATCTTGTGAGCTGGCTTGAAAAGACAAACCCAAAGTGAGCGCAAAAGTGAGCGTTTGAAAAAAAAGTTTCATGGGTGAACAAAAAAATCTATCCTTTTAAGATACCACCATGCTGCCTGGTCTCCCATCAGGGTTTGCCTTGATGCGCCCTGTGGCGTCGTGCGATTAAAGGAGCCTTTTAAAGTGGATTGACTTCAATAGGCTCTAAAATTACCGATCGGTGGGATCTCTTAGAACCCGCCCCTCACTGGATCACATCCATGGGAAATCGGGTGCACATCCATGGGCATTCGGGCACCCATCCATCGGTCCATGAACCCTTCAGGTCCTTTTACATCGCCATCACCAATGAACCAACGCACAACATGGGTCCATCAATCCGCCTTCGAAACAGCCAAGGCACTGCAAAACCGCTCCCTATCGGCCTATGAACACACCCTGTCCTGCCTTGAGCAAATCGAAAGGCTTGAGCCCGATGTTCACGCCTTTGCTCACCTGAACAAAGAGGGCGCGCTCGCACATGCTCGCACGCTCGATACCCTAGCGATCCAGGGAGGCCTGCACGGACTCACGGTTGGCATCAAAGACGTGTTTGAGACCTGGGACATGCCAACACAGGGGGGCTCAGAGGTCTTCAAAAACAACCAAGCTCACCAAGACGCTGCCTGCATCGCTTCGCTTCGCGCGGCTGGGGCAGTGATGCTTGGAAAAACCATCACCACCGAACTTGCCACCTTCCCTACCAACGGGACCAGAAATCCGCTGAATTTAGCGCACACCCCAGGTGGATCTTCTTCGGGCTCCGCTGCAGCGGTCGCGGCCAAGATGGTGAGCTTTGCCACAGGGACTCAGACCATGGGCTCAACGATCCGTCCCTGTGGCTATTGCGGGGTCACGGGTTTTAAGCCCAGCTACAACCTGATCCCCAAAAGAGGGGTTTGGCCCAATGCTGATTCTGTTGACACCGTGGGTTTGGTCGCAAGAGATGTGAGAGATGTGGCGTTTTTCGCCGCTGAAATGGTGGGCTATCCTGCTTTGCGTATCGAACAGGAAAGAGACCAAGACTTGGCAAAACCCACCATCGGCATGTGCCGCTCCCATGAATGGGAGAAAGCCGACGAGCACATTCACGCAGCCTTTGAGAACAGCAAAAAAATCTTCATCGATCAAGGTGCACGCGTCATCGATATTGCCTTACCCCATGACTTCCAAGGCCTCCTTGAAGCCCACCGCACCATCGTGAACTTTGAGATGAGCCGAGGCTTTATGGACATTTTAAAAAGACACGCAAGCCTGATGCGTCCCGAGCTCTTGGCCAGAACCTTGGAGGGCCTCAAGGTCACACCCGAGGATTACCAAGCAGCGCAACGATTGGCCAGACAGTGCAGACAAGGCTTGGATGCCGTCATGGGGGAATGCCACGTGTTGTTCACACCTGCTGCAACCGGAGAGGCACCCAAGGGCCAAGCCTACTCAGGTGACACGACCATGAACCAAGTCTGGACCCTGATGCACGGTCCTTGCATCTCTGTCACGGGTGGACACGGGCCCCATGGATTGCCACTGGCCATGCAGGTCGTGGGACGCATCGATGACGATGCCAAGACGCTCAAAGCTGGGCACTGGATCGATACGGTTTTAAAACGGCAACTTACATCTTGAGCCCAAGGAGATCAGCATGTTGAATTTGACAAAGTTAAAGTGGATGGTCGCAGCACTTTTTTCTATGGGTGCTGCCTTGGCAGACACTTACCCCAACCAAGCCCTGCGCATGATCATGCCTTTTGCACCCGGCACCGCATCAGAAAATGCCATGAAGATCATCCTTGATAAACTTCAAGAAAACCTCAAGGTCTTTATCCTCTTGGACAACAAGCCCGGTGCGGGCTCGACATTGGGCACGGACATGGCTGCCAAGGCACCCGCAGATGGCTACACTTTGGTTGCGTCTTACAACTCCTCCATCTCTCCAGGCACTCTGCTCTACAACAAATTGCCCTACGATGCTTTGAAAGATTTCAAGCACATTGCGCTCATTGGTGTCTTTCCTCAGTACATGGTGGTCAAGGGTGACTATGCGGTCAAAAATATTCAAGAGTTTTTGGCCTTGGTTAAAAGCAAGCCCGGTGCCCTGAACTACTCCTCAGCGGGTGTGGGCACCTCAGGCTTTTTGGCGGTTGAATTGCTCAAGCAAACCCTGAATTTGGACCTGGTTCATGTTCCTTACAAAGGGACAGGTCCAGCCATGACGGACTTGCTCGGAGGGCGCTTGGACATGGTGATGACGTCAAGCGCTGCCTCATTGGTGGCGTCTGGAAAAATCCGTGTCCTGGCTGTCTCTAGCGATCAACGCAATCCTCATTACCCTGATACGCCGACCCTGTCTGAGATTTCACCGCGCGTGCACGCTGTATCGTGGATGGGTATATCCGCTCCTGCTCAAACCCCAGCGGCTGTTGTGCAAAAACTCGAGAAAGAAATTCTTGGTGTGTTGAACCAACCAGACATCAAGGCCAAACTCTCCGAGCCCTCTTTGGGCTTGACCTTGACACCTTTGGGTTCAGAGAAGTTTTTGGAATTCATTCAAGCAGAGACGAACAAGTGGAGGCCTGTGATCAAAGCAGGCAACTTCCAAATCAATTGAGCGTCGCGATTGATCTTTAGAGCCACAGATCAGCTTAGAAGCGCAAAAAATGCTGACGGTATTTTCCAAGGCGGACATCTCACACCGATGCCACATTCAGCTTAATT
>Ga0114958_10004018_pt1 | contig 10314 bp, 10 predicted proteins | sample C_130208_EF_Meta_FD_89577 | JGI IMG/M metagenome (GOLD analysis project Ga0114958, IMG submission 89577) | Freshwater microbial communities from Lake Croche, Canada to study carbon cycling - C_130208_EF_MetaG | ecosystem: Environmental > Aquatic > Freshwater > Lake | place: Lake Croche, Canada... | reverse complement strand
GGCTTAATCTCTTCAACCAACCGGAAGGTCAATCCTCGCCGTAAAGCCAACGGTTTAATATCTTCGACTAACCGGAAGGTCAACCCACGGCTAACCCTCGTCGAACCCACGAAGATCATTTTACACTTCCAATTCAATAACCTTATCTTTTTCTGTAATAATTTTTTCTTTATTATTATATAAAATAAATTTAATTTCTTCTTTTTTGAGATCTTTAAAAGCATAATCCGTTTCCATTTTATTAATAATTCTTTTAATATCAATAGCAATATTAGGTTCTAAAACATTTTCAGCTTCTTCTAAAAACTTATTAATATCATATATACGAGAATCAATAATTTCATCGAGTAATTCATTCTTATTAACAACAATAAAATTATTTATTTTTTTATCATAACGATACGCAACTGTGTTTTGTAAACCTAGCATAAATTGTTTATATCTACCAGAACAGTGAATAAGCTGGACTAAATCATTAATACCCATAGCTTTACGATTTAATATACCTCTTTTTTCAGACTTGGTAAGGACATTTACTAAATCTTCATTTCCTAACTGAACATAAGTTATATTATTATTATTTATTACACCATTATTATTATTAGTTAAATTTTTTTTTATTTTTTGTAAAGTTTTTGGATGTATTTTCATTGATTTTTGAAGAAGTTCCTTTAGTTTTTCCATTTCGGCTTTATATTCTGCCATTTCTTTTTTCATTTCTAAATTTTCATTTTTAATTTCTTCTATTTCAGATATATTTATTTTTTTTTTACATTTTTGTTCGTGTTTCCATCTATATTTTCTATCGCATAATTTTTTATTACAATATTTACATATATTATTTTCTATTATTTTTTTTACGACATTTTCACTATCTTTTTTATCATCTATGGTATTTATTACGACATTTGTTTTATGGTATTTATAGTTATGAAACCATAGGGATTTATATGAAGAGTATTTTTTATTACATACATTACAATAATATTCCATCTATCTTTTTTAATATATACTATATTATATATTTTTATTCTTATATATTTTTTTTATTATCTATTAAAATAGATATCTATTTTTATTTCATGGGAGAGAGAGATAGAAAATAAATAAAAGTATTTGGAAATTAAACTTCAAATTATATTTCTTTTTTATTAAGAAGAAATTATGCTTAAAATGTTCGACCAACCGGAAGGTCTATCCTCGCCGTAAAGCCAACGGCTTAATATCTTCAACCAACCGGAAGGTTGAAGCTATGAAGACAATTCAGTAAATAAAACGCTAGCGCCAATAACTTAAGCACTTGACATATATATAATTTCCGTTACCATTCTCCGTATTTAATATTACCATTTTGAATATTACTATAATCATCTTTCTGAATACATAAATCCGGTTTTACTATGTACCAATTATCTTTTTTTTGTAACTTTTTCCACCATTGATCAATAGCGTATTCGTGATAAATATCCTTTTCGATTAAATGAAATAAACTTTCTTTAAAGTTTCTTAATAATGTTTCATAATAATGATTATTTACTAAATATGCTGTACATGTTTGACCATCATTTAATTTTAATGTTGTTTTATCATAATCAGGACTTGGTGCTCCTAAAACAATAACATCATAAGGTTTACTAGCTAAGGTTTTTAGAGTAGAATACCCTTTATTAAAATCTTTCCAAATCATATCATCTTCTACAATTAATACATTCTTCCAATTATTATTAATTGCCATTTCTAAAGCACCAATATGACTTTTACTACAACCAACATAACCTGGTTTTTCTTTTATAGCATTGAATCTTACAACTTTATCTTGTGGAAAATATTTTAATTGTTCAGTAATACTTTCTTTTCTATCAGTTCTTTCTTCTAAATTAATATATACCACTTTATCCACAAATTCAAATAGATTATTGTCTTGGAATTTTTCAACACGCTTTTTTACTGGATAACAAACATAAATTTGATTTTTTTTACCCATATCTATACTATAACATAGATTATAATATTTTTTATTAAATAATTATATTTCAATGTCAATATTTAACAAGTCTAATTCTTCTTGTGTTGGCATAATCTTTTCACGATTATTATACAATATTAATTTAATCTCGTCTTTCTTCAGACCTTTTAAACAATCTTCATTATTTTTCATTCTTTCTATAAACCTTTTAACATTTTTCGCTTTATTTGCATCCAAAATATCTTCAACTTCATCATAGAACTTTTCTATATCATACATTCTTGAATCTATTAAATCGTTAAGTAACTCTGTTTTATTAACAGCAATAAAATTCTTTAGTTTTTCATCGTAACGGTAAGCAATTGTATTTTGTAAATTAGTAATGTAAACATTCATAAACTTTTTAAATTTACCTGATACATGAATTAATTCTACTAGATCATTAAGACCCATTACTTGACGATTTAAAATACCCATCTTTTGTTTATTAGTCAAAACTTCACAAAGGTTTTCTCTTCCTAATTGTACATAAATGTTATTAGTGGTATTATTATTTAGTTGTGTGTTTATTTTGTTAAGAGTTTTAGGATGTATTTTTAAGGCTTTCTGTAACATATCCTTTAACTTTTCCATCTCTTTCTGAGATTGTTTTTTAAATTCTTCCATTTCATTTTTCATTAATTCTATTTCCTCATCTTTATTTTTTTTATTATTATTACAAGTCTTTTCATGTCTCCATTTTGTAGTTCTACTATTTAATTTTTTATTACAGATTGAACATAAAAATTCATTTGAAACATTTGAAACATTTTTTGAAACATTTGATGGAACAGAATGAACATTTTTTATAGAATCTTCTTTATGAAATTTACTGTTGTGATTCCATAGACTTTTATATGATACATACTTTTTATTACATATATTACAAATATATTCCATCCACTATTCTAATGTATATATTATATATTATATTTTTATTCTTATATATTTTTTTATTATATACATTTAAATGGATATCCATTTTTCATGGGAGAGAGAGATTGGTATAAAATAAAAGTATTTTTTTATAAATATTATTATTTGTAATAATTATATTTCAATATCATTATTTAGTAAATCTAACTCTTCTTGTGTTGGCATAATCTTTTCACGATTATTGTACAATATTAATTTAATCTCATCTTTCTTCAGGCCTTTTAAACAATCTTCATTATTTTTCATTCTTTCTATAAACCTTTTAACATTTTTCGCTTTATTTGCATCCAAAATATCCTCAACTTCATCATAGAACTTTTCAATATCATACATTCTAGAATCTATTAAATCGTTAAGTAATTCTGTTTTATTCACAGCTATAAAATTCTTTAGTTTTTCATCGTAACGGTAAGCTATTGTATTCTGTAAATTGGTTATGTAAACATTCATAAACTTTTTAAATTTACCAGATACATGAATTAATTCCACTAAATCATTAAGACCCATTACTTGACGATTTAGAATACCCATTTTTTGTTTATTAGTCAAAACTTCACAAAGGTTTTCCCTTCCTAGTTGTACATAAATATTGTTAGTGGTATTGTTATTTAGTTGTGTATTTATTTTGTTAAGGGTTTTAGGATGTATTTTTAAGGCTTTCTGTAACATATCCTTTAGCTTTTCCATCTCTTTTTTAATTTCTATATTTTCCATTTTTTAATTTTTAATATTTTCTTTTTCTTTATTTTTTTTTAAACATCTATTTTTATTAATATGTCTTGTTAAAGAATCTTTCCTACTAAATAATTCGTTACAAGAAATACATTTTAATTTATTTACTTCTAATAACGTGGTGTTAATTGGTGTTGTTACGGTGGAAGATGTGGTGTTGCTTGGCGGTAAAACTTTATGATAAATATAGTTATGTTTCCATAGACTTTTATAACTTTTATATTTCTTTTCACATATATTACAATAATATTCCATCTACTTATATTTAGTATATACTATATATTATATTTTATTCTTAAATACTTTTTTATTTATCTACTATAGTAGATATCTACTTTTCATGGGAGAGAGAGAGATATCAATAAAATAAAAGTATTTTTGTATAAATAAAAATATTTGTAATAGTTTTATTTATATAAGTTATTTGTAACGTCATGCTTGCCATTTGCCTTTTATTTCAAATTTAAGGGATCTTAAATTTGGCATAAAACGGTAAGTTATAAACTTTCTATTCTTTTTATAAAATTATTAACATCATTAATATTATCTCTATCCCATTTAGTTAATTTTATAGCATATTGATCTGATAAATCATTATTCATTATATAATCAGCTGTTTTTGTAGTATCAAATTGATTTGATACTAATATTTTTAAAAAACCATCTGCTGCATTTTTAATACATATATGATATATATTATTTTTATATAATAAATAATTTACAATTCCGTGTTGCATTAAGTATGTATTTTCTTCTTCTTTTTTAAATATATTATCAAAATTTATACCAGTTGGTATTAATACATTATTTTTATAATTTAAAAATCCCATTTTTTCAGCTTTACTAAATTCATTATACAAATCTTTAATATATGGACTATTTTTTGGAGCCATAATAAACCAATTTTCTAAATATGGAAAATAAAAGTTATCTTGTATAAATGACATATTTTTTAATTCATATACACAAACATCAAATTTATTAAATACCATTTCATTATAGAAATTGTCCATAAAAATTCCATCTACTATTATAGTTGATATATCCATCCATACACCACCATTATTTAATAATAATTCTAATCTTAAGAAATCAGCAAATCTAAAAGAAGGTAAGTGTTTATATTTTTCTATGAATTCTTCACTGACATAATCTTTTAATGTATTTTTTGTAATTATAATTATTTTCCAATCAGGATTTATTTTCTTTTTCCAATTTTTTACAAAACTTTTAATTAGATCATTCCCTTCTAAATTATCCCAATAAGCATAAATACATTTAGGAAATACATAATCTTCTTTAATATCAGTAAAATATTCTATTTGATTATTAAATAAATTATCATTAAATATGATAGCAAATAGTATTAAATATAATATAATTAATATTAAAATTTTATTTATCAACATTATATTTATTAATAATACTTATAAAATATTATTTATTTTATAAATTATTATTTTATAACCTAGCTTATCTCTTCTAAAATACTAATATATTTTTCCATTAATTTATCATCATTATATATAGTTAATCTTACACCATTTTTATTTCCAAATGGTTCTCCGCTAATTATTGCTAAACCTTTAGAAAAAAGTTTATCTACATATTCATTAATATTTATATTATAATTTATTGGAAATAAATACATACTTGTTATATTATTATCCGGAACTATCCAACCTTGTTTTCTGTAAATATCAATTAATTTATTTTTATAAAAGTCTATTTTTTTAAATTCATCTTTAGGAAGCCAATTATTTTTTATCAATTCTGTTGCATACTGTTGTGAACTGTTTGATGGACAGGTGTTAATTGTTGATTGGATTCCAGTTAATTTTTTAATAATTTCTTCATTAGCAAGTATGAATCCAACTCGCCACCCTGGTATTCCCCAACCTTTAGAAAAACTCCATATTGCAATTACATTATTATTTTTAAAATATAATGAGTCTTTGTAATTTAATTCATTTACTGATAACAACGTTAAATATACCTCATCAATTATTATTTTTTTATTATATTTATTTGCTAAATCAACTATTTTATTTAAGTAATCTTGAGGGTATATTAATCCTGTTGGATTATTTGGATTACATATTATAATACCATTAACTTGTTCCATTTTAAAATATTCATCAACTTTATCTAAATCAAATAACCAATTATTTTTAACATCTCCTTCTAATATAATTGATTTACCATTAACTAATTTTATCATGTCCGGATATGATACCCAATAAGGAGAAGGTATTAACCAAGATGTTCCTACATTAGTATATGCAGAAATAGCATAATAAAGAGCTGGTTTTCCACCTGGTGTTATTAATAAATTATCTATTGTTAATCTGTTATCAAAAAATTTTACTAATTCTTTTTTTAATTCTAAATTTCCACCTGATAAAGAATAATTATTATCAAATGAAATATCTTTATCTACAAGATTTGGACCCCAAGATGGAACACCTATTGCTGCATTAATTATTTCTTTATCTTCAGAATTTTTTATTTTATTCATTATTGCACTAGTTGCTGAAAATATATTTTTAGGAGGTGTTAATATATTTTTAATTTTAAAAATAGAATATATAATATTTTCTATTACGAGTGTTGTATATTTATTTTTTATTGTCATACCTTGGAATAATTCAAACGAATCATTACCTATATTTTTAATTAAATGTAATAAATTATTATAATTTAATGTATTTATTGGAGTATCTTTTAAATTTAATTCTTTCAATGATTTCCCAATAAAATGAGTTATAAATTGACTTTCTGATACATATTTATCATGATCAATTGGACTCATCAATATTAAATCACATTTTGTATAATTTAAAAAATCAATAAATGTATCATATAATTTTTCTAATTTAATATTTATAGGATAATATACAAATTTTTTATTTTCCCATAATTCATTATCATTAACACTATTTGGTCCAAACATAGGATGTGTTAATATTATATTGTCATTTATATTATATTTTTTATAAATTTCTAATGGATATTCTTTGACACTAAGTACATCAACTATAAGTTTGTCATTAAAAAAAGATGAATTAATAGTTTTAATTTTACTTATTACATCTTCAAAACTATTGATTGAATTACAAAATATTATAATATCCATTGTTGAATTAAAAAAATCAACTTCTTTTACATAATTTTTATGATTTATTTTTTCTATTGACGATATAATTACCTTAAAATTATAATCTTCAAGATATTTATATAAAAATTTTCCAAAAGTTCCAAATCCATATAATCCTATAATCATTAAAATTATAATATTTTTTGTTTCTAAATAATTTCCGTCAAGTGCTTAACTTTAAAAGCACTTCGCTCTAGTGTTTTATTTCAAATTTAAGTAAACTTAAATTTGGCATAAAACGGTATAAATTGTGCGTAAAAAATATATAAATTTTCTAAGATAAGTTATTTTCTAATTTATTTTATATAAATGTTTAATTTATTAAATACCTTTTTTAATAGTCCTGTTGTATTAGAATGCACTCCTGTAAATGTTGAAGGTTTTGCAGTAACTCAAAAACCTAAAGTAAATATGACTCTAAAACCAACAACTACTGCAGCAAAACCTACAGCTGTTAAACTTACATTAGCAAAACCTACAACTGTTATAGCAAAACCTACAACTGTCGCAGCAAAACCTACAACTGTCGCAGCAAAACCTACAACTGTCGCAGCAAAACCTACAACTGTCGCAACAAAACCTACAACTGTTGCAGCAAAACCTACATCTATTGCAATAGCCAAAGTTTTAGCTGAAGCAGCAGTTGCTGCAAAAGTTATTGCTGAGAAAGCTATTGTTGCAGCACAAGTTGCAGCATCAAAAGCTGCAGTAGCACAAGCTAATGTTGTTGCTACCAAAGCTCCTACAATGAAATAAATAAATTTTAAATAAATTATAATAAATAATAATAATTTATTTGAAAATAGAATTTAAACTATTTAAAAATCCACTTTTTAATAATTCTAAAACAGATTCTTCTTCTGATTCATCTTCGTCAATATTTGAAAAATTATCTGAACTTTTATGATATCTATGATAGTTATTTTTTAAACATTGTATTTCACAATGCTGTAAAAAATGTTCATTAGGATTAACGCCTTTTATTGGAGGATAAGGATTATAATATCTAAAATCTAAATTATTTTTATCGGTTCTTATATCTGTTGGTTTTGATGTTGGTTTTGATGTTGGTTTAGATGTTGGTTTTGATGTTGGTTTTGATATAATTTTAGTAAAATCAAAAGGTGTATTAGTTTTATTAAATAATTTAGGTAAACTACTAATTAAATTTTTTCTAATTTCTTCTTGATAAAATTTTGATGGTTTTTTTAAACTATTTTTAATAGTTTTCAATACTACATCTCTTTGACAATTATTCATATTACATTTTTTTGGATCTTCATTTTCACAACAGAAATAAAAATCAGATGCAGCTTCAGTTGCATCTGGATCAGATAAATCAATATTTAAAAATTGAGCTACTAAGACTTTTGCAGCATTTTTTTCAGCTGACATTATAGTAGTAGTTTCAGGTACAGTCATTCTAGGAGTAGTAGTTTCAGATACAACCATTCTAGTTGTTTCAGATACAGTCATTGAAGTTGTAGGACCCATTGTTGCACCCATAGTTGTAGGACCCATAGTTGTAGGACCCATTGTAGGACCCATAGTTGTAGGACCCATAGTTGTAGGACCCATAGTTGTAGGACCCATAGTTGTAGGACCCATAGTTGTAGGACCCATAGTTGTAGGACCCATTGTTGTAGGACCCATTGTTGTGGGATCAGGAGATACTGTAGTACTTTCAAAATTTTCTATACTTGAAATATAATTAAAATTTTTTTTTAATATATTTTCATTCATATTAATTAAATAATCTCTAGAAACAGATGGCAAATTAACGTTTTTAAAATTAATTTCATTATTTATTAAATCAGATTCTATTGTTTCATAAAAATTGTTATTAGAATTCATATTATAAATAGATATAAAAAATTTTTAAATTATTTAATTAAATAAAAGTCATATATAAATGAAGTTTTTTTTTATAATATATAATATATAAAATGGTAAATGATTCTAAAAAAAATAATTTAGAAAATTTTCAAGTAGATACAGATTATTCAAACAATGCAGATGTTGGTTATTATAATAATTATTTAAATTTTCATTTAATTTGTATGATTTTTTCATTTTTCTTAATATTGAAATGTAATAATTTTAATATTGGAGGTATTATGCTTGCTGTATTCTGTCCAGTTATATATATACTATATTATTTTGCTACTGATAAATGTATGCAATTTTAATCAATCCTACCGCGTTTTGTGTCAAAACGCGAATGGCGAGTGCTTAACTTAAGCACTTGACGTTACAATTCCTCCACTGTTTCATAAACTCATACATAACAATGGAAGCTGAAATTGAAACATTTAAACATTTCATAACTCCATATTGCGAAATTGTTAGTTTTGGTGCATCGGACATTGCATCCAATAATTCTTTACTGAAACCTTCCTTCTCTGAACCTAGGATGAAACAAACAGATTTGTGTGTAAGTATATAGGGTTTAAAATTAAATTCTTCCAAAGCTTGTCCACCTTGTTCCACGATAAATGGTTCAATATTCTTTTCTTTAAAAAATTCTTTTGGATTTTTTAGAGAATCTAGTTTTTCAATATTAATAAAATTTTTAGCTCCAACTGCCGCACGCTGATCATATTTCATTTTGCCAACAATCCAAACTTTAGAACAACCCAATACTGTAGCTGTTCTAATACTCATCGCAATATTAGCATTACCATCGAGATTCATAAGCATCAAATGAACTGGCAATGCTAATTTCTTTGAAATTATTTGTAGTTTTTCCAATGACTCTTCCTTAATAATTTTATGAACATTATAATTATCCAAAAAATGAGTATTTTTACTAATATCTCCTCCGTTCGGAATATAATCAGTATCAGTACTTATTTTTGTTTTCTTATCAAGTTTTTTAACTTTCAACATAAAATATGATTTCATTTAAGTAATTATAATTTATTTCAATTTTTTACATTTTCTACATAAATATGTTTTATCTAATTCGATTTTCTCATTTTTGTTTATTAAAGGTTTAGCTAAAGGTTTATCAATGTTTATATTTTGTTTATTTGAAACTTTACGTTTTAAAGCATCGTGTTTCCATAGGCTTTTATATGTACTATATTCTTAAATACATTTTTTACATTTATATACTATACTCATTATTATTTATATATACTATATTAGTTTTTTATTCTTATATACTTTTTTTAATTATATCCTCATGAGGATACCCATTTTAATCTAGTGAGAGAGAGATGATATAAAAAAATAAACTATAATTTTTTAAGCTCTTCAATACCTTTATTAGTAAATTCAATAGTCATATAATAAGTATAACCAGAATCATCATAATTTTCTATTTGAAAAGTAAGTGTGTTATTAACAATATTGTTTAATATATTTTTACTTATATGATTAAACCACCTACCACTATAATTTTCATTATCATAAGAATGATAAAGAAATATCATATTATTTGTTTTTACAGTTATGTTTAATTTATTTTGAAGAAATATAG
>Ga0114958_10004016_pt1 | contig 10322 bp, 13 predicted proteins | sample C_130208_EF_Meta_FD_89577 | JGI IMG/M metagenome (GOLD analysis project Ga0114958, IMG submission 89577) | Freshwater microbial communities from Lake Croche, Canada to study carbon cycling - C_130208_EF_MetaG | ecosystem: Environmental > Aquatic > Freshwater > Lake | place: Lake Croche, Canada... | reverse complement strand
TGGGGCTTGCGATTTCCAAAACCAAGGCTCAATAACGACCCCGCCGTCGCTGGTCCTTCCGTAGAGCGCCGTAACACCAGCTTCCAGTGAGTGCCTCGCGGCTGTCTGCTGCTCTTGCGTTCCTATGGTTTCATCTGGGGTAATGGTAGTATTCACCCTCCAAGAAGGAGTAGATTCTGGATGTTCCGGGTCATCCGGCTCAGGTAACATCTCAATCTCCGCGTGCCATTCCCCATGGCCAATCGGATGCTCCACATAACTCTGCCCTGTGTAGTCCACATCCGCCTGTGCGTGTTGCCATGCCTGCGTCACTCCGCACACGTTTTCGACATCCGATAGCACCTTCTGGTTGTCGTATTCCCTATTAACCCCGGTATTGGTCGGGAAAGACCCGAGGTCCAACGACATGCTGGCCACCCTGGCCATTCCACCGGCACCCCAGTTTTCATAGTTACAATCTCGCCAATCATACACGTCGCGCCAGGTAGGCGACAGCTTAATCACCTCAAGCCCTAATAGAAATGGATGCATGTTGCTCATACCCGACTCACCGCCAGAGACTTCTTGTGCGTGCCTCCCCATTCGCCGCTTTCGATACTGCTCACGAACTCACAAATCTGGAGACTCCCTCCCATCTGGTTAGCCACGCTCACCGCCCCCTCCGCGCTCACAAAGACGCTTCCAAGAGAGACATGCACATAGTCCGGGCGGTCCCCCGATCCACTCCATGGCGGGTTTTCGGGCGGGGTATTATCCTCCAGCGTGATCCACTCACAGCGCGTAACCAGGCACTCCGCCGTGGGCGATAAATACGCCTTCAGCCAAATCGCCCGCACGCACTCGGCACTCGTAGGCACATCCAGACAGTCACTCCAGTTCTCCGCCAAGAAGCCATTGACCAGACCCCAAGTTAGGTAAAAGCGGGCGGTGTTCTCCGCAGGCGCATCCTCGGGGGCCGGAATATATGCCGGGCGCGTGCCAACTATCGTTAAGGGCAGCGGTGTCGCCATCGCGGCGGGCAGCCTGCGTTTAATGACCGAAACGGAAGTCCCTCCGCTCGTCTGGGTTAGCCGTGTGCCCACTCCCGGCATTAGCTGACTTTGATGTGCCGCTGCGCCGAACTGGTTCAGCTTGCTGGCCGTAACCTCCGAGTGGAGGGGGGTGTGTGGCGAGAATTTGGGGATTTTCATGGCGCGGTGTAAAGCGCCGGGTTCCATCCGCCCGGTCCGCTCAGTTGATGTTCTTCATGGACGCGGATAACGCCTGCTTCTTTGGTCCATGATATTCCTATGCAGAGGTAATTTTGGCCAGTCGGAGCGGCTGGCGCTGGTGTCCCAGGTTCGGAAATATATCCGATATCATCAGTGGCCGGGATTGTGGTGCTGATATAACTTTTCTTGTAAATACTGCCGGGCTTCATAAACGACTCAACGCCGCGCCGCTTCAAGCCATAAAGGGCTTCTGCTGCCGCGCTCATGCCGGTTGGCATATCGGTATTATTTTGCAGCGATAGTTCAATTTTGGAGATGTCGGCAACGCTCACTGGTGGAGACTCGAACGGGATTGAAAAACTAGGATGGGTTTCAATCGGTGCTTCCGAGCAGACCCGGCTAAATTCGTGCTGTGCCAAGCCCGGGAGGTCTCCCGTATCTACCATCACCCCCTTGTAAATGGTGGTGATGACAACCACCCCCCCCGGCTCCATATTGTAGTCAGACTCGAAGCATTTGAGGGCTGGAATGAATGGATGGGCGGATAAGTACGAGGGGATCACCGCAACCGCAGAAGTAGACGAGCATTTATACGTCAGTGTGGCCTGTGCGCTGCCGTCTGGGTTGAGGTGGACTGGTCGCTCCGGTTGATAGATCGCCCCGGTCACGTTGCCGATTTGGATGGTAGCCATAATGGATTAGCGTTGTAATTTGGTGGTTGGCGGGCGGTTCTTCTTGGTTTCCTGCAAGATGGCCTCGGACGTTTTATTGCTCTGCTTGAGCGCCATGAGTTGCTGCATGGCGGTCTTCTCAGCGAGGGTTTGACCCACGCGCAGATATCCACCACCACCGCCAACCTTGGCCAGTGAGTCGGCCACGACTTTGAAGGGAGATGCTGAAAAGCTGGTCAGAACGCTCTTCGAGCCCTTCTCATCCTTCGCATGTTTCTCGCGGCTGATGATCTCCATCGCCTTGCCTTTGGTTAGACCTTTGGCGAGGAGTTCGGCGAGGTGCGCGGAGTCGGCCTTGGTGTCGAACACGGATCCTTTTTTGTACCCGCCGCCTGATCCGCCACGGAAGAGCGAGTCGGCAAACTCCTTGAGTTTGCCGCCAGCCTCGTCAGTGGCACCTTTTCCGAAGTCGCGGATGCCGGCCGTTGCGGATTTCGGGATTCCGTCCGCATCGTTGTACATCTGATCAAATGTACGGTGACCGCCACCGCTGCCGATGAGTTTCGATAGCCCCGGGATCGCCTCGACAGCCGCTTGAATCGCCATCGCCAGCCCCGCTCCCAGAAACTTTAGGACCTCGCTAAATCCGTCCAGCAGGTCAGCGATGAATCGCATCTCGATTCCGCCGAGTGCCAGCGCGAAGGTCTCCAGACCGTCGGCCGAGAAGATTTTCCCGAACATCTCGCCCATTTTCCCAGCCGCTCCAACCAGCGCGGGGCCGAGCACGGTGTCCGCCATCCCTCCGGCGTAGTTGATCCCGCCCACCAGATAGTTGACGGCCTCTTGGAATGCGACGGTCAGTCCGAGTCCGATCGTCTCCATGATGTCGCCGTTGGCAAATACTCCCGCGAGCGTATCCGCGGCCTGGTCGATATACTGACCGAATTCAGCCCCAACTCCCGCGAGGTCGATCTCGTTGAGGTAATCGAGCGCCATTTGCAGCGGGTCCACGAACCCGGCAGTCATGACCAGGAAGAATGTCTTCACCTTGGATCCAACGGACTCCATCGTGTTCCAGATGCTTTGCAGCTTCTCGCCGGATTTGCTCAGGACGTCCGCTTGGCTACCATAGTCCTGCGCTGCGGATTTGAGCGCGCGCGCGTAGTTTTCGGACCCTCCGAAGATGTCGGCGATATCGCGCCCCTCGCGGATGAAATCAGAGACGTGGCCCCTGGCCTCCTCGGCTCCCATACCGGCCTTTTCGAGCGCCTTCTGCGCCAGCAGAAGCTTGCCAGGATCGAACCCGCCCATTGCCCGCGAGGCGCTCTGCATCTCCTTCCCAAAATCGACAGCGCCGATGATCCCGTCCTTGAAGAATTCGCCGATCTTGTACGCGCTGAACCCGGCCGCGAACGTGACCATCAGATTCTTGGCGGTCTTGAGCGCCTGATCAAACCCTTGGATGTTGAGATCCAGATAACCCACTGCTTTTGCTTGCGACATGTCAGAATGATGATGTGATTGAGCTCGCCAACTTATCCAGACGCGACTTAAACCTTCCGCCAGCGATCTTTTCCGCCTTGTCGGACGCCTTGTGTGCGGTGTCAACCTTGTCGGATTCTGCCGACTGGTTGACCAGCCATATGCGGATGCGGAATTTCTCGCTGTCGATTTTCTGGATGACCCACCCCCGGGCGAACGTTCCGCGAGCGCGGATGCGGCGGGCGAGTTCTTTTGCCGGGGTGACACCGGGCTTGCGCCTGAGCCTCCATTTGAGCGCGACGGCGGCCTCGGTGAGGGATTGTGACGACGGCGCGATCAGACGCCCCTGCTTGCGCTCCTCGGAGATGAAATCGGCCGCCTGTACGTCGGCGAGCGTCTTGCCCTGCGTTGCCGCGTTGTCGCGCATGCGGTCGAACGCCGAGTTAAGGCCTGACGGGTCAAAGAGCATCGAGTTGCATGGCGAGGGGTGATGTATCAGTGGGTGACTCGGTGGCGATATTTTGCATCCGCATGAATGAATGGGCGTAGGCATTGCCGCGGCAAAGCGGGAGTTCCCACAAAATGAATTGTTCCGTCCATCCGGTGTATCTGGCGATGAGAGCTACATAGGCCGCTCCATCAGGCGGCTCTAGTCGTTTCCCATCGCATCCGGATCGGGCATCATCGACGGGTCGGAGATGGGTTGGGCGCGGTTGGCGGCTGAGTTCTCCATGATCTCGGTCATGATCCTGACGGCGTCGGTAGCGTCGTCCTGGCAAAACTTGATCCGGTCCATCCATTCGCCGACCTGATTGTCGAACCACTGGAGATTGCGCTTGCCCTTCATCAGCTCTGAAATCGGGCAAATACATCCATAGATGAACGCCGCGATATCAGACGGGCCGACCTCGGATTCCCCGCGTCGAACGATGGTCAGCACGTCGCTTTTCCGGCGGTAGCTGAGGGGTTGGATTTCAATGCCTTTGAACTCCCATGTTTGAGAGAGCGCGTCTTCGGTGGTGATCATAGTTGTGACTTCAGTATTTGTTTGTTTTTCTCAGAGATGCGCGGGCCGACGTAGATAGTCCGCCCACCGTCCTCAATAACGCGCATGACGGTTGCGCCGTGGTGGAACAGATGTAGGTTTGCGGCCCGGTTCTCGGCGAATCCCTTCATCCAATAGAGCGGGTGCTCGCGGTCGAGCGCATACTCCCGCCAGTCGCGCGCCTTGTGGTAGGCGTCCATCAGCTCCTTGCACTTGTCGGCATGCTCAGGGATCGCGAGGTCAAACCACCACGCGCACGACTCGACGTCCTTGCCGTCGCGTTCGCGGATCTCGCGGGTGACTGGGTCCGGCATGCGCTTGGGGATGCCGTAGGAATCGAGGATGCTAGCGAGCGTGATATCTCGCACGAAGATGGTTTTCATGTTGGTTTCGCGCTCGGCTAGAACGCGTATTGGGTAGCGTTTCCGCTGATTTTTTTGAATTCGGCGTTGCCCTTGCCGATCTCCACGTCGTCGGTGTAGATCCCGCCCGTCGGGCTGCCGTTGGTGGTGGAGATGTTGGCGAATGTGGACGAAACGCCAGGGGCGGCCGCGGCGAGTCCGGCGGTGCCGACGCAGGTTGCGGACCATGAGACTTTTCCGAGCGGGTTGAAATACGCGACGAGGGCGACGTCGCCGGTTTCGCCCTTGACCTCGTTTTTCTCGCGTGAGATTTTCTGGGTGAATGTTTGAATTAGCACGCCAGTTTCAGCAGTCATGCCCCAGGTAGCGCCAGTTGTTCCAATAGTGATTACAGCCATGATTTTAGGTGATTGATGTTAGACTTAGTGTTGCATTAGTTGTCTATCGCCATGCAATAGACCCAGAATTTCATAGAATAGGCATAAGACTTTGTTTCGCTCTCGACTGCCATTGACCCCGCTGTCGGGTGCCATCCGTGGCAGTGGAAACCTTCAATTTCGGAAAGCTTTTCAGCAGTGGAGTCGTAGGCAAACGAGTTGATGGCATCTAATACGGCCTGCCGGTCGCCGGGGGTAGTTTCCTTGGTGTGAGAGCGGAAATGAAGATCGCCAGCAACCTTGAAGATTCCGCAACCCGGAGAAATTATTTCATCGGCAGTCAGGCATTGGATTGCGACGTATGGCATTTGCGGCTTGATCTCGCTCTCATCGGAAATGATGACGGGCACCACTCCAGCAAGCCCAAACTCTTCATCAAGCGCGGCTTGGAGAATGGTTTGGATCGATGTTTCTGCGGATCGTAGTATCATTGGATTAGTCTCCCCTAACAGTTGCGACTAGCTCCGCTCCGTCCGAGCTTGTGATGTTCGAAACGACAATCTTGGATTTCCACAAGTTGCCCACCTTTAGCGCCAGCTTGCTGCCATTCTCGATGGCTTGCTTGTCAGCAGTCAGGAAGTGGACGCGCTGGATTTCGATTGCCTCCGGGCCGCCGAATCCTTCAATTTCATCGGAAATTAGATCGTCAACCAGCACGGTGTAATCCCGCGCTCCGATACGACAAATGGACGGGATGTCAGCCTTGAATAAGGCGGATAGATCGGCAGCTAGCGCGGATTTAAGCGTCATGGCGACCACTCCTTTCGATCAAGACAACCCGGCCCAGCGTCGGGATTGCGCTTCATGAATAATTCATGGCCGGATGCGTAGTTTTCCGGCGCGTTCTCAAGTTGATAAGTGGCGTCCCACGGGATTTCTGGATTGAACGCCGGATGGTCGTGAAACAGCACGAAGTCGCGAGCGTCACGGTATTGGCAGACGCCCGACTCCGCGTCTTGGATGGCGCGGAAGCTGTTTTCCGTGTCCGGGTAAACAGTGGCGTATCCGCGATGGAAGAATCCAGTCTCGCCCGGGTCGCGGTCGGCTTTGATGTCCATGTAAGCGCGCGTCATGATCGTGTTGACGCTGAGTCGGTCGCTCCGGTGCCCATCGTTAGGCGCCACGAACACCGGATGATACGGTGTGGCGATAATCTCTATCAGCGCGTCATCCCACCCGTCGGGCGGGTAGCAGTCGTCCTGCGCCTGGACGATGATGATCCCGGTGGCCATCGCTGCCGCGACGTCATAGTTGGTCGCTGATCCTTTTTGATCGGTGACCGAGTGGACGAATCCGCCAAGGTGACGGATGCTCGGAGCGTCCCACGAGTGCAACCCGAAGATGTACTCGACGTTTTCCGGGTGGTTGGCGCGCGACAGCCACATCTCGCGGATGCGCAGCGCCTCCTCAGGCCGCCCGAGTGTGGCGTGGATGATTGAGATGACGTGGCGGCCCATGTCGAGCGATCCGTTGAAATCGTTCTCGGCGGCGAATCCGAGATCGTTGGACCGCAGGCATTGGCGATAGAGTTCCGCCGCCTTCCACCCGTACCACTCGTTATTTTGCGACCAGTACGTCACGGTCGGGCGTGGAGTGGCGCGCATGAGCTTGGCGAGCGCGAGCGCGGCGGGATGGTTGCCATCCATCAGCGCATAGTTTGCCAGCAGTGCCAGCGCCTCGCGACGGTCGGGCATGATCGCGAACGCCTCGGCGGCGAGCTTGCGCGAGTCCTGACCATCGGTCTGGGCGAGCTGCATCAGCAGTTCGTAGCGTTCCAGCGTTTCGAGTCCCGGGCATGCTAGCGCCGCGTTGGCGTAGGTTAGAAATCGCTTGCTCTGTCCGCTCTGGAAAAACTGTTGTGCCAGGTAGAACAGATAGCGCGCGGAGTCGGATGTTTCGCTGGATAGAATCGCGATGTTGCGATCATGCGCCCCGGGCTTCTCGACGAGCGGCGAGTGGACGAACACCGCGTTCTTGGCGATGGTGTAGGTCACATCGCGCGGGAATCGGAGTTGCTCGTGGATTGCGAAGTTCCAAGAGCTGCCAACATCAGCGCGGACCATTCGCTCGCGCATGACGATCTGCTTGTCGCCTCGGACGTGGTAGGGCATGACCGTCACATCGGGGGCCGATGGGTTGGCGGAGGAGCGGATCGCGACAGCGGCGCCAGGCGCCAGGACGTCGTCAGCATCAGCCCAAAGAATGAAGTCTGGGCTGAAGCAGTCATTCGCTCCGGTCCATGACGCTTGGCGCGCAGCCCCGAAGTCGTCAACGTGCGGAAATTTAATGGCGTTGTGATATATCCCGACTTGGAACTGTATGCCGAGCTCGTTGCAAATTCGGTCAATTATAGCAACGGTATCATCGCGCTCGACAGTTCCGGTGGCGACGGTAAAATATGCGCAGTCAATTGCAGGCGCGAACGAGCGGATAAACCGTTCGATGACTGATTCCTCGTTGCCAACGATACAGGATAAGGCGATTTTCATGGATGTTTCATAAACGGAATCACCGCGCGAGGGGTTGAACCTCGCGCGGGTCATCCGGGTAGGGTTACGCGTATTGCGTGGCGATCAGCTCGGCGGCGGTCTCGTCGACGATTTTCTCGGCGGTGTGCTGGCGAACCCGCAGGATGTTGCTGCGGCGCTCGTCGGAGCGGTACGTTTCCGGCGTGAATAGGCCGGTGGTGTCCTTAGTCCACTGGATCGTGCGACCAATGCCACCGGCTTGATATTCGCCACCCGCGATTTGCGCGAGCGACACATAGGCGTCCGACCAGATGAACGAACCAGCGAAGGTTTGCCCCTTGTTGTTGGAGTTGTAGGCAGCCTTGGCTACATACAAAGTATCAACTCCGAGCGCGCGCGCGATGTCATCCTCTCCGGGAAGCATGTATTGGCCGGCTCCCTTCGGAACGACGCCGAACACCTGATTTTGCATCAGGGTCGAACGCTGGAGCCGATAGAACACGTTGGCCGACATGATCAGCGTGTTTGCGGTGATGCCCTTCTTAAGCAGCTTCAACTTGGCTGCGGCGACGTCCGCCGGGAAGTTGATCGTCGCCAGATTGGGCTCGGTGTAAGCCACGCTGGAGTTGGTCGTGTTGAACGTGGTAGCGTTCAACACGGCTGCGGCGACGCGGACTTCGTAGCTGATGCGCAGGCTGCGCTCCAGCAGCATGGCCTCAGTGGCTTCCACGTTCATGAATCGCTCGACCTCGGCTTCGTAGGCATCATCGATGATGCTTTCCAAGCCGTATTCCACGGCATCAAACGTGTCGGTTTCGTACATGCGGCTAACGCGCTGGTATGCGTCACCGTTGGCACGTGGTTTTGCGTCGCCATTCATCAGTTCGGCTCCTGCGAGCTTCGCCTTCATGTAGATGCCGCGCTTCACGTCCTCGCCTTTGACAGGAAGTACCTTGTCGCCGATGAAGACCTTGTTGAAGTCGCTGTTTGCCTGCATGACGAGCGCGTAAATGTCGCTCCGCGGGGTGGCTTGTGAGTTGGTATAGGCCATGGTGTTATTCTGTTATTTGGTTGATGTGCGGTTAGGCTTTGGCGAATTCCTTAACGATTCCATTGGATGCCACGCCCGCGGAAAGGCCCTTTAGGACAGCGGGGGCCGTGGTTCCGTTGACGGCTCCAGCGAATCCGCCCGTGATGATCGCGTAGGTGGTGGCCGGAGTGACCGCGCTGCCACTCACGGCAACGAGAAAGGTGCCGGGAGCACTCCACAGCTTGACGCTGGCATAGTTGGCATCCGCGGCATCCTCCTGGAGCACGCCAACGCCCGTGACGCCGTTGGCGCATGCTTTGATGGTTCCGTCGGTCTGGACGTCAACCGCGAGATATGCGGAGATAGCGCCAGAAGCGAGGAATGACTTGAATCCGTTGTCGTTTTGACTGGACATAATGTTGGTTCCTTTGGGTGTGTTGTTAGATTAGATGTGTTTCACATTGCGGGACGCCTCGTAGGACTTCCATGCATCGGGGTATTTCGACTTGTTGGTCAGGATCGCGACGCGAGCCTTGTTTTGATCCCCCGAGAACTCCTTGACGGACAGATCGGCAACGTGCTCCTCGAAGTGCTTTTCCTTCGCGGCGGATCCGGCGCTGCCCGGTTTGCCCAGCGCGGTGACGCCGAACTTTGCGGCGAACTGCTTGAGCACGCGGTCAGCGGCGAATTCGGCGGCTTTCTTCACTTCCGCATCCTTCTCCTCTTCGGAGTAGGTCTTTTCGGGGTCGCTGCCGGCGGGTTCTTTTTCCGGGTCGGTGGCGGGCGGTGCATCCGGTGCGTCTGGCGCTTCCGGCTCATCGCCGTCGGGCTCATCAGCGCCAAACTTGGCGGCGTATTTTGCAGAGAGGTCCTCAAACTTCTTGGCCAACTCACTGAGCTGGTCCTCGACTGAGGGCTTGGTTTCGGTGGGGTCGTTTTCGGCCATGGTGGTATTTGTTTGTTTTTCAGTTTCCTCTGGCGGAAGTGCCGAGAAAAGAGAGCTGTTGGCCGCGGGGTCGGAGACGAGCGCCACGGCGAGCACGCGCTCGCAGCGCGAATAGCTCTTGCCGTCCTTGGCCTCATCCTTGCCCTCGAATTCGAGGGACATGCCCATGTGGTGAGGGTTCTTGGCGGCCACTTCCATGATTCGCGCCTTCTCATCGGCGGTGTCGTAAATGTGGAAGTCGCCAAGAACCTTGTTTGCCGTTAGGCAAAAGTTATCCATATACCCAACGGTGGACATGACGCCGCTCCCGTGGTCTACCTTGACTTTGATCGACTCCGCGCCTTTGCAGTACGCGAAAACCTGCGAAAGTGTCGTTTCGTCCACGGTCTCCTGTCGGCCCTTCTTGTCGAAGTGACCTTCGGCCGGCCCGGCCTGGATCAGCGAGCACGCGCGAATAACGCCTTCATCGGTGTCGATCACCTGGCCTTTTCCGATGGCTTGGAAATAGTGCTTCATGGTTTATCCTCCTTAAAGAGTTCCGACGGATCGAACCCGAGTGTTGATTTAACGAAGCTCTTATCGTCTTCGCTGGCGTCTTCGGTGTCCGGTCCGAATCGCCCGTCACCCGCTCTGTCGTGCTTGCTTTCATCCCATTCCGCGTTTTTGTATG
>Ga0114958_10004001_pt1 | contig 10347 bp, 11 predicted proteins | sample C_130208_EF_Meta_FD_89577 | JGI IMG/M metagenome (GOLD analysis project Ga0114958, IMG submission 89577) | Freshwater microbial communities from Lake Croche, Canada to study carbon cycling - C_130208_EF_MetaG | ecosystem: Environmental > Aquatic > Freshwater > Lake | place: Lake Croche, Canada... | reverse complement strand
TTCCCGAATGAAGTTGCATAAGGAAGTCGCTTAAAGACATTAGGGAAGAACGAGACAAACATGAACGCACCAACCAATCCTCAAGAACTCGAATTACAAACGAACGAGATCAAGCTAGACGGTCAGACGATTATTTCCTATGAAGGCGAAACTATTCTGAAGGCTGCTAAGCGCCACGGTATTGATATTCCCCATTTATGTTTTAAAGATGGCTACCGAGCAGATGGTAATTGCCGTGCTTGTGTCGTAGAAATTAATGGCGAAAGGACCTTAGCTCCGAGTTGCTGCAGAAGTGCCACCCCTGGTATGGAAGTCAAAGCCAATAGTGAGCGCGCTGTAAAGAGCCAGAAGTTAGTGCTGGAGATGCTCCTTTCTGATATGCCCGATGAAGGCTTTAAGTGGGTGGGTGATAGCGAGGCCGAAGAGCAACAAAATCAACACGGCGAGCTTAGTACCTGGGCGACGCGGATGGATGTCACCGTTCGCCCAGAACTCAGGGCTCTACGGCGCGATAAAGTGGCGCATGATATCTCCCATCCAGCGATGGCAGTAAATCTAGATGCCTGTATTCAGTGCAACCGGTGTGTACGGGCTTGTCGTGAAGAGCAAGTAAACGATGTAATTGGTTACGCTATGCGTGGCTCTCACAGTGAAATTGTGTTTGACCTGAATGATCCGATGGGCGATAGCACCTGCGTTGCTTGTGGTGAGTGTGTGCAAGCCTGCCCAACTGGCGCCTTGATGCCAAAAGGTTTAATTGGTTCCCAAACAGTGGATCGCAAAGTCGATTCCGTTTGCCCATTCTGTGGAGTAGGTTGCCAAATCACTTACAACGTGAAAGATGAAAAGATTGTGAGTGTCGAGGGTCGTGATGGGCCTGCTAACCATAATCGCCTTTGTGTCAAAGGCCGTTTTGGCATGGACTACATCCATAACCCGCAGCGCTTGACCAAGCCATTGATTCGTAAGTCTGGCGTTCCAAAAGATGAGACTGCAATTCAAAATCCCCAAGACTGGTCAAACATCTTCCGTGAAGCAACTTGGGAAGAGGCTTTGGAAGTTGCTGGCGGTGGCTTGAAGAAACTCAAAGATCAATATGGTTTAAAAGTATTGGCAGGCTTTGGTTCTGCTAAGGGAAGTAATGAAGAAGCGTATTTATTTCAGAAATTAGTACGGGTAGGTTTTGGTAATAACAACGTTGACCATTGCACCCGTCTTTGCCATGCATCTTCTGTTGCGGCATTGCTTGAAGGTGTGGGCTCTGGTGCAGTTAGTAATCAGGTGAATGATGTAGAACACTCCAGTATGATTTTCTTAATTGGATCTAATCCAACTGCTAATCATCCGGTAGCTGCAACCTGGTTCAAGAACGCTGCGAAACGCGGCGCTAAAATTGTGTTGTGCGATCCTCGCATGACGGAGATTAGCAAACATGCTTGGCGCACGCTGCAATTCAAACCAGATACTGATGTGGCTATGCTCAATGCCATGATCTATACGATCATTGAAGAGGGTTTAGTAGATCAAGATTTCATCAAGAACCGCGCTAATAACTTTGAGGCTTTAAAAGAAAATATCAAAGGCTATAGCCCTGAAGCGATGGCGCCAATCTGCGGTATTCCTCCTGGGACTTTGCGTGAAGTGGCTAGAGAGTTTGCGACTACTAAATCAGCCATGGTTTTATGGGGCATGGGTGTTAGCCAACACGTTCATGGTACTGATAATGCGCGCTGCTTAATTGCCTTAGTTAGCATTACAGGCCAAATTGGTAAACCTGGTTCAGGTCTACATCCACTGCGTGGTCAAAACAATGTGCAGGGTGCCAGTGATGCTGGTTTGATTCCCATGATGTTCCCGAACTATCAGCGGGTAGATCATGATGCTGCGCACAATTGGTTCGAAAAGTTCTGGGATAGTAAGCTAGACAAAAAACCTGGCTATACCGTTGTTGAAATCATGCACAAGATCACTGCACCTGATAGTGATCCCGATAAGATTCGCGGTATGTATATTGAGGGTGAGAACCCAGCGATGAGTGATCCCGATTTAAATCATGCCCGTCATGCGCTGGCTTCATTGGAGCATTTAGTTGTACAAGATATCTTTATGACTGAGACGGCGCTCTTAGCGGATGTGGTTTTACCAGCAAGTGCTTGGCCAGAAAAGGTTGGTACTGCTAGCAATACGGATCGTATGGTGCAAATGGGTAAGAAAGCGATTGATCCACCGGGGGATGCAAAACCAGATCTGTGGATCATCCAAGAGATTGCTAAGCGGATGGGCCTCAATTGGAACTACCAGGGTCCAGATGATGGAGTAGCGGAAGTCTACGATGAAATGCGTCAAGCGATGCACGGTGCAATTAACGGTATCACTTGGGAGCGCCTGGAAAAAGAATCTAGCGTAACGTATCCATGTCTATCTGCAGAAGATCCCGGCCGTCCAATTGTGTTCGATGATCATTTCCCAACTATCGATGGCAAAGTGAAGTTGGTACCAGCAGATATCATTCCTGCGAATGAAAGACCGGATGAGCAATATCCATTCGTGCTCATTACTGGACGCCAGTTAGAGCATTGGCATACGGGAAGCATGACTAGGCGAGCCACCGTATTGGATGCGATTGAACCTATGGCGACGGTTTCCATGAATGGTGACGATATGACTGAGCTTGGCGTCACTGCTGGCGATGTCATTACTGTGCAATCTCGTCGCGGTGAGGTGGGTATTCATGTACGTAGAGATGATGGCACACCAAAAGGGGTGATCTTTATTCCGTTTGCTTACTATGAAGCAGCAGCAAACCTCATTACCAATCCTGCCTTAGATCCGTTTGGGAAAATTCCGGAATTTAAGTATTGCGCAGTCAAGCTTGCCAAGGGTGGAGAGGTGGCTAAGGTGATGGGTTATGGTACTAATGATCCAGGTAGGCGGGAAGTTTTAGCTGCATCTTAGTTTTGCCATAATCCTTAAATAAAAACCCCGCCTCAGTTGCGGGGTTTTTATTTGATCCTTGCTTGCATTGAATAATGTAGATACAATGTAGATACATCTAAGAAGGAGATTTTATATGCAAACAGTTATTAAAAAGTGGGGCAATAGCCCAGCTCTGCGCTTAAATGCTGCCGTTATGAAGTCTGCCCATTTAAATATTGACCAACCTGTATCTGTAAAAGTTCAAAAAGGTCGAATTGTGATTGAGCCAATGGTTAAGCAGGAATATCAGCTTGAAGATTTATTGGCAGGGATCACGCCCAAAAATCTGCATGGCGAAGTGGACTTTGGTAAACCTGTTGGCAAAGAACTCCTTTAATGGTGAGATCTTACGTGCCAGAGGCAGGTGATGTTGTATGGCTAGAGTTTGATCCTCAGGCTCGCAGGGAGCAGGCTGGTCGCCGGCCAGCAGTCGTATTGACACCAGCGAGCTACAACAAAAAGACCAGCCTCATGATTTGCTGCCCATTAACAACCCAAATCAAGGGCTACCCTTTTGAGGTCATAGTTGAGATAGATGGGATTCAATCTGTGATTTTGTCTGATCAGGTTAAATCGATGGATTGGAAAATTAGAAAAGCTAAATATAAAAGTAAAGTCAAGCCGGAGGTTGTTACTGAGGTGAGGGCTAAAGCCAAGTCTTTACTCTCTATTTCTTAAATAATCATGGCTAGTTCAAAATCCTCCCCCGCTCAAACTCAAGCTGACTTACCTGTTCTGATTATTGGGGCAGGTCTTGCTGGCTTAACTGTTGCTCTCCATATGGCCGAGTCTCAGCCAGTGATATTGATGGCAAAGCGGGGATTAGGTGAGGCAGCCACTGCCTGGGCTCAAGGCGGTATTGTCGGCGTGGTTGATAAAGAGCATGACAGTATCGATTCTCATGTGGCTGATACGATTGATGCGGGTGCTGGCCTAGTAGTGGAATCGACTGCGCGCTATATCGCTGAAGAAAGTGCCGATGCAATTAAATGGTTAGTAGAGCAAGGCGTGCCATTTACCGCAGATGAGACCGGCCCAATGGGGCTGCATTTAACGCGTGAGGGTGGCCATAGCCATCGTCGCATTGCCCACGCCGCTGATGCAACAGGTAAAGCAATTCATGAGGTGTTGCTAGATAAAGCTAAAGCACATAAAAATATTCAGATCCTAGAGCACTGGATTGCGCTCGATCTCATTACGAATCGCCAGCTAGATGCTAAAACGAAACGAAGCAAACCCAATCGTTGTTATGGAGTCTATGCTCTCGATATTAAAAATAACCGCGTAGAAACAATTCAAGCCAAATCAGTAGTACTGGCAACGGGTGGAGTCGGAAAGGTTTATCGCTATACCAGCAACCCAGATACAGCTACTGGGGATGGCATTGCTATGGCATGGCGTGCGGGTTGCCGCGTTGGTAATATGGAGTTCATCCAGTTTCATCCCACTTGTTTGTATCACCCCAGTGATCGCACTTTCTTAATCACTGAAGCCATGCGTGGAGAGGGTGGAATCTTAAAGCTTCCAGACGGCACGCGCTTTATGCATGATCATGATGACCGCAAAGAGCTGGCCCCTCGCGATATCGTTGCTCGGGCAATTGACTTTGAAATGAAAAAGCATGGTTTAGATTATGTTCATCTCGATGCAACCCATTTGGGTGAAGATTTCATCAAAGAGCACTTTCCCATGATTTATGCGCGTTGCTTAAGTCTTGGATTAGACATTACTAAAGAACCTATCCCAGTAGTACCGGCAGCCCACTACACTTGTGGAGGGGTAGTCACTGATCTGAAGGGTCGCACTGACTTGCTGGGGCTCTATGCGGTAGGTGAGGCAACTTATACCGGCTTACATGGTGCAAATCGTTTAGCAAGTAATTCATTATTAGAGTGCGTGGTGATCGCCAAAGCTGCTGCAGAAGATATCTCGGATCTCAAGACCCCAGTAATGCCAACTTTACCCCTCTGGGATGAAAGCCAAGTTGAAGACGCTGATGAACAGGTCGTCATTGCCCATAACTGGGATGAATTGCGTTCTTTAATGTGGAACTATGTGGGTATTGTGAGAACCAATCGCAGATTGGAGCGTGCACTCCACAGAATTAAGCTTCTCAGATATGAAGTGCAGGAATATTACGCTAACTTTAAAGTTACACGAGATTTAATTGAATTGCGTAACTTGCTCGAGTGCGCTGAGTTGATTGTGAGATCAGCGCTCATGCGCCGAGAAAGTAGGGGCCTGCATTACAGCCGAGATTATCCAGGCACTTGGGCAGTCTCTTATCCAACCATCCTTACGCCTCAGGCTGAGGGTGCAGAAAGTAGTAAAGAAACATAATCAAATTAAAGAGCGCCTTTTAAAACTGCCTCTTTAATATGTTTACTTAAACGTGTTTGCCATCCCTTACCGCTAGCACGTAATTTTTCTAGAACATCCGAATCTAGCCTAAGACTGAGCATTTCTTTTGCATTCTTAATTGGTGGGCGACCTACACCTCTCTTAATGAGGGTGTCGCCAATATAGACGTGGGCATTTCTAAACCACTCTTCGTCGAGTTCGGGAGCGTCATCAGGATCAACCCATTCTTTTTTAATATCTAGAGATTTCGCGTGCATTTGCTTTCCTTATGCTAATAATTCTTCGTTTATTTCCTCTGTATGTCCAAACGACAACAACAGCTCTACTATCTAAATAACCAATCGTGATAATTCTTTTTTCGCCATAACATCGGCGGGTATCGATTTGGTCAGTGTGAGCATTACTAAAAATCTCTATCGCTCTGGCCATATCCAAACCTCTTTGTAAAAGCGTCTCATTTCTCTTATTTTCATCAAACTCAATCAAATAACTACCCTATTAATGTATATACATAAATAATTAATGTCAATACAAAAATTGAGAAAAAAAGAACTCAGCCCAATAAATGCATGAGCCACAGTCTAGAAAAGAAAAACCCCACTGAATATCAGTAGGGTTTGAAGAGTTTGTCAGCCAAATACTGACGAGGAGGAGTTTTACAAAATACGCATTGAAAAATCGACCGCACTAACATCCTTAGTTAGCTTCCCAAGTGAGATGCGATCAACGCCTGTTGCTGCAATAGCGCGCATTTGATCTAGATTAATACCGCCAGAAGCCTCTAATAATGCGCGGCCAGCAGTAAAAGTAACCGCTTGTTTCATTTGATCTGTATTGAAGTTATCAATCAAAATACTCTTTGCTCCAGCTGCCAAAGCTTCTTCCAGTTCAGCAAAGGTTTCTACTTCAATCTGAATGTCTACTCCAGAGTTCAGAGCCTGAGCAGCTTTCAGGGCAGCAGTAACACTTCCTGCTGCAGCGATATGATTTTCTTTGATCAAAATTCCATGCCACAAAGCGAGACGCTGGTTTTGGCCTTGACCAACGCGTACCGCATACTTCTGTGCTTGACGTAATCCAGGAATAGTTTTGCGTGTATCCAATACAGCACAGCCATTGGGATTGGGGCTGGATCCAGCAATCGCGTCTACGTGTTGACGGGTAATGCTGGCAGTCCAGGAAAGCGTTTGTAAGAAATTAATGCAAGTGCGTTCTGCAGAAAGTAGGGCTTGTGAGTCAGCCTCAATATCACATACTTTGCTATCAGGTTTCATGCGATCACCCTCAATGTAGTGCCAGGTTACTTTCGCATTGGGATCTAATTTCTTCAACGTACCTTCGAACCAATCGACGCCACAAAGTACTGCTTCCTGACGGACAGTGAGTTGGGCCTGAACTAGCTTACTCGGTACGAGCTTTGCCGTCCAATCACCAGTGCCAATATCCTCCATCAGGGCATCCTGAATATTGCGTTGACGTGCTTGCTCTAGGGATTCGTTGTATTTAAACATATCAATCAGAGTAACAAATTAGGCTGCGCCAATATTTTTAACAAAGCCGTGTTGTGCTTTAGCTAAGAGGTCTGGATGATTTTTAGTAAAGTCGAGCATACGCTCAATACAACCGAGCGCCTCAACCCGAATCGGTTCATCAATGAAGATTTCACCAGAGGCATTTTCAAGACAATCCAAGATCCCCTGTAAACCATTCATGGCCATCCAAGGGCAATGGGCACAGCTCTTACAGGTGGCGCTATTGCCAGCAGTAGGTGCCTCAATCAGTACCTTATTGGGGGCTAACTGGCGCATGCGATGCAAAATGCCATTATCAGTCGCCACAATATATTCAGTAGCGGAGCCTTCAACGACCGCCTTAATCATGGCGGAAGTAGAGCCCACTACATCAGCAAGATCAACAACGGCTTGAGGGGATTCAGGATGTACCAACACCATGGCATGCGGATGAGTTGCCTTGAGTATTTCTAATTCAACGGCTTTGAATTCATCATGCACGATGCAGGCACCATTCCACAGCAACATATCTGCACCGGTTTGTTCTTGAATATATCTGCCCAAATGGCGATCCGGTGCCCACAGAATTTTTTTGCCTGCCAGTTTCAGTTGATGCACAATCGCAAGAGCACATGAGCTGGTTACCATCCAATCGGCCTGGGCTTTTACTGCGGCACTGGTATTGGCATAGACCACGACCACACGATCTGGATGCATGGCTCGGAAAGCAGCAAAGTCAGTCGCATCACAACCCAAATCTAAAGAGCAGGTTGCCTCTAGATCTGGCATAAAAACCCGTTTTTCTGGACTTAGAATTTTGGCTGACTCACCCATAAAGCGCACGCCAGCAACAATCAGATTCTTGGCAGGGTGATTTTTACCAAAGCGCGCCATCTCTAAAGAGTCGGCTACATATCCACCGGTCTCAAATGCCAAATCTTGAATATCGCCATCGACATAGTAGTGAGCGACAAGAGCGGCATCTTTTTCAACTAATAGTTGCTTAATACGCGCAATTACCGCAGCCTTTTCAGAGCCAGCAAGATGGGGCGGAACTTTTGCCCAGGCTTGGGCGGTACAGGTCACGCCAGCGGAGTCTTGCTGAGGGTAATCAAAGGCGATTGGGCTACTGACAGTTGAATTCATCAGAAATTCTAGTCGAGTCTTCGAAGGTCTGCTGATTAAAACGGTAACTTTGCATCGGGCTTGGCAGCCAGTAAGACAGCCTTAAACTCTGCCTGAATCCGCTGGATAGCTTCTTCGCTATCGGCTTCAAAGCGCATCACGACTACTGGCGTTGTATTGGAAGGTCGGGCAAGGCCAAAACCATCTGCATACTCGACGCGCACACCATCAATTGTGTTGATGGATTGTGAGGTGGGGAACTTGGCATTGGCTTTAATGGTCTCTAGCAAGGCAAAAGGCTCACCCTCAGCGCAAGCAAGCTGTAATTCTGGGGTACAAATTGCATTGGGTAAATCATTGAGGGTTTGATTTGGATCCTGTTCTTTAGAAAGAATCTCCAAAAGACGTGCGCCTGTATAGAGACCGTCATCAAAACCAAACCAACGGTCTTTAAAGAAGATGTGGCCAGACATTTCGCCTGCAAGCGGTGCACCGGTTTCTTTGAGCTTGGCTTTCACTAGCGAATGACCCGTTTTCCACATCAAAGGTTCGCCGCCATGCTGTTTAATCCAAGTGGCTAGGTTACGGGTGCATTTAACGTCGTAGATGATTTGGCCACCAGGATTTCTGGATAGAACATCTTTAGCAAAAAGCATCATTTGACGGTCTGGAAAAATCACTTGACCGTCTTTAGTGACCACACCTAAGCGATCAGCATCGCCATCAAAGGCGAGTCCGAGCTCATTGTCAGTGGCTTGTAAGTTCTTGATGAGATCTTGCAAGTTCTCAATATGGGCTGGATCAGGATGGTGGTTCGGAAAATGGCCATCCACCTCACAAAAGAGTTCTTGTACTTCACAGCCGAGTGCTCTAAAGAGCTTGCCAGCAAATGCACCCCCAACACCATTGCCGCAATCCACGGCAATCTTCATGGGGCGAGCGAGTTTTATATCGCCGACGATGTACTGGAGATACATCGGGAAGATGTCAAAGGTAGTGCGAGTACCGATTTGATTAGATTCGTCAGTAACAAATTGCTTGGCTTCAATGCGTTTACGTAGAGCCTGAATCTGCTCACCATAAATTGCTGCGCCACCCAATACCATCTTGAAGCCGTTGTAGTTCGGTGGATTGTGGCTGCCGGTAATCATCATTCCGGACTTCGGTTTTTTGCCATCCAGTACTTGGTTAGCAGCAAAGTACACCATTGGCGTTGCCACCATTCCTAAATCAATGACGTTGATACCAGTAGAGAGAAGACCTTCAGTCAGGGCCTCTATTAAAGCGGGGCCAGATAAGCGGCCATCGCGCCCAATGACAATCTCAGTTTCACCAAGCTCACGCATTTCTGTGCCAAAGGCTTGACCAATCAACTTAGCAATCGATGGGTCTAAGGTCTCATCAATAATGCCGCGAATATCGTAAGCTTTGAAAATTGAAGGGGATAGTTTCACGTTAATTCCTGGTAGTATTAATGAGCAATTTCGATGATTGAATTTAGGCCTTCACAAGCCTCCTGAAAAAGAGCAGGCGGCACACTCTTCCATGGATGAGGTCTTGCAGAGCGCAAGCGCCAATCAAAAGACTTTGGTTGGTGTGTCAAGATAAATACGGGCTCACTTCGACCTATGGAAACTTTGATTGCAAATGGATTAGTTTCATTCGACTTTGCATGCGTCATAGGGAGACCAATAACTAGACCAGTTTTTTCATTAAATGCTTTAGGTGAGATGACGAGCATGGGATGTTCATCTTTCATTTCTTTGCCCAATTGGGGATTGAAGTTAATCCAAATCATGTCTCTACGCTCAGGAATCCAAGCCTTCAATTTTTCTACCATTAAATAATTTCTTTCCCAATGGGTGTTGGTGTCATTACTTCGCCGCCATGTATCTCTGAATCAAAGGCTTTTAGCTTTTGAGAGAGGCTCAGTTTCGGCTTACCAATTACCCTGAGGAAAACACCATCTTTAACAACCTCGACTGAAATAGGGACTCCTTGAGAAAAATGGGCAGCTTTAGCCACTGGTGAGGTGATTCGAACACCAAGACCATTCCCCCATTCTTGAATGGTTTGCTCTACCTTCAGTACTGGAGCCATAGGCACCCCCTAGTTAAATGTTTATACAAGTTTAAACAACTTGTCTGGCAATGTCAAGTTGATCACACTTAGGTGGATTACTATCCTATGAATTCAATAAATTAATACGTGCCGCGGTTACTGTATCAATATCGTCATCAGCCTGGATAGGATCAGAACCGCTCACCAGCGCCTGCTCAATTGGTTTGGCCAGTACCTTGCCGTATTCAACTCCAGGTTGGTCAAAGCTATTGATATTCCAGAGAGCACCCAGTGTGGCTGCACGGTTTTCATA
>Ga0114958_10004000_pt1 | contig 10349 bp, 11 predicted proteins | sample C_130208_EF_Meta_FD_89577 | JGI IMG/M metagenome (GOLD analysis project Ga0114958, IMG submission 89577) | Freshwater microbial communities from Lake Croche, Canada to study carbon cycling - C_130208_EF_MetaG | ecosystem: Environmental > Aquatic > Freshwater > Lake | place: Lake Croche, Canada... | reverse complement strand
TGATGAGCGATTGAATGGCTAATTCGCCAGCCGCCCCTAAATTGCTCTTCTCTGCGCTCACAATAGATAAGCGTAGTCGCGTACTCTTCTCTTATGACCCCGGCACCTGGTGCGGGCAGCGAAGGTACGAAAAAGAAACGCAGGCGCAGGCGCCCTGCCAATCGCTCCCCACAAAATCAAGATTCGACCACCCCAACAAACCCTGTGCAACAGCGCGCAAAAAAACAGCCAGCCAAAGTTCCCTATGCCAAGCGCGTAGATGAAGTTAGTGCAGGCGGTCTTGTAGTTGATCGCACAGGCAAGCTCGGACTTCTTATCGGCCGTCGCGATTTAAAAGATGCCACAGGTAAAAGAATTCTCTGGTCACTTCCTAAAGGTCATATTGAAGAGGGTGAATCTCCGGAACAGGCTGCGCTTCGCGAGGTACAAGAAGAGACCGGAATTGTCACAGTAATAGAGAAGTCACTTGGTGTAATTGATTTTTGGTTTATGGCTGGCGGAAAGCGGATCCATAAAACAGTGCATCATTATCGATTCCGTGAAGATGGCGGACTTCTTGCCGCCCAAGAAAGTGAAGTTGATGAGGTTGCTTGGTTTCCACTTAGTGAAATTGTTGAACGTTTGGCTTACCCGGATGAGAAGAAATTAATTGCACGTACTAATGCTGCAGAAGAGATGGTAGCGCTATGAAAAAGATATTTGCCACCGTATTCGCGTTGACTTTTCTTGCTATTCCAATAGCGCACGCAGAAACTTCAGTTATAAGAATTACCGATCAGCCACATATAAATTTTGATGGGACTTTTCGTAATAATGATTTAGCAACACTCATACTTCCTGATCAGAAACTGGGTAAGTTAGTTTTTGGAGCTTCGCCATTTAAGAAGACTTGGGTCATTGATTCTGAACTAGTTGACGAGATTGCAACAATGGCTGCTGGTTATTCAGTCAACGGAAAAAAAGATGAGAACGGCAGAATTGCAGCGCAACGGTGGTTAGCGCAGTTAAAATATGCCTCTGCAAATAATCCGGTTGTGGCACTTCCTTATGGAAACCCCGATGAATCGCTTGCAAAACATTTAGCTCCTAGTGAACTTCGTTTTTATTCGGCATATGGCAAAGAGAAATTAGAAGCTCGGTTAGGCAGAACTGTCTCAGCAGAAAATGGCTGGGGTAAGGGAGTTTCTCGGCTGAGCTACCAATTCAAAGCTGCATACTCAAAACATCGTCAGCAAATTACTGGTTTATCTACAATATCTACAGCTACAGAAATTACAGATCTGCGAGCACGTCTTGCCATCGTAATGAATCCTGCTCTGAATAAGGAAGATCGCGCATATTTTTCTTACGCATCTGAAATAGCGACCCAGAAGGCCCTTAAGAAATTACGGGTAGTTACAGGTAAGTACCAATTGACTTCTACAACTTCCAAAGTTCCCGTCACTTTGGTAAATGAATTCGATACTGCAACAGTAGTGAACCTTTCACTCATTCCTATGAACTCCAGAATGCAGGTTCGTAATCAAAATAATATTACGTTGGCGGCTAAATCCCGCCTGCAGCTCAACCTTGAAGTCACCGCTGTTGCACCTGGTTCAACGCTAGTTCTTGCACAATTTATCAATAGCAAAGGCCAATTAGTCGGCGAGAGATCGAAACTCAATCTCACCGCCACAATTATTGATTCGCGCGTTGCTTGGTTTACAACTGGTGCTGCAATACTTTTATTTATAGCAGCTGTGGCTCAATCGGTGCGACGTGTGCGAAAGGCTCGTAAATGAAAAATATCGAACTTTTCAGAGCATCTGGAATTATGGCTGTCGGAACCATTCTCTCTCGCATTACAGGATTTATCCGTGCCTTGCTTGCAGTTGCTGTTTTAGGTACCGCACTACTGGCAGATACTTTCAACGTTGCAAATACCATGCCAAATATTCTCTACAACTTACTTGTGGGTGGTGCACTCACCGCAATTTTTGTTCCGCAGTTGGTTCGCTCATTCTCTGATGAGGATGGAGGACATGGTTTTGCAAGTCGTTTAGTAACGACGATTTCACTCATCCTCTTTGCTCTTGTGATTATCGGGGTCATCTTTGCTCCAGCTCTTGTCCGCCTCTACGCACCAGAATTTTCAACAGTGGGGTTTGAAACTGAGAAAGAGATTGCAATCGCCTTTACTCGATACTGCTTGCCGCAAATTTTCTTCCTTGGGTTATTTACTATGTTGGGGCAAGTCGCAAATGCGCGAGGATCTTTCGCCCCTCTGATGTGGGCGCCAATTGCTAACAATCTTGTTGTCATTGTTGTATTTGCTGGCATGCTCATTGTTGAGCATTCACTAGCTTTAGGGACAATTACCAACCTGCAGGTACAAATACTGGGTTGGGGTACAACGCTTGGCGTTGTTGTTCAGGCTCTCATTCTAATTCCAGTTGTAAAACGATCTGGAATTCATATCCGCCCCATGTTTGGAGTTCAAGGTCTTGGTAAATCCTTTGGGCTCGCTGGTTGGACATTGGTTTACGTATTAATTTCACAACTTGGTTATTTAGTGACCGTCAACGTCGCAACAAGTGCTGCGGTGCGCAGCGCGCAAGCCGGTATAAAGACAGGCGTTGGCTTTACCCCATTTACAAGCGCGTACTACATCATGTTGCTTCCATATTCGATTGTGACAATATCTATCGTGACAGCGCTATTGCCACATCTTTCCAAACTAGCAATTGATAGAAATGTCGAAGAGGTTCGTTTGCAACTGATTCGCGCGATTCGGATGGTTGGTGTCGTCACTGTCCCAAGCGCTGTTGCACTTCTCTTCTTTGGCCCACTTATTACCGAAACTCTATATCTGGGAATTCCACTTGCAGATGCGCGCTACATCGGTTTTGTGCTAGCCGCCCTGAGCTTTGGTTTAGTGGCTTTTTCAATTAATTTGATACTGATCCGTGGATTTAATGCATTTGAAGATACCAAGACTCAAGTCAGTTCAATATTGATTATCAATATCATCTCTGTTGGTCTCTCATATCTTTTCTTGGCAACACTCAAGAGCAACTGGGTAACAGTTGGCTTAGGAATAGCCTTTTCGGTCAGTTATATAGTCGGTCTCTTCATTACGATCTCACTTCTTAAAAAACATATTGGTTCGTTGCAGGTAAGTGAATTTGCATCACAGCATCTGCGCTTATTTGTTGCAGCTGTCGTCTCGATGCTTCCATTCTTTGCAATCTCGTATCTTTCACACTGGGCATATATAGAAACAGCGCTTCCTGTGCGAGCCCTGCGATTAGCGTTACTTCTCGGCGGTAGTGGTGCCACTTATTTATACTTGGCGAAAGTTCTAAAAGTGAGTGAAATCGCAGGTCTTAAAGGTTTCGCCACGTCTGTGCTTCGTCGCAGTCGAAAGAAGTAAGAGCGTCGCTCGCGATATTCTCAGCCCATGAGCACTGAAGTCCGCGAAGTTGTCATTGTTGGATCTGGACCAGCTGGTTATACAGCTGCAATTTATGCCGCTCGTGCGCAGTTAAATCCGGTGATGTATGAAGGTTCTGTGACTGCCGGTGGTGCACTGATGAACACAACCGAAGTAGAAAACTTTCCAGGATTTATTGATGGAATCATGGGGCCAGATCTCATGGATAACATGCGTAAACAAGCGAAGCGTTTTGGTACCGAACTCATTACCGACGATGTTGTTGAGATGGATTTGACTAGCGATATCAAAATTATCAAAGATGGTTCAGGAAATACCGTTCGTGCAAAATCTGTCATTCTCGCAATGGGTTCTGCATATCGCGAAATCGGTTTAGAGAATGAGAAGCGTCTTTCAGGTCGCGGAGTCTCTTGGTGTGCAACGTGCGATGGCTTCTTCTTCCGTGACCAAACTATTGCTGTTGTTGGTGGTGGAGATTCTGCAGTTGAGGAAGCAACATTCCTTACTAAATTTGCTACTAAGGTCGTTTTGATTCACCGCCGCGGTGAACTTCGGGCATCAAAGATCATGCAAGAGCGCGCCTTTTCAAACCCAAAAATTGAGATGCTCTGGGATACAGAAGTCATCGATGTTCTGGGTGCTGAAAAAGTTGAAGCTCTCGAACTTCGCAATACAAAGACCGGGGAAGTAAGTAAGCGCGACTTCACTGGCTTATTTGTTGCTATCGGGCATATTCCTCGCTCGGAACTTGTTACATCTTCTGTAACTCTCGACAGCGAGGGTTATGTTCAAGTTGAAGGACGCTCGACACGTACAAATCTTTCAGGAGTATTTGCATGCGGTGATCTTGTCGATCACACATATCGCCAAGCAATTACTGCTGCAGGTTCTGGGTGTCAGGCAGCCCTTGACGCTGAAAAATTCTTATCTCACTAGTAACCTTCAGGCATATCCGACTAGAGTCTTATTAATAAAGTCTCACATAAAAATAGGAGCAGTAATGAGCGCACCAACTAAGGTCACAGCCGCTAATTTCGATGAGGTTGTATTGAAGAGCAGCACACCCGTTCTCGTTGATTTTTGGGCTGAATGGTGTGGTCCTTGCCGCGCAATTGCCCCAATTCTTGATGACATTGCTGCAGAACATGGCGAGAAGCTAAAGATTGTAAAACTCAATACTGATGAAGAGTCTGCGATTGCGATTAAGTACGGAGTCACATCAATTCCGATGCTCAATGTTTATGTCAATGGCGAAGTTGTAAAGACAATCATTGGTGCAAAGCCAAAGCCAGCTCTTCTTAAAGAGCTCGAAGGCTTCATTTAATTAACCCTTACCGGGGAAGATTTATATTATGAAAGAGATGTCTCCAGATGAGATTCGCTCTTTCCAACAAGAACGCGGCCTGCATGTAACTGGCGAACTCAATGACGCCACTGCTCGCGCAATTGAGGAAGCTCGTTGGAAACTCGGGGATCGTTCGCTTTACCTTCAACCATCTCCGATGATGCGTGGTGATGATGTTGCCGCACTGCAATCACGCCTTACTGAAATGGGATTTCATTGCGGTCGCGTCGACGGAATCTTTGGTGAGATGACTGAGTCTGCCGTAAAAGATTTTCAGAAATCTGTTGGAGTAAAAGTTGATGGCAGATGTGGTCCGGCAACAATTATTGCTCTGCTTCGATTAACAAAGATTGTCTCTGGTGGCGCACCATCTGCACTTCGCGAAAGTGCGCTGCAGAAGAATCGTGGTCCTGCGCTAGCAAATAAAGTAATTGTTTTAGATCCAGGTTCTGCCGATTTCGAAAAAGACTTTGTTTATGATGTTGCGCAACGTATTGAGGGAAGATTGCTCGCGCTGGGTGCAAGTGTTTTTCTTACTCGCGGTGCAAGTAACAATCCATCTGATGCTGAGAGAATTTCATTTACAAATAAGAACAATGCTGATCTATTGATCTCACTTCATTCAGAAAAGCATGCAAATCCAGAAGCTCATGGTGTTGCAACTTTCTTTTACGGCAACGATCAACATGGTATTCACTCGATTGTTGGTGAGCGTTTTGCATCTTTGGTGCAACGCGAAATATGTGCGCGAACAGATTTACTTAACTGCCGCTCGCACGCAAAGACCTGGGACTCGTTACGTTTAACTAAAGCCCCTGCTGTTCGCGTGGATCTTGGATATGTATCTAATGTTGGGGATGCCGATAGGTTATCGCGACCAGAATTTAGAGATACCGTCGCAGAAAGCTTCATTATTGCGATTCAACGACTGTATCTAGCAACCGAAGATGATGCCAAGACCGGAACTCTCCGTATTTCAGACCTTCGTAACGCCGGTATTCGCAGATAACCCAGATAATCAATTAGCAAGCATCTCGGGCGGTATGGGAGACTTCTCCTTATGTCCGATATTTCAATTCGCTATCAAACCGGTGCGCCGCAGAATCTTGAGAAAAGATTTGCAACTCGCGCCGCCGGTATGTTGCCTTCTGAAATTCGCTCCTTATTTGCTGTTGCATCACGCCCAGAAATTGTTTCACTCGCGGGCGGAATGCCAAATCTTTCGGCGCTTCCCATGGAGATGATGGCCGGAGTTGTTAATGAATTAATTCTTACCAATGGTTCTGAAGCCCTTCAATATGGAAGCGGTCAAGGCCATCCAAAACTTCGTGAACAGATTTGCGATGTGATGGCGCTCGAAGGAATTCGCGCAAACCCTGACGATATTGTTGTGACCACGGGTTCACAGCAAGCGCTCGACTTAATCTCTCGTATCTTTATCAATCCAGGCGATGTTGTTCTTGTAGAAGCACCTTCATACGTTGGCGCACTTGGTACTTTCCGCCAGTACGAGGCATCTGTTGTACACGTTGAGATGGATCAAGATGGGTTAATTCCTGATTCGCTTCGCGCTGCAATTAAGAGCGTTCGCGCTGCTGGGCGCAAAATTAAATTTTTATATCTGATTCCTAACTACCAGAATCCAACTGGTGTCTGCTTGCCTGCAGATCGCCGTACTGAAATCCTTAATATCTGTCGCGAAGAAGAGATTTTTGTTGTTGAAGATAACCCTTATGGTCTCCTTGGTTTTGATAAGCCATCGCCAAATGCAATGCGTGCCGAGGATTCAGAGAATGTCATCTATCTTGGATCTTTTTCAAAGACAATCGCTTCAGGGCTTCGTGTGGGTTGGGCACTTGTTCCGCAATCACTTAAAGATAAGTTAGTAATTGCATCTGAATCTTCAATTTTATGTCCTTCGAACTTCACACAGTTAACTATCTCTAGTTATTTAGCTGATCAGCCTTGGCGTGATCAAATTGCAAGTTTCTGCGAGCTTTATAAAGTTCGCCGCGATGCAATGCTGGAATCTTTAGAACAACACTTTCCTGCTGAAGCGACATGGACTAAGCCTGGTGGCGGTTTCTATGTTTGGGTTAATTTGCCTGCAGAAATCGATACAAAAGCTTTGATGCCAAAGGCAATTGTTGCAAAGGTTGCCTATGTGCCTGGAAATGCTTTCTACGCAGATGGTTTGGGCTCATGGTCGATGCGACTTTCGTACTGTCACCCAACTCCTGAGCGTATTCGTGAAGGTGTGAAGGCTCTTGGCGGTGTCATCAAACAAGAGATGTCACGCCGCGGAACTGCCCTTAATTAACTCTTATTTACCTTCAATAAGATCAACGATTCGCTGCAAATCTTCACTTCCAGCAAATTCAATAACAATCTTTCCTTTACCTTTTCCACTTTCAACGCTGACTCGGGTATCTAGATAATCACTGAGCAATTCGGCGGCAGCTAACCCTGCGCCCGATACTCCCTTGGTCGAACTCTTCTTTGCGCCTTTAGTTGTTGGTTTCATCGTTGCAATAATCTCTTCAACTGCGCGAACGCTTAAACCTTCAGCGACAATGCGGGACGCTAATTTCTCGATATCTGCCGCATCGGTAAGTCCTAATAGCGCGCGTGCATGGCCTGCAGAAATTACACCGGCTGCAACTTTACGTTGCACAGCATCTGGCAAATTCAGTAAACGGATTGTGTTCGAGATCAGTGGCCGTGATCGCCCAAGTTTGAGTGCAAGTTCATCATGTGTGCAACCAAAGTCACTGAGTAATTGCGCATATGCAGCGCCTTCTTCAAGTGGGTTGAGGTTGCTGCGATGAATATTTTCAATCAGTGCATCGCGAAGTAATTCATTATCTGGAGTCTGTCTAATAATGACAGGGATAGAGGTTAGTCCTGCAGCTTTTGCAGCACGGAAGCGGCGCTCGCCCATGACAAGTTCATATCGGCTTTCATTAACTTTACGGACAACAGGTGGTTGCAAGATACCAATTGATTTAACTGATGAAATTAACTCATTCAGTGCAACTTCATCAAAGACTGTTCGTGGTTGACGTGGGTTAGGAAATATTTGATTGATAGGAACTTCGTTCTGTTGTGCAACTTCTGTTCCTGCAACTGTAAGAGATGTGGGGATCAGTGAATCCAGATTAGTTCCAAGTCCGCCGCGCTTTACTGCCATTATGCGATTCCGCCTTTGTAATTAATGCTGACAACATTTCCATCAAACTCCACTTCATCTTTTGCTTTTCCGCGTTCTGCAATTTCGCGTGCAACCTGCATATATGCAATAGCGCCAGGTGAAAGCGGGTCATATGTCATCACTGTCTGGTTGTAAGACGGTGCCTCTGATACGCGCACAGCGCGTGGAATTGGAATATCAATAAGTTCGTTTGGAAAGTGCGAACGAACATTTGCTGCAACATCATTAGATAAACGAGTTCGTCCATCAAACATAGTAAGGACAATTGTTGAAAGATTTAACGATGGGTTCAAGCGCTTCTTCACAACAGAATATGTTTCAAGTAATTGAGACAATCCTTCAAGTGCGTAGTACTCGGTTTGAATTGGAATCAATAACTCTTTAGATCCCGCAAATGCATTGATTGTGAGTAATCCAAGTGAAGGCGGGCAATCAATAAAAATGTAATCATAATTTGGGCTTACTTCATCGATTGCAGCTTTCAGTTGTAATTCGCGTGCAACCATTGAAACTAAATTAATTTCTGCATTGGCAAGTGATGTATTTGAAGGTACGCAATCAAGTGCTGGAAAACCTGCAACTTTTTGGATTACTTCTGACATCTGTGCGCTGCCCATAAGGACTTCATAGACGCCAGATGCTTCGCGGTGTTCAACGCCAAGGGCGGTGGATGCGTTTCCTTGTGGGTCTAAATCGATGACAAGAACTCGAAGGCCGCCCATTGAAAGAGCTGCCGCAACATTGACTGTTGTGGTGGTCTTGCCGACCCCGCCTTTCTGGTTGGCAACGGTGAAGATTCGAGTCGATGCCGGCTTAGCCATCGCCTCTTTCAGGCGGCGAACCCCTACAACTTTCGGGTTATGTGTTTCACGTGAATCATCGCCAGGCATGGCGCAATCTAAGCAGGTTTGCGCAGCTCGACGATACGTCCGAGCCCAACTCCCTCAAGATTGATCTCATGCAGCACGGCGTTCTTGACCCCAGCCATCTCGGTGGCAGCCGATTCGCCCTTCATCGCAAGCAGGGCTCCCCCGGTTTTGACCATATGCCAGCTCATCTTCTTCAACTTTTCAAGTGGGGCGACAGCTCTGGCAGTTACATAATCTGCCGTCTTCTTGACATCCTGGGCACGGCCTCGGATAACCTGAATATCGGTTCCGGCAGTTGCCTCTTTGAGGAATTCAACCCGGCGTTCTAAGGGTTCAATGAGGGTTACTTTCAGATCTGGGCGGGCCAGCGCGATAACAATTCCCGGTAGACCAGCCCCTGACCCAATATCAAAGAGGGAGGCGCCTTGAGGAATTAACTCGGTGACAGGCAGGCAGTTGAAGATGTGGCGCTCCCAGATGCGCTCGCCTTCGCGGGGGCCGATGAGGCCACGCTCAATGCCGGCGGTAGCCAGGAATTCCGCAAAAGCGCGGATTTCTGCCTGGCGTTCTGGGAAGTAGCGGCCGACTAGCCCCTCTACTGACTGTTCCACGTGAAACGTCGTCTAGATCTAAGCCGGGTAGATAACTACGAAACGATTTGGGTCTTCGCCATCTGATTCAGAGGTAAGGCCCAGGGTCTGGATAGTGTCGTGGATAATCTTGCGCTCAAAGGCGTTCATTGGATCAAGCTTGATTGAGCTACCTGTGGTCTTTGCTTGTTCTGCCATCTTCTCGGCCAGCGCGGTCAACTCTTTGCGGCGGCCTGCGCGGAATCCATCGATATCGAGCATTAAACGGCTGCGATCTCCGGTAGCGGTCTGGACAGCAAGGCGTGTGAGCTCCTGAATTGAATCGAGGACTTCACCTTCAGCACCTACTAGGTGCTTGAGCTTTCCACCCACGATTGCAAGTGCTGCTCGCCCATTTTCAACATCGATATCGATATCGCCATCAAGGTCTGCGATATCAAGTAAGCCTTCTAGGTAGTCAGCTGCGATATCGCCCTCTTCTTCGAGTTTGGCTGGGCTCTTTGGAGCCTTAGCCGCCTTCTCGTCAGTGGCGCCTTCTACCTCTTCAATTACATCTGTTGACTCAGTTAACTCTGGCATTTTATTATCCTTTTGTCCTATTTAAAGCATTATTAATACTATTTGTCCGTATTTACTTCTTCTTTTTCTTCTTCTTTGGTTGTTGGCGTTGTCCCTGAATCTCTGGAGATTGTTCTTCAGTAGATTCAATATCAGTATTTCCATCTTCGTTCTTTGCATCGAGCTTGGCCTTGTGGGCGCGCTTACGTTGTAACTCTTCATATGCAGGAGATCCCGGTGTTGGGTTTCTCTTAATCACATAAAACTGTTGTCCCCATGTCCAGAGGTTTGTTGTCGACCAATAAATTAAAACACCGACAGGAAAGTTCACACCTGAGATTGC
>Ga0114958_10003999_pt1 | contig 10349 bp, 8 predicted proteins | sample C_130208_EF_Meta_FD_89577 | JGI IMG/M metagenome (GOLD analysis project Ga0114958, IMG submission 89577) | Freshwater microbial communities from Lake Croche, Canada to study carbon cycling - C_130208_EF_MetaG | ecosystem: Environmental > Aquatic > Freshwater > Lake | place: Lake Croche, Canada... | reverse complement strand
ACACCGACTCACCTACCGCCGCGTGCATCGCCACCGAAATAGGCAACGCACCGCATGTAATCAGGTCGTTTACGATCGTGGCGACCGTATCGATAGAAATTTCTCGATAGAAATTTTTTCCCGTCTGCGCGTACACCGCGTCGGCCACAAGATTCTTGGTCCCGAGTCCTTCCTCGACGTGGGCGAGGTAATGATCAGCTGCTTCCATGAGGTAACAGCTTTCACCGCGTGTGGAGGCGGGCTCGGCATAACCGTGTTTCGTTAACAGCGGTGCTGTCGTGCGAGCCGCGCGCTGACACGCTCGCTTGAAGGCATCGAGCTGATCGTAATTTACCCCAGAGGATTCGTAAGAAAGCGACATGTTCGGATAAAAACGTCAGAACTACTTAGTAGCTCCGCCCCTCTGATTTTTCAAAATAGTTCAAGTACGCCTGATTAACAACGCGGTAACCACCGGGCGTGGGATATTTACCCGTGAAATACCAGTCACCGGAATGCTCCGGCACTGCGGCGTGCAGATTTTCGATCGTCTGGAAGATAATCTCGATTTCGCCCTTCCATTCAATGTCCCGAGGGCGCACGCGCTCGACGATCTTCGCCGAGATTTCCTCCGGGGTAAACGATTCGTAAATTTTGCGCACGTGGTTGGTGCCGGTCGGGTTCGCGACTTCTGCTCGGCAAAGGGCGTGGACTTCATCAAGCACCGCTGTTTGGCCCCGTTCCTTAAGCAACGCCACGGCCGCTTCGAAGGCGACGAACTTGCCGAGCTCCGACATATCAATGCCGTAGCAATCCGGATAACGAATCTGTGGCGCAGTCGACACGATCACGATCTTCCTCGGATTGAGCCGCGTGAGGATGCGTAAAATCGATTTTCTCAACGTCGTACCGCGCACGATGGAATCATCCACGCAGACCAAATTATCGCCGGGTTTCACTGAGCCGTAGGTGATATCGTACACGTGGCTAGCAAGCTGATTGCGCATGCCTTCTTGGCCGATGAACGTGCGGATCTTGATATCTTTACTAACAACCTTCTCGCCGCGCGGCCAGTTGCGCAAAATGAGTTCGTCTAGCAGCGCTTCATTGAGCTGGCCCGCCGCGCTGGCTTTGAGAATAGCTGTCTTAACCTCGTCGCGCCTACGCGTGCGCAACTCAGACATCAGGCCGTAGTATGCGACTTCCGCCGTGTTGGGGATAAAACTGAAAACGGTGTTACCCCAGTCGTGATTGATCGACTTGATCACCTGATTCGCCAAACCGCCGCCGAGGGCCTGCCGTTCGCGATAGATATCCAAATCGTTGCCGCGGGAGAAATAAATCCGCTCAAACGAGCACGAGGTGCGAGGCAGGGATGCAGTGAATTGGGTCGAGGTGATCGTGCCGCGACGCTTCATCACGACGACGTGCCCAGGCTCAACTTCCTGGACCTGCTCCACCGCTAGGTCGAACACCGTCATTAGCGGCGCGCGTTCAGAGGCAAAAGCGATAACTTCGTCATTTTGAAAATAAAACGCCGGACGGATACCTGAAGGATCGCGAGCGACGAAGGCATCACCGTTGCCGATTTGCCCACAAAGAGTGTAGCCACCGTCCCATTTTTCAGAGGCGCGACGAATAACGCGGGCCACATCGAGGTCTTCGCTAATGCGACGGGAAAGTTCATCGCCGGCGAGATTTCGGGTCCTCAGGAAACGGTAAATATCCTCATGTTCTTCATCGAGAAAGAAGCCAATTTTCTCCAAGATCGCCTGCGTGTCCGTGGCGAAGATTGGATGTTGGCCCATCGCGGTCAGCGATTCATTCAACTCCGTCGTGTTGGTGAGGTTAAAATTACCGCAGAGCGCCAGATTGCGCGTCGGCCAAGGGGAGCGGCGAAAATACGGGTGGCAGGAGCTAAGACTGTATCCACCACTAGTACCGTAGCGCAGATGCCCCATCAACAACTCCCCACCAAAATCAAAATGCTTCTTAACCGTGTCGGCGAACTCGGGGTGAATCGTGCCGCCGGCGACTTTTTCGTTGTAGGAACCGAGTAAGGTTTTGAAAATTTTATCGAGCGGATTGCTCTTCACGCAGCGCTCGCGAAACATGAAAGGCTCGCCAGCAGGCACATCGAGTTTCACGCACGAGACGCCCGCCCCATCTTGGCCGCGGTTGTGCTGTTTTTCCATCAGCAAGAACAACTTGGTGAACCCCCATAACGGCGTGCCGTACTTCTCCTGATAATAAGAGAGCGGCTTCAACAGCCGTACCATCGCGATGCCACATTCGTGCGTAATCCGGTCGCTCATAACTGGGTCCAAATCTTGCGCGCAGCGCCGCCCCCGCAGGAGGGACGGTAGGGAAACGCAGTTCGCTGCTCGCTACTCATAAAGCCGGCCATCTCGAAGGTCCGCCACGAATCGTCAACGGCTTTCTCCGTCCGTCGTTTTTGCACGAATCAGCCAGCCGCGTTTCACTCCCTTGACCGCGTCCGCGATATCGCGAAATATAACTCGTTCCGACCATGTTGATTCTCCGCGGCTCCCCTGCCCTTTCTACCTTTCGCCTGCAAAAACTGCTAGACGGCCTGGATGGCGCCGGCCTTCCTATTCGTGCCCTCAGCGCGGAGTTTGTCCACATCGTCGATACGACTATCGACCTCACGCCGGCGGCCCACGCCGTACTTGAGCAGCTTTTGACCTACGGCCCACGCCGCGTCGCCAAACCCGTTAACGGTCTCACGCAAATCGTCGCTCCTCGTCCTGGTACAATTTCACCTTGGTCCTCCAAAGCCACTGACATCGCCCGCATCTGCGGCCTGAACCAAATCGCACGAATCGTACGCGTCGTTGCTTACTCGGTCGAGCTGGCCCCCAACGCTAAGGGCGCGGCGGCGGCGCTCACTCTCACTCAACTCCAAACCCTTCGCGCCAAACTCCACGACCGCATGACCGAGACGGTTTTCGGCGAACTTGAGGCCTGCACCGCGCTGTTTCGCAACGAGACGCCGCGCCCGATGCAAAGTATTCCGGTTCTCGCCGCCGGTCGCACCGCACTCGTCGCCGCGAACCAATCCCTTGGACTAGCCCTCGCGGAGGACGAAATCGATTACCTTGTAAATGCCTTCACTAAGCTCGGCCGCGATCCCCACGACATCGAGCTAATGATGTTCGCGCAGGCCAACTCCGAACACTGCCGCCACAAGATTTTCAACGCCACTTGGGCCATCGACGGTCAACCGCAAGACCTGTCGCTGTTCCAGACGATCAAGAACACGTACACGCTCCATCCCGAGGGCATTCTTTCCGCCTACAAGGACAACGCCGCCGTCCTCACGGGCACTCGTGGAGGGCGTTTTTACGTCGACCCAAAGACGGGGGAATACGCCGCGCATGAGGAGGACATCCACATTCTCTGCAAGGTGGAGACGCACAATCATCCGACCGCCATCTCACCATTTCCCGGCGCCGCCACCGGCTCCGGCGGCGAAATCCGTGATGAAGGCGCCACAGGCCGCGGCTCGAAACCCAAAGCCGGACTCGTCGGTTTTTCTGTCTCTAATCTCAAACTTCCCGGCGCCATCCAGCCTTGGGAAAAAGATTTCGGCAAACCTGGCCGCATCGTTTCTGCCCTCGACATCATGCTCGAAGGCCCGCTCGGCGGCGCAGCCTTCAACAACGAATTCGGCCGTCCCGCGATCAACGGCTATTTCCGCACATTCGAGCAAGAGGTACCCAATGCCCGCGGCACCGAACTTCGCGGCTACCACAAACCCATCATGTTGGCCGGCGGCCTCGGCAACATTAAGGGCGAACACATTCAAAAGGGTGCCATCAACCCCGGCGACCAGCTCATTGTCCTCGGCGGGCCTGCGATGTTGATCGGCCTAGGCGGCGGCGCGGCCAGCTCCATGGCCAGCGGCTCCGGCAACGAAGACCTCGATTTCGCGAGCGTTCAACGCGACAACCCGGAAATGGAACGTCGCTGCCAAGAGGTCATCGACCGCTGCTGGTCTCTCGGCGCAGAAAACCCAATTTCTTTTATTCACGACGTCGGAGCTGGCGGCATCTCCAATGCCCTGCCCGAGCTCGTCAACGACGGCGGCCGAGGCGGTAAATTCCAACTACGCTCTGTCCCCAACGCTGAGCCGGGCATGTCGCCCCTCGAGATCTGGTGCAACGAATCCCAAGAGCGCTACGTCCTCGCTGTGCCCGCAGCTCGCCTTGCCACGTTCCAAGCCCTGTGCGAACGCGAGCGCTGCCCCTTCGCCGTAGTCGGTGAAGCTACGGCCGAAAAGAAACTCGTCCTCGAAGATGCCCATTTCAAAAACACCCCGATCAATCTGCCGCTCGAGGTACTTCTGGGCAAACCGCCACGGATGGCCCGCACCGACGTCACCCTAGTACGTCCGCGCAAACACCTCGACTTAGGTGAACTCACTCTTCTCGAAGTCGTTCAACGCGTACTCTCGCATCCGACGGTTGCCGACAAGACATTCCTTATTTCCATCGGTGACCGCACGCTCGGCGGCCTAATTGCCCGCGACCAAATGGTCGGCCCGTGGCAAGTCCCCGTGGCCGATTGCGCCGTCACTGCCGCCGCCTTTGACGTCTACACCGGCGAAGCCATGGCCATGGGCGAACGCACTCCTGTCGCCATCAACGACGCCGCCGCTTCCGCCCGCCTCGCCGTAGGTGAAGCCCTCACCAACCTCGCTGCAGCCCAGATCGGTGACCTCGGCAAAGTTAACCTCTCCGCTAACTGGATGGCCGCGCCCGCCATCGCCGGCGACGGAGCCGATCTATACGCCGCCGTTTCCGCCGTCGGCCTCGATCTCTGTCCCGCCCTCGGTATTACTATTCCTGTCGGCAAAGATTCCATGAGCATGAGCACGGCGTGGAAGGAACCCGCCATCGGCAACAAAGAGGGTCTGCACAAACGAATTACCGCGCCCACCTCGCTCATCATCTCGGCCTTCGCTCCCGTCGCCGACATTCGCCTCACGCTCACGCCGCAACTCCAGCGTAACGAAGACTCCGTCCTGTTGCTCCTCGATCTCGGTCGCGGCAAAAACCGTCTCGGTGGCTCGATCCTAGCCCAAGTCGTTTCCCAGATGGGCGAAGCCCCGCCCGACGTCGACAGCGCGCACGACCTCAAACAATTTTGGGCCGCCATCCAACTCCTCGGCCGCGAGGGCAAACTCCTCGCTTACCACGATCGATCCGACGGTGGCCTCCTCGCCGCCGCCGCCGAGATGGCCTTCGCTGGCCACACCGGCGTCGACCTAGAAATTCTCCACGGCCACAACGTCGACAGCACACTCTTCAACGAAGAACTCGGCGCAATACTTCAGATCCGTACCGCCGACCTAGACAACGTTTCCCAGACGCTACGCCAGCACGGCTTCAAGGCCTGCACCACGCGCATCGGCACACTCAACCGCGACAACCGCTTCCGCATCAAACGCGGCGGCAAAGTCCTGCTCGACGAAGACCTCTTCGCCCTGCGCGCGCTCTGGTCTGACGTCACACGCCGCATCGCGACGATCCGCGACAATCCCGCTTGCGCCGAATCCGAACACCAACTCCGCATCGACCGCACCGACCCCGGTATCACGCCCCTAGTTAGCTTCGATGTTACCACCTCCCCCGCGATTGTAACGTCCGCGCGTCCACCTATAGCCATTCTCCGCGAACAAGGTGTAAACGGCGAAGTCGAGATGGCCGCCGCCTTCACTCGCGCTGGCTTTAAGGCGATCGACGTTCACATGACCGACATTCTCAGTGGCCGTGTTTCACTCAAAGATTTCCGCGGCCTCGCTGCATGCGGCGGCTTCAGTTACGGCGACGTACTCGGCGCTGGCGAAGGCTGGGCCAAGAGCATTTTGTTTAACGAACGCGCCCACACCGAATTTACAGCGTTCTTCCAACGCTCCGACGCCTTCGCCCTCGGCGTGTGCAACGGCTGCCAGATGATGAGCAACCTCCACAGCATTATCCCCGGCTCCGAGCACTGGCCACGCTTCGTCCAAAACCAGAGCGAGCGCTACGAGGGCCGCTACGTTTCGGTAAAAATTGAAAAAAGCCCGAGCGTCCTCTTCGCCGGCATGGAGGGCTCCGTCCTCCCGATCGCTGTCGCCCACGGCGAGGGTTTTACCGAGTTCAAAGACGCCGTCGCGCTCTCACGCTGCACCACCTCCGGCCTAGTCGTCGCCCGCTTCGTCGATAACCACCACCAACCCACGGAACGTTATCCGCTCAACCCAAACGGCTCACCCCTCGGCCTCACCGCGCTCACCACGACGAGCGGCCGCGTGACGATTATGATGCCCCACCCCGAGCGCGTCTTCCGCAGTGCCTGTATGAGTTGGACACCCAAGACCTGGAGCGAGGACAGCCCTTGGATGAAACTTTTTTACAACGCACGCAATTGGGTCGGTTGAGCAGCATAATGGACACCAAGCTTGAGCACCAAGCGACCTCGCTTACCGTTCTGTAATGGAAGCTACCGTTAGCAGCAAATTTCAGATTACTATCCCGGCCAAGCTGCGAAAAAAATTCCATCTCAAGCCCGGCATGAAGCTATTTTTTGAGGAATAAGCTTCCGCACTACGGGCGAAACCAAAATACGAATTCGACGTGAAGTCGATGCGCCGTGCCCTCGGATCAGCCAAAAATTTTGAGCCTAGGAAAACTTCGACCCAAACTTTACGTGAACTACGCGGCTACGACCGCAAAACGTTGTGACGACCGCGGTGGACAGTTCAGTCCTTTGGGCCATCGCAAAGGATGGGAGGATGGGTCGGCATGGTTAGATCAATTAATAACCTACCGAGCGGAGAGTCGTTTGGTCGCCTGCGACATCGTTTGGGCTGAAACACGTCCAGCTTTTCCAAGCGCCGCAGCCCATAGCGAGTTCTTCACCCAACTCGGAGTGCACTTCGATGCTTCGGACGAGTCTGTCGCCAACTTGGCCGTAGAAATCCAAGATCACTACCGCAAAGCTGGCAGCAAACGCCTACGCCTGACCGCTGACTTCATGATCGGAGCCCATGCTGCCGTAAGAGCCGACCGCCTCGCAACCAAGGACGATGTTTTTTTCCGCGCTCAATTTCTAAAACTAACGGTGGTTCGCCCCGTGTAACTTGAGGATTACTACGGATCGCTCAACCTCTACCAAAGCCTCCTTAGTCTCGAAAAAAAGCCACGATCTGGTTTTGCTCGCGGTGGTTGGTCCAAAATTTTGCGCCGTCCCAAGCCAGCGCCCGAGCTTGAAATGGAATCAGCGCCACATCCTCAATCACCGGCGTAGCAGGACGCGGGTCCACACGCGTCAGCCAATACTCGTTTGTCTCCTCTGCATCCGTCGTCACCAAATAAATTAGTTCATCGACCCACACTTGTCCGCAGATGCCGTGCGGCACCTGAATCACGCGCTCAACCTTACCGTCACCGGCGAGCGTCAGAACTTTCTTCGGGTACCACTGACTGACGTGGAGTTTTCCACCGGAAAAACCGAGTTGCGATCCCGTGTCGTCGGGACAGAGCTGCGCCCAGTTTGCGTCGAAGCCTACACCCGGCACGAAGCGCCGAATCACGCGATGATCCTCCGCCGTCTCGCCACATAGCACACGGAGCTCATTCCCAACCGCCGTCATGCCCCACGGCGTGCCAGGCGCAGCCGTTTCACTGGTCACAGTCCAGGTCGTGGGTTGGATCGCGTAGATAGCCTTCGTCGAGCGAGAACCCATCCAAAGAGTCGCGCCATCCCAGGCAAGCGACTGAGGTTTCGGAGCCGGCGAGGCGAGACGTTGCAGTTCGGTAATCGTCTTCATGAGGCGTCCTGAGGCGGAGAATTATTTGGTGAGGGTGGCGCACGTGAGACGGCCGAGGGCGCCGAGCGTGGTCTGTGCGGCATTAAGGCCGAGGCGGAAATCGGCGTCGCTAAAGGTGGCAAATATATCCGTTGGCTGGTGCCAGTGCGGGTCCCAGCCGGCGCCGATTTCACGGCCGCGTTCGTTTTCACGCAGGCTGATGGCCGGCACGAGATCCATAAACGGCGTGCTGTCAGTGTTGGTCATATGCGGTCCAACCGCCGCAGGATAATCGGTTGCGTAGGCTTCGTTGGCGGCGTGGAAAAACCACGCGAGTTTCTGCGCGCCTTCAGAAAACTTAGCGGTCGATTGAAACTCAATGTTTACGTCGGCTTCAGGGCGCTGGTCCTTTGAAACCGTGCCATCGGCTCGCGGGGCCCCGTGATCGAAAAGCATCATGTCATGCTGAATCATGCCGAGCCACTTCGGTTCCGGATAAAGGCCCGAGCCCACGGGCGCTTCTTGGCCTTGTAATGCGGCGCGTTGGGCGATGTAGGCGCGGGCTCCGTTGAGTCCGGTCTCTTCGTTATTCCACAACACGAAGCGAATTGAGCGCTCGGTCTTCACGTCAGGTGACATGTAGATGCGGGCCAACTCCATCACGATGGCGGTGCCGGAGCCGTCGTCGTTAGCGGCCTCACCGTAGCCGTGACCGTCGAAATGCGCTCCGACGATATACATTTCTTCAGGATGCGTTGTACCAATTTTCGTGCAATAAACCTGTTCGCGCGGCCCGATGTCGCAGGGCTGAGAATTTAACGCACGCAACTTTTCGTCGGGTTGCAAATTGGGATCTTGGTTCACGCCGGTTTTGGCGCGGAGGCCGCGATATCGCCCCCCACCCTGCGCCGCATCGGGTGCGCCGCTCGTCACGGGGCCACTCGGACGACGTGGATCAGTCGGGAAATACTCATACTTCATTCGTGTAGTGTTTGTGTAGCCATAGCTCTTTAACTGAGCCTCGATCCAATCGAGCGCGGCGCGGTTGCGAGCCGTACCTTGGCGGCGGTCGCCGAACTGCGTGAGACCTTTAATCATTGATTTATACCGCTCCAATTCGAGGCGCCCGACCATGGTCTTGATCGGATCGGCCGGGAGCTCCACCGGTTTCGTATCAGCGGCGCGCATCGGCTGAGAGGTGAGCGAGAGGGTTAAAAACACGAATGACCATAGACGGCAGCAGGAGAAGGAAGCGTTCATGAATCATTGAGTTAGCTACGCGATTCATCGCTGACAATCCGCACCTTCGATTCAGCCCAACAAAAATGCACCTCTGATCACGCCGCGCCCGGCCATTGCTTTCATGGTCACGCCCATCATGCTGAAAAATAACCGCGCACCGTTGCCCGGCCCATTACTTCCATGCGCCCTAGAATCCTCACCGTCGATGACGCCAAAACCGTGCGCACCATCGCAGCCAACATCCTCGCTCCATTCGACTGCGAAGCCGACGGTGCGACCAATGGCTACAACGCGCTTTTCTCTATGGAGCGCGCCCTACCCGATCTGATTTTGCTCGATGTAAGCATGCCGATCATGGGCGGGCCGGAATTACTCGAGATGTTGAAATCGAAACCGGCATTGCGCGCGATTCCGGTCATCATGTTGCCCTCGCCCGCCGATCACGCGGTACTGCCGAAACTCACAGCGCTCGGCGTAGCTGGCATGGTGATGAAACCCTTCGACGCAGCTACTCTCCTCCAAGCGATTCGCGCCGTCATTGACCTGAAGCCGGCCAAAACGAAATAAAATGGGCTCGCCCTCGGCGCGCCCATTTTCATCCCATTTCATCATGGACTCCACCCCCACTCTCGTCGCCCCATCGAAAGGCAGTCTCTGGACCGGCCGTATTATGAGTACGCTACCGGTGGTAATGCTCTTGTTTAGCGCCTCCATGAAATTTTCCGGCTCACCGGATCTCGCCAAAGGCTTCGAACACCTCGGCTGGAAAATCCAACTCGCGCCTAGCCTTGGCGTGCTCGAACTTGTCTGCACGTTGCTGTATGCGATTCCGCGCACCTCGGTGCTCGGCGCGATTTTGCTGACAGCTTACCTCGGCGGCGCGACCGCCACGCACGTACGGGTGGGTGATCCGTTTGTGTCTACCATCATCGTAGGCGTTGTACTTTGGGGCGGACTTTTTTTACGCAATCCACGCCTACGCGCACTGCTCCCACTCACACGTTAAACGGTGAGTAGAGGGGCCACTTGCTCAACCCAAGGCTTGCGGCCCTTCAACAATCAGGCGGATAGAATCCAAGCGTAAGCGCGCCTCTGTGATTGCCGAGCCGGTGCGCACCATCTGTTCTCGGGAACACGCAATTTCCTCGGGCCGTACGTGATCATTGAGTCGTTGCAAATCGACGAGTCTTTGCAACTCAGCGCCGAGTGCGGCCGTCGCCCGCTCACCGGCCGCTGACTTCAAAGCGAGCGCAAGTGATTCCGCCCGCTCGGTCGCGGATTCTAGCATGGTCTTGAGGAGGGCCGCATT
>Ga0114958_10003998_pt1 | contig 10352 bp, 8 predicted proteins | sample C_130208_EF_Meta_FD_89577 | JGI IMG/M metagenome (GOLD analysis project Ga0114958, IMG submission 89577) | Freshwater microbial communities from Lake Croche, Canada to study carbon cycling - C_130208_EF_MetaG | ecosystem: Environmental > Aquatic > Freshwater > Lake | place: Lake Croche, Canada... | reverse complement strand
CGTCATTTACTTACATTTTTTCGCTGAAGAACCCTTTACGCCCAGTTTGACTGTATAACGCTAGCTCCTCTCGTATTACCGCGGCTGCTGGCACGAGATTGGCCGGAGCTATTTAATTAAGTACCGTCAGTATCTTCCTTAATAATAGAGTTTTACGGCCAAAAACAAATTACAACCGTTCTCACCCATGCGACATTGCTGGGTCAGGGTTTCCCCCATTGCCCAAGATTCCACACTGCTGCCTAAAAAAAGTAAGGGCCTTGTCTCAGTCCCTTTGTGGCCGATCATCCGCTAAGATCGACTAAGGGTCTTCGGCTTGGTGAGCTTTTAATCTCACCAACAACCTGAGCCTACGTTAGCAAATCTTTTGACAGCTGTATTACAACTTTTTTATTATAAACTCACGTCTATACAGGTTATTCCATATTCGTATAAATACTTCATGGAATCAAAAGGCATTATTCTAACGCATTACGCACCCGTACGCCACTTTTAAAAAAGAAATTACTTTATAATTCCTTAAATAAACGTTCAACTCGCATGTGTCAAGCATGTCACTAGCGTTCATACTGAGCCAGGATCAAACCCACTTCATCAAATAAATTTTAATTTATTAAAATTTAAACATTAAAAACCTAAAAATAATTTTAAAGAGAATATATTATTTCATAATAGCTTTAAACATATATGAAAAAGGACTAGCTAAAAGTAAACAATACGATAAGCGTATTAACACACCATTAAAGGCTTTTAGAAAAGAAACTACACGAAAAGAGAAAAGAACATATTCGATGCAAACTAGCGTTAGGATTAGGGTTAGTAGATCAGATAGAATGCTATCTCCACAAAAAAAATATACAGCAAAACAAACTATGCTTATCCGAAAAAAGCATAGAAACTTAAATTGCGATCAAAATGTAACCGAATTCTTAACTGAAAAAGAAAGTGCGGTTATATTCGATATTTCATACACTATACGTTTAAAAATAAAGTGGTTATCCCTAAAAAAAACTAGTATTATATAAAAAATAGCTATACAGACAAAAAAATCCCAGAACGATCCTGAATACTGCATAAGAATATAAGTAAAGTCAATTCCCTTTACCTGTGACTCGAAAAAAGAGAGAAACACCTGTGTATACCTAGTTGTAAAATCAAAATGATTACAAAATAGCGTATACGCATGAGAATACCTTATCAGACTAACTGTACGAATTCCTGTAAAATAACGCTCTACGGATACCCGCTTATGCCTATAGAAAAAACACCTAAAATAAAAAAATGGTGCATACAGCAGATACACAAAGAAACAATTATTATACGTATGCCTATATGTAAATAGATTTAGATCTGATACGTAAAAAGCTACAGCACTTCGATCAAGAAAAAATTGAATTAGTTCTTGAGGATACACAAATAGAAACCCCCTAAAAGTAATTAGAGAAACTGTGAACGTAGTTTCGTAAAATCAATTAAATTTACGCATAAGCTTAGATAAAGTCGGTTGGATTCGAACCAACGTAAAGTAAAACTTAACGGATTTACAATCCGTCGCTTTTGACCACTCAGCCACAACTTTGAAATTAAATTAATACTATTCTTGCGCGTTTATAAAGGTTTCGTAATCAGTAAATGAAGAATACACTAGATTATCAAATCCAGCGAAATCTTGACAAGCAATTCCAATAGGCCTAAATCCGTGGTTAACCCCACAAATTTCGCTACATTGCCCGTAGTAAATACCTTTACGTTTAATAAAAAGAGATGTTTGATTTAGACGACCTGGACAAGCATCTAGTTTAATCCCAAGACTAGGAACAGCTCATGAGTGTAGAACATCTGCGGAAGTTACCCTTGCGCGCATTGACCTACGCGCAGGTAGAAATAGATGATTATCTACTGTTAGAAGACGCTTTGATGTAAGTCCCTGATCGGATAGAATATCTTCCTCAGACCTAAGATAACTATCAAAACCGCTTGATGCATCAATATCTAGGTTAAGATCGTGATAAATAGCTACAATAGCCGAAGTATCCATAAACTCATAACTTCAATATCATTGATGACCTACCACTTTAAAACTAAAAAGAGGTTCAATAATTTCATCAATAGAATATAGTAGTGAAAATGATGGAATTGCAATTTGAACTAGAATTAGCGCTGGAACAACAGTTCAAACAATTTCAAGAATCGTTGCGTGTGTAAGTCGTTTTTGGGAAGTACCTCACGTCTTTAGACTTAGTTGTTTACCTACAACATGTTGTAGATTTTGTGTACCTGTACTATCCGAAACATCTTTTGCAAAGACCGATAGACTATACGAAAGTACATAAACTACAAACCTAAGAATAAACCTAACAAGAACCCTAAGATCATTATGAAAAGCAGAAATACCTTCTGCAACTGGACTAGCAGGATCTTGAAATCCCCTTTGAAGATCCGTAACTGGAGTATTAAACGAAATTTTTTTGTTAAACATTTTGTATAAAAAAAATTAAATTAAAAAGGTTTCCCCATAAAAAGAGTATCCCAAGCATTTTCTTATTCACTTACACGAAAATTGTTAGAGTTCGGAATGGTATCTGGTGAGGCTATAAAGAAAATTGTAATAAATTTGCAATAAAACTAACTTGTATAAAAGGACAGATAATTAGAAAAAATAAATTCGTTACAAACAGTTAACTAGTTAACTAAAATGTAAATAGAATTAGAAAAGCCCTCCTTAGCGCAAAAAGTGCAATAGCTTCTGTAAGCGCAAATCCTAGAATAGCAAAACGAAAAAGTTCATCTTTCTCGTTTGGATTACGTGATACAGCGATTAGAAGAGAACTGAAAATATTTCCAATTCCTACTCCTACTCCAGCTAGAGCAATTGTTGACAGAGCAGCACCAATAAGTTTAGCAGCAACTACCATTTAAATAATAAAATAAGTGTAATCAATAAAAATTATCTTACTGGGAAAGCTTCAATAACCTTAAAGAATTAATTAGATTTACAAATAACTTCAAAATAAAAGCTTTGTTAATTAGAATTAGAATAAATAACTAATAACCTCGAGAACGATAAAATGAATACCTTTTTGATAGGGAAATTCGAAAAGGGTAGTAAATGTCTTCTTGTGAAGATGATTGTACTTTTACCGCACGGAGTGTTCGATAATCTATTTGAATATATGAAGGTATAAAATAATGAATTCCTTTTAGTCGAATCCTTTTTTGGTTTTGCACGGTTTTTTTAGCTTTTTTAAAATAAAAACGAAGTAGCTTAGTTCGTTTACATTTTGAACGTGAAATTACTTTTGTACGCTTAGTTGCGTATTGAAAATATGATGGCAGTGCTAGTTTTCGAAAACGAAGAGAAAAGGCTAGCTTTTGATAATGTATGCATTTTCCCCTAAACGTACTACGCTTACTTAGACAAGAATTATTATCCGACCTATCGAAAGTCCTACGAACAAAACTATTTAGCCTGCTAGGATAGGGTTGCCTTTGAGCGCTAAAAAAATCCATATTCGATAGAATAGCTTTAGATTGAACCTCCTTTGATATGGCTAGATGCCTATTAAAAAACGATTGGTTATACGCAGCAAGCCTTTGAAGTGCAGTTCCAGTAGATGGACTTAGCTTAAAAAGCTGAGTAACCAGTTGATGAACAGAACTCTTATCGAAAGAGCTATCCAGAGTATCTGCGGGAATTGGCTTATTTAGTCGAGAAAAAGTGATTTTTTTTGAAATCACTCCACTATGAAAATTAGAAGATTCTGTTTGCGCGTTTACAATTTGCATAAACGTATTTAGAATCTTTTTCTTTATATCAGATCCTCGACGAGCAAAAAATAGCCTTTTCTTCCTCTGTTTAAATAGTCGACGACGCCTAATATACAGACCTCATCGTCGAAAATAAATTCGTATTAGGAGTTCCCAATAAAGGCTATCCCACGCAATTTCAGGTACAACTACTATATCACCTGTACGAATCTGCGCACGTGGGGACTTCTCAATCTGTGAATTTACTTCAAGTCCCTGGTGTTCAATAAATTGACGACAAGCAAAAATTGTCGGAAGCAGTCGCCTTCGAAAAAAAAACCTATCTAGACGAGATTCTAGTGCAGAAAAAAAAGAGTTGCTTCGTGTGGTAACTGTATTTAGGTGATTACGAAAAAGATTGCGAAATACTGATTCTTTTACCTCGCCATGAAAAAGACGAAGTTGTTGTTTTATATAAAATATATTACGATAACGCCGCTTAAAGGGCCGTCCAAAAGCTTTTTTATTAGTAGAAGAAATAGTGCGAGAACGAACTGATTGCCTTAGTGGACGCATAAAACGACGTGCCGATGTTCATTTTATAGTAGTGGCAACAAGTACACAACGACGAAATAGTCCTTGCTCACGACGAAGTCGGCGACCACGAATTGTGTACATTCGACGAAGATACGCATTTTTAGTGGGCCACACTTTAGATTTAGTAATATATGCAATAGTATTACGTGGTTTATAGAAATTTTTTTGTGCCATTTTAAAAAAATTAATGTATATACGATAAGGTTAACCCTGCCGTTTTCCTTTCTTCAGTTTAACTACCTCGCGTTCAAAATAAATTCCTTTTCCTTTATACGAATCCGGAGTGCGGAAAGATCGAATTTCCGCTGCTGCTTGATTTAGTGTAGTAAGCCTATTAGATTTTAGAGAAATTAGTGTTCCCTTAGTACGACTTTCTAGTCGAGATGTTTGCACATTAACCAGAGCGTTACTCGTATAAACAACTTCATGGCTAAATCCAATTTTTAGCCTAAGATACATCCCCTTTTCCGTGCAAGAAACATAACTACGTTTACGAATAAAATTCTGTGTATACAGATTTATAGGAAAGTCTTCACGAATCGTTGCGCGAAATCCAATTCCTGTAAGCGAAAGATGACAACGAAATCCATGAGAAAGCCCACGAATAATAGGAAAAAGGTATGCTAGATTAGAATTACCTTGATCTGAAGTAAATAGTCGACGACCGTCCGCAAAGGTAATAATGCTAAAAGGTTGATCTGCTGTTTTTTTAATAACAATACCAAAAGGCCCCTCTATTTTAAGATAACCGGGCGCTTGCGAAATTTCTACATTATGCGGAAGAATAAACGAATACATTGATTAGACAAATTTAAGTTACACCAAAAAGGATTTCGCCGCCAACGTTATATCGACGCGCTTCTGAATCTGTAATGATACCATATGTTGTTGAAAGAACAAAAAAACCTACTGTAGTTTGAGGTTGTCAAAGTGCAGCTGAAGACAGATATACACGTCGACTTGGTTTTGATACAACAAAGATAGAATCGATTACTGGTTTACCCGTTGAATCATATTTAAGGTATACTGTATATTGAGTTATTAGCTTATTTGCTACAATAACTTCCTTACAATAAAATGCACGAATCCTACCCCTTTTTCGAAGAATATTTAGTACAGCAAATTCATGGTTAGATATAGAACCTTGTGGTCGAGTAAACAGAATTTGTGCGAGTTGGGCAACACTTCCATTACGAATATTGGTTAGCCTATTACATAGTGAGCTCATTCATTAGTTAAATACTATCTCTTATTCACAAACAATCAACTAGCTTTTTTAACACCCCTAAGCTTACCTTCTCAAGCAAGTTTTCGGAACATTAGTCGAGAAAGTCCAAATTCACGATAAATTCCGCGTGATCGTCCTGTAAGTGTACATCGATTACGGATTCGCGTAATTGAGCTATCTCGTGGAAGATACACAAGTGCGCGATAAGCTTCTATGCGAATAAGCGAAGAAAGGCTTAGATTCTGAACAACTGCAAGTAGTACATTACGTGAGCGCTCATATAGATTAAATATAATTCGGCGACGCCGATCTTTAAGAAGTAGATATTTCATATTAAATAGTATTTGGAGATAATCGGAATTGAACCGATGGCCTAATGCTTGCAAAGCATCCATTCTACCACTGAACTATATCCCCGAGTATATTATTATACTTAGATTAGAGGCGGAATTGAACCGCCATTCTCAGATTTGCAATCTAAAGCATTAACCATTTATGCTATCCAATCGGTATATAGGCTAATTATAGTACCTTAGTATATGCGAATTGAATAGTAGAAATTAGTGTACTTCAGACACAACGATTTGCAGTATTACTAACAAAAAGTTGTTGTCCCCGATAGAAACGTATTGGTGTTAGCTCATTATTTTTAGAGTTATAAGGAAAAATTATTGAAGGTGTAAAATTAAAGGTAGATTCTTCCCCGAATTTTAGAGTAGATAGTTGAGAAAAAAAGGCAAATAGCTGTGCATACGCACTATTTTCATCATTGCTGGTTACAGTAATTACCCTTTGATAGGTAGTTCCTTTAAGCATACGATCTAGTTTTTGTAGTGCGGAAAACCCCCTAATATATTGAGAAACTGTACTTGAAAATAGGGTAAAATTCACTACTATATTAGAAAAATTCGGCATACTATTTAGATACTCCCGAAAAAGCCTTCGTTGCGTTGAGGATATCGTATTCCTTGATCCATAAATAATAAAAGTGTATGTTATAGTCTTTATAGTGGTTACAGTGTTTACAGAATGAATAGTAAGCTTATTTTTAAATTCACGCGAACGATAAAGCTTTTGTAGAATTATTAGCTCCCGTGAGGTAAATTGTTTATTAGCTGATGAAACGAGTTTCATTATAATTATTTTAAAAAATTAGTTTATTAGATGCGCCCTAGACGTGCATGCTCTAGAATATTAATACTATCTAGAAAAAAAACGTCAAGAAAAAGATGTGGCATTAGTCCTATAATAAAGAGTACAATGAGTAGCGGAATAAACAGAGCGATTTCTTTACGATTTAGATCCGTATACGTAGAAATTGAAAGGGCACTAAGATTTCCAAAAAAAATACGATTAAAAGATCATAGGGTATAGACAGCTCCTAGGACTATACTAGTAGCTGCAAAAAAGGTTGCTCAGAAATTTTGACGGAAGATTCCAACAAAAATAAAAAATTCACCTACAAAACTACTAGTTAGGGGAAAAGCAATATTTGCTAGAGAAAATGCGAGAAAGACCCTTGTATATAGTGGATAAAAATGTGCCAGTCCACCAAAATATTTTAGGGAACGTACACTATAACGTTCGTATAGGGAACCTACACAAAAAAAAAGTGCCCCGGAAACCACACCATGACTTAGCCTCTGAAATAGTGCACCTTGCAGTCCTTCACTAGTTTCGGCTATGATACCCAGTAGTACTACATTCCTATGCCCTACAGAAGAATAGGCAATAATTTTTTTTAGGTCAATTTGACGAATAGCTGTAAAACAGGTGTAAATAACCCCGATGATAGCAAAAGTTGCTACAAAGGGAGCAAAATATACGGTTCCTTCCGGAAATAGTGGGATAGAAAAACGTACTATACCATATGTACCTAGTTTTAGCCTAAGTACGGCTAGAAGAACTGATCCTACTGTTGGGGCTTCTACGTGAGCTTCAGGAAGTCAAATATGCAGTGGAAATAGCGGAATTTTTGCTGCGAAAGCCCTAAAAAAGGTAATCCATAGAAAACACTGATCCTCTTCGGTTAGAAAAATTTGTGTAAGAAGTTCATAATCAGTAGTTCCCGTTTTTGAGTATAGATATAGTAGATTAAAAAATATAAAAACTGACCCTAGGAGCGTATAAATAGCAATAAGGTAACTTGCTCGTGTTCGACGTTCTCGAGAACCTCAAAGTAGAACGAGAAAATAAATAGGAATTAGGGTCCTTTCAAAAAAAAGAAAAAAACCTATTAGATCTAGAAGAAGAAAAGTAGCTAGAACAGATCATTGCAGAAAAAAAAGATACCTTAGCGCCTCGTAAAATCGAGGTATTTGCGGAGATAGGCTAAAAATACACAGAAAAATAAAGAAATTTGTTAGCAGAATAAAGAAAACTGAAATCCCATCAACACCCAGCCGTAGAGAAAAGGTAAAGGAGGGCCTAAAGGCAAAATGTGCTACATCTTGAAACCCATTTTGTGCGAAGCTAACGCATCATCCAAGTAGAAGTGATAGAATAAAAGAAACCCCTGATGAAATAAGGGCATAATTATAAAGCGTATTATTATTTAGAGATGACCCCCTTAGTAGAGTACAGAATGTTACAAGAGGAAGAATTAGTACTTTAAAAAGCAGATCTGAAAAGATAAAAGAAGAAAAAAGCTCAGCTTTTTCAATAAAATTCGGGATATTAACTAGCATTAGCGCTTTACGGTAAAATAAATTTTTACGGAAAGTTGGCTGGTAAAATGAAAGCCATACGGACACAAAGAAAAAGATTAGCCCATAAAAAGTAATATAAGATCCAATAGATGCTAGTTGATTTCACCTAAGATATCCATCAGGATAATCCGGAATGCGTCGAGGCCTTCCCGCTAGACCAAGAAAATGCCTTGGAAAAAAGGTAAGATTAACCCCACCAAAAGTCGTTCAAAAATGAATTTGCCCTACAATACGTGGGATTTTAATAGATACCCTTTTTTCAAATCAGTAATAAAAACCTGCAAAAATACCAAATACAGCTCCCCTAGATAGTACGTAGTGGAAATGCGCTACTACGTAATAAGTATCGTGTAGTGCTGTATCTAGTCCACCATTAGCCAGAATAATTCCTGTCAGCCCCCCAAGAGTAAATAGAAACAGGAATCCTGCTACAAAAAGCATAGCTGGGTGTTCAACATCAATAGAACCACCTCACCTAGTGGCTACTCAACTAAAAATTTTAATTCCTGTAGGCACGGCAATAATCATAGTTGCTGCAGTAAAATATGCTCGTGTATCTACGTCAAGACCTACGGTATACCTATGGTGTGCTCATACAATAAAACCTAGAATACCAATAGAAATCCTTGCGTACACCCTACCAAGATAACCGAAAACAGGTTTTTTCGCGAAAGTTGAAATAATTTGGCTTACAATACCAAAAGCAGGTAGGATTAGAATATACACTTCTGGGTGCCCAAAAAATCAAAAAAGATGTTGGTACAGAACTGGGTCACCACCAGCTGAAGGATCGTAAAAACTAGTATTAAAATTACGATCGGTTAGAAGCCTAGTAATAGCTCCAGCAAAAACCGGAAGCGATAGAAGTAGTAGAAAAGCTGTAATCAGTACAGCTCATACGAATAGTGGCAGTTTATGCATAAACCTACCAGGAGCACGCCTATTAAAAATAGTAGCAATGAAATTAATAGCTCCCCTAATAGAAGAGGCTCCAGATAGATGTAGGCTAAAAATAGCTAGATCAACTGAAGGACCTGAATGTGCTTGAATACTACTTAGAGGTGGGTAAACAGTTCATCCAGTACCAGCACCACCCTCTACTAGAGCTGAAGTTAGTAGAAGAATTAGCGATGGTGGTAGTAGTCAAAAACTAATATTATTCCTTCGAGGAAAAGCCCTATCAGGAGCCCCAATCATCCTTGGAACAAAGAAATTACCAAAACCTCCAATCAGAATAGGCCTTACCCTAAAAAAAATCCTAAGAAAGGCATGCGCAGTAATAATCACGTTATACAGCTGATAATTACCAGCCAGAATTTGATTACCTGTACCTCCGAGTTCCCTACGAATAAGAATAGACATAGCGGTACCTAGTACACCAGAAAATCCCCCAAAAACTAGATAAAGAAGTCCAATATCTTTATGATTTGTGGATATAAATCAACGCTTGAACCAACTCGCATAGGATCCATATGCGTCACGAGAAATACTCATTAAATAAAAAGTATATCCGAAACAACAAATCCCAATCGTCAGGATAAGTATCGTTAAACCAATCCCAGAGGACTGCTATTACAAGATTTACAAAAATAAAAATGAAGAAGGTATTCTCCTCCATTTCCATTACCATTAGGTTAGTTGCTTAATATGATAAAGTTGGAATCCCGGAGCGTCATGATTACGAGTTGTAGCACTCGTAAGCTTCGCAAGATGGTCTGAATACCCTACATAATTTGTGTGGTATACAGTTTTAACACCTGGAGTAGACCTCCATTTGGGTTGACCCCCATCTGGTCGAGGATTTTCAACTGTCCATACAGGACGAAAAGGATGCCGGAAACGAGATCCCTGTGGGACATCGTTACTTCAATATTTCTCAAATCAAAGAGGGTTTTTATCGTAGCGAAAAGCACCACGAAAGTTTACCCCCCTATGATGCTGAGGTCCTCCAAGTGTAACACTTGGATGCAGTTTGGCGTGCTTGATTAGATCACTAAAACTGCGACCAATCGAAGCACGCTCTGAATGCAAAGCTTTTCACTTCGTCGGATCAATATACTGAGGATGTTGTG
>Ga0114958_10003994_pt1 | contig 10361 bp, 10 predicted proteins | sample C_130208_EF_Meta_FD_89577 | JGI IMG/M metagenome (GOLD analysis project Ga0114958, IMG submission 89577) | Freshwater microbial communities from Lake Croche, Canada to study carbon cycling - C_130208_EF_MetaG | ecosystem: Environmental > Aquatic > Freshwater > Lake | place: Lake Croche, Canada... | reverse complement strand
CTTTCAGGATGTCTTTTAAATTTTCTTCTTTAGGATACCAAGCTCGATAGGTGGGCTTTGTTTGATCTTCGCTGTTTTCAATGTACTCAGTGCTGACTGCAGGTCTTAAAAAAATAAATTCGATTTTAAAATAACTGCGAGCAATGAGCTTGGTAACAACAGAGTTAAAAAAAGTTTCAGCCAACTCGGGTTGGTGATGATCGACCATCATGCCGATGTAATGCAGTTTGACCTGTTGCCAAATGTTCAATTCCAACATTTGCGCGTTGAATTCTTTGCTCAAACGCGACCTGCACTCATCCACCCTTAAATCATAAAAGGCAATCCGCTCTTTTTGAGCAGACTGTTGCGTGCGCCAATCTTGTGTTTCAAATCGATGCTTTGCGCGCGCAGACTCCGCACGAAAAAACTGAAAGTGTCGATTGAATCCACTGATCATTGCTTTGGCAATGTTATAGGCTACAGGATGATCCAAACGACCGATTAACATTTTTTCTAGGCCCCTCGCGGGTATTTTTTGAATGCGCGTCTAAACACATCGACCACCTCGTGCGAACCACTCATCGATACGTCTAAATCTTTAAGCAGGCCATCGTTCAATCCATAAATCCAGCCGTGCACCACTACTTTTTGCCCACGACTCCAAGCGTCTTGCATCACATTGGATAAAGCAACATTGCCCACTTGCTCAATCACATTCATTTCACACATGGTGTTTTCAAGATCAGCCTGCGGCAAATGATTGAGTCGTTGGCGATGACGCAAGCGCACGTCTTGCACGTGTCTCAACCAGTTGTCAGCCAATCCAATTCTCATACCTCTTGTTGCGGCCAATACACCACCGCAACCGTAATGACCCACCACCATGATGTGCTCAACCTTCAAGCTATCAACAGCATATTGAATCACCGATAAAGCGTTTAAATCCGAATGAACCACGATGTTGGCCACATTGCGATGAACAAACACTTCACCAGGGTCAAGTCCCGTGATTTGATTGGCAGGTACGCGACTATCTGAACATCCAATCCACAAATATTTGGGCGTTTGTAGATTGGCCAAGGTATTAAAAAACCCAGGCGTTTCAAGTTCCATACGCGCTGCCCACGCACGGTTATTGTCAAATAAATGTTTCAGTTGTTCCGCCATTGTTGCCCTTTAAGATGTTTCTGCAAATAGTTCTCTACCAATGAGCATGCGTCTGATTTCTGACGTGCCTGCGCCAATTTCATACAGCTTTGCATCGCGCCATAACCGTCCTAACGGATATTCATTGATGTAGCCATTTCCGCCAAAAATTTGCACGCCCTCACCCGCCATCCACGTGGCTTTTTCTGCGCACCACAAAATCACCGATGCACAATCTTTTCTTACCTGTCGCACATGGGTTTGACCTAGCAAATCTAAATTTTTCCCAACTGTGTAGCAATAACTGCGACCTGCTTGCAAGACCGTGTACATATCGGCCACTTTGCCTTGTATCAATTGGAACTCACCAATACTTTGTCCAAATTGTTTTCGATCATGAATATAGGGCACAACGTTGTCCATCACAGATTGCATGATGCCAATAGGACCCGCAGCCAACACCGCGCGCTCATAGTCCAATCCGCTCATCAAGACCTTGGCGCCATTGTTAACTCCACCTAAAATATTTTCTTCGGGCACTTCCACATTATTAAATACCAATTCGCCTGTGTGACTGCCTCTCATTCCCAACTTATCTAATTTTTGCGCAACTGAAAATCCCTTCATGCTTTTTTCAATTAAAAAAGCAGTGACACCTCGCACGCCGAGTTCGGGTTCGGTTTTAGCATAGACCACCAAAGTGTCCGCATCAGGCCCGTTGGTGATCCACATTTTGTTTCCATTGAGCAAGAAAAAGCCGCCTTTGTCTTGCGCTTTGAGTTTCATACTGATGACGTCAGATCCTGCATTGAGCTCACTCATTGCCAACGCGCCGACATGCTCTCCCGAAATTAATTTGGGCAAATATTTTTTCTTTTGTTGCTCGCTTCCATTGCGATTAATTTGGTTCACGCATAAATTACTGTGTGCGCCGTAACTCAAGCCGACACTGGCCGATGCACGCGAGATTTCTTCCATCGCTACCATGTGCGCCAAGTAACCCATGTTGGCGCCGCCATGCACCTCGGGCACAGTGATGCCCAACACGCCCAAGCTACCCATTTTTTGCCACAGGTCCATCGGGAATTGGTCGGTCTTATCGATCTCTGCGGCACGCGGTGCAATTTGGTCCTGCGCAAAATCACGAACGGCTTCACGCAAAGCATCGATGTCTTCGCCCAACTGAAAATTCAAACCTGGTAATGTCATCATGATTTTTTTACTCATAAGTTTTTGCAACGGGTATCAAAGTTTGTTGCAACAAGGCACAGTCGGATACTTTTCCGTCTTGTGCAATGTGCGTCACGATGGCTTTGGTGATGATTAATCTTTTTCCCCGCTTAACCACTTCGCCCTTGGCCTGTAATTGTCCGCTTTCAAATGCTGCCAAAAAATTAATTTTGTATTCAACCGTCGTCACCTCCATTCCCTCAGGTGCGACCGATAAACCTGCATATCCCGCAGCCACATCGGCAATTGCTCCCATTGCGCCGCCATGAAATCCGCCTTGCTGTTGCGTGATTTTTTCGCTGTAAGGCAATGCAATCACCACTTCCCCCTCGCGAACGCTCATGAGTTTTGCACCCCAATGCTTGAGCAAACCTTGCCGATCAAAACTTTGTTGAATGCGAGTCGTTAATTCTTGTGTGGTTTGATTCATGCTCGAACCTTTGTATTTTTATTGAGTAATGCACGCGCTTCGCGTTCATGCTGTTTGACTTCGACCAAATTGGCCTGTATTTCTTGTAATTGAATTTCAAGTTGTTTGCGATGGACCGACAGCACATCGATGAATTTATTCAACTGCGCCGACGTATCTCGGGGCGAGTCATACATATCAATGATGTCTTTGGCTTCAGTTAACGACAAGCCCAAACGTTTGGCGCGCAAAGTTAAGCGCAATCGCGTTCGATCACGGTTGGTATAGACTCGAACTCGTCCCCCCGGTTCATTTCGACTGGGTGAAATCAAACCCATATCTTCATAAAACCGAATCGCCCTAGTGGTCAGGTCAAATTCCTTGGCTAATTCGCTGATGGTGAAAGTGGTCGCCATGTTGACATGTTACGTTTACGTAAACGTCAATTATGAAGGAAAATAAGCCGATGAATCTGCTTGAGCAAGAACTCCAATACCCCCACGGGGATACTTTAGCCCGCAAAGATCAAATCCTCGAGGTAGCCCCAGGGGTATATTGGATCCGCATGGGCCTGCCTTTTTCGCTTGATCACATCAATTTATGGCTTTTGCGTGACGAAATTGACGGCGTTCAAGGTTGGACAGCGGTCGATTGCTGCATCGACGCGCCTAGTTCTCGCGAGCAATGGGAATTTATATTTGCCCATTTATTAGAAAACAAACCCATTTTGCGCGTGGTGGTCACCCATATGCATCCCGATCACATCGGCTTGGCGCATTGGTTATGCGAGCGCTGGAAGGCGCCCTTGTGGATCAGTTATTCCGATTTTTATATGGCGCGCGTTCAAGTCATGAACACCGAAGGTCATGGCGGTGAAGCAGTTGCCAACTTTTTCTTGTCTCACGGACTCGATAACCCTCAAACGATTCAAGAAATTCGCAATCGGCATCATTATTTTAAAAATTTAGTACCCTCCGTTCCGCGTCAAATGCATCGACTCATGGATGGTCAGACCATCAAGATCGGCGCACACTATTGGCAATGCATCAGTGGCTATGGCCATGCACCTGAACATATGGCGCTGAGTTGCTCGTCTCTCAACGTACTCATTAGCGGCGACATGATCTTGCCACGCATCACCACCAACATCAGCGTGTTTGAGTTTGAGCCCGAGTCCAATCCTTTGCAATTGTTTTTAGATTCATTGCTCAAATATTTACCATTGCACCAAGATACCTTGGTCTTGCCTTCACACGGCAGACCATTCGTGGGCATTCACAGACGCATCGAACAATTACAAGAACACCACGCCGAACGTTTAGCCGAAGTGATGAGTGCGTGCACCCAAAAACCGTGTCACGCCAAAGAAATCATGGACATCATGTTTCCACGAAAACTCGACACCCATCAAACGACATTTGCGTTGGGTGAATCCATTGCACACATTCATATGCTGTGGCGACAAGGACAACTCACGCGCCACAAAAACGATCAAGGCGTATATCTGTTTAGCGCCAGCGTGGGATCGACTCGTCCTTGAGTTGCATGCGTCGATTCACATAATCTGGAATCACAGTTTCAACCGTATCCCAAAACCTTGCGCTGTGATCCATCACTTGTAAGTGACTCAACTCGTGCGCCACCACATAATCGATCACGTCGATTTTGAAATGGATCAAGCGCCAACTGAGGCGAATAGAGCCACCAGCACTCGCACTGCCCCAACGTGTATTGGCATTGCTCAAAGACAATCGCGTCCATTGCACACCTAATAGCGGCGCAAAGTGATTCAATCGCTCGGTAAATATTTGCTTGGCTTGTTTCATCAACCAAGCTTGCGTTGCGTCACGCAATTGCTCGGATGAAGCGGCATGCGGCAAACCAATATACAAAATATGTTGACGCGATCCGTCGCTTGCTTCTTTGACCGTTTGTAATTTTGCATTCGGCTTTTGATGTTCATGCGTGGGGTCTAAGGCGATCACCAATGTATCACCCATGTAGGGAATCACCGCACCTTCGCACCATTGGATGGTATTGGCCGCCAAATTTTTTTCGCGCACTTGCATTTCAGAAAGTTTGCGAATAATCCAATCGGCTTTCTCATGCAAAGTCGATTCGACCTCTTGAATACGAACCCAACGCGGTGCACGCACCTCAAGACCGTCGACACCCACCAACATGCCAATTGTTTTTCTTCGCGATCGCTTAAACTCGTAGGCAACAACAGTGTTGGCAATTTTTAATGATCGATTGGCTCTCGGATGCTGATACTGCCCGACAACAGGTCGCGAATCAAACATATCGAGAACAAGTTGAACCAGCTTTTTCATATCTACAAATTAGGAACTCGACAAATAAGCTTGCGCATCCAAACGATGCATCTCTGACTCAATCCAAGTCTCAACCTCTCGCATGAATTCTTCAGGCTGTCGATTCAAACTGGGGATGGGTTTACCAATTGAAACATCAACAATACCGGATTGTTTGACAAACGCTTTGCGAGGCCAGCATTTGGCCGATGTAATCGCGATAGGAATCACAGGTACGCCCGTCTCAATCGCCAAACGTGTTCCACCTGTTTTATAAATCCCTTTTTGTCCGCGATCAATGCGAGTGCCTTCAGGAAACATAATCACCCAAATTCCTTGATCTAACAATGCTTTGCCTTGTGTAACCACCTTGTTAAAAGCTTGCGCTTTTTCTTTACGATCAATATGAATCATCGCCAAACGCCCAATCGACCAACCAAAAAACGGAATCGACAACAATTCTTTTTTAAAAACATAAGCCAAGGGATGCGGCATGATCGCTGGCAATAAAAAAGTTTCGTACGTCGACTGATGTTTTACCAAAAGAATTGCAGGACTTGTCGACTCAATTGGCAAATTTTCAAAACCTTGAATGCGATATTGAATATCCAACATCCAACGCGCACTCGAAATACAAACAGTGAGCCATGCCTTGGCTACTTTGTATAAAGTGTCACTCGAAGCACCAAGCAACGCGGCACTCAATAAATAAAGCGCATAAGGCACAACTGTCAGCGTCATCCAAATTAGATGCAAGACTGACATCACGAATCTCATATATTTCGGCTCGGTTGTCTAAAGAGTTGGGGTTCATTGTGCGCACCCACCAGATTGTCAACAAACGCAGACAAATCGTCATGAATACGCGTGTGACTGGGATACGCCTCCGACAATGGACGACCGCGCCACTGCTCGCCTTTACCAGTCAATACCAAATGAGGTTCACACTGAGCGGCCGCAGCCGCTTGCATATCAACCAAAGAATCGCCCACCATCGGCACTCCCTTGAGAGACATCCCATAACGCTCGCTGATTTGTTCAAACATACCCGGCAACGGTTTGCGACAAGAACAAGCTTCCTCAGGCGTATGGGGGCAAAAGAAAATCGCATCGACACGCCCGCCCGCTTGACCGAGCAAACGATTCATTTTGTCGTGCATAGCGTTGAGCGTTGCAACGTCGTACAAACCACGACCCAGCCCTGATTGATTGGTGGCCACCACCACATGCCAGCCTGCGTGATTGAGTCTTGCAATGGCGTCCACCGATCCAGGCAAGGGCTCCCACTCTTCTTGCGATTTGATGTAATCATCGCTGTCGTAATTTATCGTTCCGTCGCGATCCAAAATGACCAGCTTTGTGAACATCTTCAAAACCTTTTTAAATATTTATGTCGCAAGTGACGACAAGTCAGCCACACGATTCATACTGTTGTGCAACAACTTTAATTGTCCCAATCGGTTATTGCGCAAATTTTCTTCGGGGGCATTCACCATCACACCATCAAAATACGCATCTACTGATTCACGCAATCCCGCCAAGGTTTGCAAACAAGCCGTGTAATCACCCGATTGAAATAACGCATCGGCCTTAGGCAGTATCAATTGCATCTGAGCGTAAAGATTTTTTTCTGCAGACTCTTGAAATAACTTTTCGTTGACAACAGCAGTTACACCTTCTACCTTTTTTAATACATTACCGATTCTTTTGTTTGCTGCTGCTAACGCGGCCGCTTGTGGCAATTGTGAAAAAGCACGTACAGCCGAAAGTCGCTTGGTCACGTCACACAACAACTCAGGCTTTAATGCAAGTACCGCTTCAATCTCTTTTGCACCATATGCTTGTTCGCGCAACTGACCCGTCAAACGATCTTCCATAAAACTTCTCAAGGGTGCGACCACCTGAGCCTCATCTGAATTGATCAGTGGACCGAGTACGCCATAGGCTTCGTGCAACAACTCACCCAATGGTAAGTTGAGATTTTTTTCAACCAACATTCGAATCACACCCAATGCGTGTCTTCGTAATGCAAACGGATCTTTTTCACCCGATGGCAAGCTGCCAATGCCAAACATGCCAATAAGTGTCTCCAACTTATCGGCCAGCGCTACTACCAAGCCCACTGTTTGTCTGGGTAATTCATCGCCAGCAAAGCGCGGTTTGTAATGGTCTTCAATCGCCCAAGCAACTGAATCACTCAAACCATCATGTCGCGCGTAGTAACCGCCCATGACGCCTTGCAACTCTGGAAATTCGCCCACCATATCGGTGAGCAAATCGGTTTTAGCCAATTGCGCAGCAGATTCAACCGATGCAACCATTGCATCTTCACCCAGCATCATGGCAATCTTTGTTGCAAGAGCCTTGACGCGCAACATGCGGTCGCCTTGTGTACCGAGTTTGTTGTGATACACCACTTGCTTTAATCCATCCACACGCGAGGCCAATGTTTTTTTTCGATCTTGATCGAAGAAAAATTGAGCATCCGCCAAACGAGGCCTCACCACGCGCTGATTGCCGCTAATCACTGCACTGGGGTCGCTCGGATTGATATTGCTCACCACTAAAAACTGATGCGTCAATCGCCCCGATTCATCGAGTAAAGGAAAATATTTTTGATTGGCCTTCATCGTCAAAATCAAACACTCTTGCGGCACACTCAAAAATTCTTTCTCAAAACCACACACCATCACCTTGGGTCGCTCCACCAACGCGGTCACTTCATTTAGCAAAGCCTCATCATCAATCGGCTTAACACCACCAATTTGTTTGGCGGCCATCTCCAACTGCGTTCGAATTTCTTCGCGTCTTTTTGCAAAACTCGCAATCACAGCGCCCTCTTTCGCCATCACTTGGACGTAAACATCTGCGTGCTCAATCACAATCACTGGCTTTAATGCTTCAAAGCGATGGCCTTGTGTGGTATTACTGGCTTGAAGTCCCAATGCATGAACCGCAACCACATCAGAACCATGTAGCGCCAATAAACCATGAACAGGACGAACAAAATGAACACTCGACCATCCTGGCAATTCACAATCTTTTTCCAGCTGATACGTCATCAACTTCGGTATGGGTAATTTAGATAAACTTTCTTCTAGGGCCTTTTGCAAACCCATTTGAAGCTCAACACCTTTCACCATACTATCGACAAACAAGGTGAGTGATTTGCCATCCATTTTTTGTTTAAGTTGTGACACCACCGACACATCCAAGCTCAATGCTTGTAATTTTTTTTGCAACGCAGGCGTGGCCAAACCTGATTGATCCAAGCCCACACTCACTGGCATGAGCTTTTGTTCGATCTGAACGTCATTGGCACGCTTGGCCACATCGCTGATGTGTGCGGCAAGTCTGCGTGGGGATGCAAAAACTTGAAGCTGAGATGTGGCCGATGCAAGCCCCATTGTTTTTAAGTGTTGATGCAACACCGTTGCGAAGGCCTCGCCCAATTGATTGAGCGCTTTGGGCGGCAACTCTTCAACAAAAATTTCAACTAATAAATTGGCGTTTTGAGTCATCATGCCGCCTTCTTACTCATTTGCGTTACCCACTCGCGTGGCGCCATCGGAAAGCCCAAACGCTCTCGACTCTCGTAATAACTTTGCGCCACACTGCGCGCCAAATTGCGTATACGGCCAATAAACGCCGCTCTTTCCGTAACGCTGATTGCGCCACGCGCATCCAACAAATTAAATGTGTGCGCCGATTTAAGAACCTGCTCGTAAGCAGGCAAAGCCAATTGCTGCTCCATCAAATATTTGGCTTGCTTTTCGTGCGCATTAAATGCTTCAAACAAAAAAGCTTGATCACTGTGTTGGAAGTTATAGGCCGACTGTTCTTTTTCGTTTTGCAAATACACATCGCCATAACTCAATGTATCGGTCCACTTGAGGTTGTACACATTGTCGACATTTTGCAAATACATGGCCAGTCTCTCCAAGCCATACGTGATTTCGCCCGTGATGGGCTTGCAATCAATACCACCCACTTGTTGAAAATATGTAAATTGCGTGACCTCCATGCCATTGAGCCAAACTTCCCAACCCAAGCCCCACGCGCCTAATGTTGGATTTTCCCAATCATCTTCTACAAAGCGGATATCATTTTTTTTCAAATCAAAGCCCAATGCATCTAATGAGCCCAAATACAACTCCAAAATATGAGAAGGTGCAGGCTTTAATACAACTTGGTATTGATAGTAGTGTTGCAATCGATTGGGATTCTCGCCATAACGACCGTCTTTGGGTCTGCGACTGGGTTGCACATAGGCGGCCCTCCACGGCTCAGGACCAATCGCTCTCAAAAAAGTAGCGGTGTGTGAGGTGCCTGCACCCACTTCCATATCGTAGGGTTGCAACAAAGCACAACCCTGCTCATCCCAATAGTTTTGGAGTTTAAGAATGATTCGTTGAAAAGTGAGCATGGGGTGAGGGTGTATCCGTTATTTCTGGACAAACAAACTTTGGTAAAAAATAGATTTTAAACGTGAGTCACAGGGGTTTATGCAAATGATTGATCTCGATACCGAGATTGAGCCCATAAGGCCAACAATCCCAACAAACCCAAGCCCCAAAGTGGCCATAAACCCCAGCGCCCTGCCCAAGAAGCAAAAAAACTGGGTTTTGCTTCAATACCAACGAACTCCGCTATCAATCCAGCTTTTGCCTCATAGGGTAAGCGATGCGTCACACGACCCTCGGCGTCTATCACCACAGTCGCGCCCGTATTGGTTGCTCGCAACATCGGTCTTTGCAATTCCAAACTGCGCATGCGCGAAATATTCAAGTGTTGATCGATGGCAACCGTATTTCCAAACCAAGCGATATTGCTCATATTCACCATGGCGGTGGGTGGCGATTGATCTTTGAGCACAAAACGACGGGCCAACTCATCACCAAAAACATCTTCATAACAAATATTGATGGCCAAACGCTGCGAACCCCATTCCCAATTTTTAATATCGCCTTCACCGCGCGAAAAATCAGACAAAGGAATTTTTAAATAAAGCGCGAACCATTTAAAAAAGTTGGGAAAAAATTCTCCAAACGGTACTAAGTGTTGTTTGTCGTATCGCAATTTTTCAGATGTATCGCGCATTCCAATTGCCGTATTGGTATAGCCTTTTTCAGAACCCGAAATCAAACCCATGATCCATAATTTATTTGTGCCTTTTAATTCATCCAACATCGACTGCCACAACTCGAGCGGCAATTGAGATTCAAAATACGGCAAAGCCGTTTCGGGCAATATCGTGAGTTGCGCATCACTGTTTTTTAATT
>Ga0114958_10003993_pt1 | contig 10361 bp, 8 predicted proteins | sample C_130208_EF_Meta_FD_89577 | JGI IMG/M metagenome (GOLD analysis project Ga0114958, IMG submission 89577) | Freshwater microbial communities from Lake Croche, Canada to study carbon cycling - C_130208_EF_MetaG | ecosystem: Environmental > Aquatic > Freshwater > Lake | place: Lake Croche, Canada... | reverse complement strand
TGCCAAATCCGGTCGCGGCCAAGAGCATCAGCAGGACACCGCAAACAATCAGGCCGGGAAGCGTGATGGCGAGTGTGGCCTTCCAACCACTCGTGCCATGCGCCTCCTTAAGTCCGATGATGATCGAGTATGCGCCCCAGATCACACCGATGAGACCTCCGCAGAGGGGCACCAGATTCATCACCGAAGCACTGGCCTGAGCATAGCAGATCACCCGGAAGGTTGTTTCAAAAGGACGATGAGCGCCTCCCAGAAGTTTCAGGCAGAGGTGGGTGACTCCCGAGGAAATAAAGGCGCTCACCACATACAGGGCAGGGGAAATCAGGATCGATCCGATGAGGGCCACGGTAAGCGCATTCTTCGTGAGCCCCTTGAACTGGGGCCCCAGAAGCTCGGCATTGAAAGCCGGTCCGATCATCTGGTAAGCCGCTGACACCGCAAACATGACGCTGCTCACGAGCACAAAATAGAGGAGAGGGCTGGCCAGCCCCCCGCTTTGCTTCATGGAGGAAAATGTTTTTGTCGGACTGAAAAGGACTGCCTGAACGGTCTGGATGAGTGAGGGGAAAAACCCGATCTGTTCCCGCTCCTCCCAAGCAGGCCCAACCCCCAAGGAGGCCAAGGCTGGGGGTGTCTCGATCGGAGCACTCTCCGTGAGCGCAACCGTTTCCAATCCCCACTGGGGGGCCATTTCTCCCAGGGGCTTCCACGCAGGCATTCCCTCCCTCCACGCAAGATCGGTTGGGGAGAAGCGCCCCGTTCGCAGGCCCTCGGCGACTTCTGCTTCACCAAAGGACCCAAGGGACTGTTGATTGCGCGCGATATGGATATTGGCCATGGGGAGAGAAAAAGCTGAAAAGCCGAAAGCTGAAAGCTGAAACTGGGGACGACCGCCGACTAAAGCATGCCCCATGTCCTTTGCTCTTTCATCCTGCCTCCTTCATCCTTCATATTTTCCATCCCGATGTCTTCCCCGACAACATTGCTGATGACCCTGAACTGCCCGGACCAAGTCGGCCTGCTGGCAAGGATCACCGGCTTTGTTGCCGAGCAACATGGAAACTTCGTGGAAGTCAACCAGTACACCGACACGATCAACCGTTGGTTTCTTGCCCGCTTTGCATTCGAAATTCCCGCCGCTTCGAGCATGGAGCAGGTGCGCGCCTCCTTCGCTCCGCTAGCGATAGCCATCAACGCCAGATGGTCGATCCGGGACAGCTCCCGCCCAGTCAGGACGGTTCTCCTCGTCAGCAAGGAGGATCACTGCCTCGCCGACCTGCTCTGGCGGTGGCGCTCCGGGGAAATGAACATCGATGTGCCGTTGGTAATCTCCAACCACGAGTTGCTGCGCGAATCCGTCGAAAAGGAAGGTCTGCCTTTTCTGCATATCCCGATACCCGCGGATCTGGCCGGCAGAGAAGCGGCCTACCGCAGGATCAGTGACGAGATCTGCGGGGTATCGGGAGAGCTCACCATTCTCTGCCGCTACATGCAGATCCTTCCGGGATGGTTTTGCGAGGAACATCACAACCGCGTGATCAACATCCATCACTCGCTGTTGCCGGCTTTTGCCGGGGCCGATCCCTACCGAAAGGCCTATGACCGGGGCGTAAAGCTCATCGGTGCGACATGCCATTATGCCACTGCGGAACTGGATGCCGGCCCGATCATCCATCAGGAGATGATCCACATTGAGCACTTCCATACCCCCGCGGACATGCGCCGTCTCGGCAGGGACTGCGAAAAGCTCTCCCTCGCACGCGGCGTCCGCCTTCATGTCGACGACCGCGTGGTGGTTCATAATTCCAGGGCGATCGTCTTCGGCGATTAGGATGCCGCCATGGACACTGCTTCCAACGTTCACCTTTCCTCGCGCGGTCTCCGTCAAACCTACGATCTCGGCGGGGAGCGCCTCGACGTGCTGCGTGGCGTCGAACTCGATGTAAAACGGGGCGAGGTTGTTTTTCTCCGCGGCGCTTCGGGGGCCGGAAAATCGACCCTTCTCTACATTCTGGCGGGTCTGGAGCATCCTCGGGAGGGATCGGTGCAGTTTGAGGGAGAGGCTCTCTTTTCCATGAAAAGCGACCGGCTTGCGGTTCTCCGCAACAAGCGCATGGGATTTGTCTTCCAATCCTATTTCCTGTTGCCGGAACTCACCGCACTCGAGAACGTCATGCTTCCCGCGATGCTCGGCGGCAAGAAGAGCGCGGAAAAAGCGACCGGGCTACTGGATCGTGTCGGGCTCTCCGGACGCCTCGATCATCTCCCCTCGCAACTCAGCGGCGGCGAGCAGCAACGGGTGGCGATCGCGCGCGCGCTGATCAACAATCCCAGCATCCTCTTCGCCGACGAACCGACCGGCAATCTCGACTCCGCAACGGGGGCGGGAATCATCGACCTCCTGCTGGGTCTGGCGCGCCAGGATGGTCGTACCTTCATCGCAGTCACCCACGATCCTGCGCTCGCGGCCCTAGGAGACCGGCGGCTCCACCTCGAGGGCGGGCTTCTTGTGCCAACGAGTGACTGAACAGCTTTCCTCTCTGCGCATGCGCACCCTCATCACCCCCGTTCAGGTCATGTTCTTTGACACGGATGCCGGTGGCGTGGTGCACAACATCGCCTACCTCCGCTTCATAGAGACCGCCCGCACCCTGCTGGCCGTGAAGCTCGGCATGGACTGGGACTACATGAGACGCACCTCCGTCTATCCCGTCGTCGTGCGCACCGAGATCGACTACAGGCGCCCCGCTGTCCTGGGTGACGAACTCGAGGTGCACGGACGCCTTGGCGAGGCGACCCCAGCGCGTTTCTGGTGCCACTTCGAGATTCGGAGGCCCCGTGACAGCTCCCTGCTCATCACCTGCCAGCAGGCGCTTGCCTTCGTGAAGATGCCGGAGGGACGACCGCTACGGCTTCCCAAAGGATGGCCCTCACCGTTCCTTCCCGAGGTCTCCCAGTCGCAGTCCTCTCGACCCTCGACGGATTCCCAGCTTCCTATTTAGCCTCAGCATTCTTTTCACGTCAGCCCATCATACTTCAAACGCCTCCTTTCCCTCATTTTCTTATGGAACAAGTCGTCATTATTGGATCCGGTTGTGCCGGATGGACCGCCGCCATCTATACCGCACGGGCCAATCTCAACCCGCTCCTCATCACGGGCCAGCAACCCGGGGGGCTCCTCACCACCACCTCGATCGTCGAGAACTTTCCGGGATTCCGTAACGGAATCGAAGGAACCTCCCTGATGACCGAGATGCAGGAGCAGGCCACGCGCTTCGGGACGCGCATCCGCTACCTGAGCAGGGTCGACTCCGTTGACTTCTCCTCGACACCCCTGAAGGTGACCGTCGACGGCAAGGCGATCGAGGCCCGAAGCATCATCGTCGCTGTCGGTGCGGGTCACCGCCACCTTGGGGTTCCTGGGGAACACGAACTCGAGAACAAGGGGGTCACCTACTGCGCTACCTGCGATGGGGCCCTGCCCATCTTTCGGAACAAGCCTCTTGTGGTGGTCGGCGGGGGTGATTCCGCATGCGAAGAGGCCAGCTACCTGACGCGCTTTGCCTCGCAGGTCTACCTTGTCCACCGCCGCGACTCTCTCCGGGCCTCCAAAATCATGGCGGATCGCACGCTGGAAAACCCAAAGATCACCCCCGTCTGGAACTCGGTGGTCGAAGAAGTGCTGGATGTTCGGCTCGATCAGGTCACCGGTGTTCGTCTCAAGAATATCGTGACCGGGGCATCCTCGACGCTCGACTGCGCCGGGGTCTTTGTCGCGATCGGACACACACCCAACACGCAGATCTTCCGCGGGCAGCTCTCCATGAACGATGCCGGATACCTGACCCTCGGAGAGGGAAGCAGGACCAATGTCGCCGGCGTCTTTGCGGCGGGTGACTGTGCGGATTCCGTCTACCGACAGGCCATCACGGCGGCCGGGATGGGCTGCGCCGCAGCCATCGACGCGGAGCGGTGGCTTGCAGGGCTCTGAAACGACGCGAAAGACGCATCCGGGTTGCTTCGCAAATCTCACCTGCTCGGTGGAAGCAAACGGCGGGCAAACGTCTTCTTATTCCATGCAACGCCCGCTTTTTCTTGGACTAAGTCCTTTTCACATTTCACGTTTCGCGCCTTAGGCTCATCCTTTGCCTCTCCCCTGTGACGATTTGCGACCTGACCCAGTTCTACAGCCCTTTTTCAGGCGGAGTACGGCGGTACATTGCCGAGAAGTCTAGGCATCTGGAAGCAGCCGGTGAACGCCATGTCCTGATTGTTCCCGGCGAGAAAACAGAGCGCAGGGAAGAAGACCTGCGCATTGTCTATACGATCGAATCACCGCTCGTGTCGCGCTCGTCCCGCTATCGGGCGCTCATCAATCTCAACCTGGTCGAGGAGGCACTGGAGCGCGAGCAACCGGACCTGATCGAGTCGGGTGACCCCTATCAGGTGGCCTGGAAAGCGCTCGCCTCGGGACGAGCGCTGGGCATCCCCACGGTCGGGTTCTATCACTCCCATTTTCCGGACGCGGTACTCCGGTCGGTGGCAAAGTACTTCGGCTCCATCTCGGTTATGATGGCCGAGGAGATCGGCCGGCGCTATGTCACGTCCCTTTATAACCGGTTCGAGCGGACACTGGTTCCCAGCGCCGGACTTTCGGGACTTCTACAAAGCTGGGGTCTTGAGAATGTCGAGACCCTGGAGCTCGGAGTGGATACCGGGATCTTCTTTCCGGATGCGGAGCGCGGCAAAGACGCACGACGACGTTTCGGCTGGCCCGCTGACCGACAGATCCTCCTCTATGTGGGGAGGCTCAACCCGGACAAGAATGTGCGGTGCCTGCTGGAAGCGTTCGACATTCTCCACTCCGGCAACCCGAAGCGCTTCCATCTTGTTGTGGTGGGGGACGGGATGCTGCGCGGCGTACTCCAGCAACTCGGTGAAAGAACCGGGGCCGTCAGCTGGATCCGCTACTCCAACAACGCCGGAGAGCTGGCTGACATCTATCGGGCGGCGGATCTCTTCGTGCACCCTGGCGTGAAGGAGACGTTCGGATTGGTTACGCTCGAAAGCCAAGCCTGCGGGACGCCGGTCGTCGGTATCCGGGGAAGTTACATGGATGCGATCAACTTCAGCGGGCTCCACAACTGGTCGGCGAACAACGATAGCCAGGCTCTTGCAGAGGCCATCCGCAGCGTGGCCGCAGGCGACTTGGCCTCATCGGGACTTCGGGCAGCCTCCTCGGTTGGAAGCCGTTACGCATGGGGGGAAGTCTTTGGACGACTCTTTGCGGTTTACCGCGAGGTCATCGCCTCGTACAACCCATAGGGTGTCCATCGCCCCCTCTGCAGAGCCAGTCGATCCGTCGGCACCCACGATGTCGCCGCAGGTGGTCATCCGGCGCTACGAAGCGCGCGACCGCTCCGTCGTGCGTTACCTCTGTTGTGAAACAGGATTCCTTGGCAAGGCGATCGACCCCGTCTTTGAGGACCGTGAACTCTTTGCCGATTACCTCACGCGATACTACACTGACATCGAGCCGGAGTCCTCCTTCGTTCTGGAGCAGAATGGTGTCGTGAAGGGATATCTTTTGGGTTCCTATCGACCTTTCCGGCAGCAACTCTTCAATTTTTTCAACAACCTTGCGCTCTTTTCCCGCGGAATGGCGAAGTATCCCTTCTACAACAGAGCCACGCGGGACTTCATCGGGTGGATCCTCAGAAACTCCTGGCGCGAAGTACCGGTCACTCCGCGACGTTGCGCCCATTTCCATTTCAATGTGCTCCCCGAGGCTCAGGGACTTGCCTATGTTACAAAGCTGATGAACAGCTACCTAGACCATATCCGCTCCAAGGGAGCGCGCCAGGTCTACGGCCAAGTCGTTACCTTCGAGAGCCGACGTGGCGCCAAGGTCTTTGAGCGCTACGGCTTCCAGGTGGTCGAGCGCAAGGAGATCACGAAGTACAGGAACTCCCACCCCGAACCCGTCTACCTGACAACCGTTTTGAAGGAGCTTTCATAGGCTTTTGTTGGGTTCGTTCTGGTGGTCTGGGCTCGAACCCTTGCGTTTTTTTTGGTTCGGACGATGGTCGTCCTCTGCATTGGTCTGACAGTCCACGAGTCTAAAAACCCAGAAGCCGCCCCCCTCCTTTCTTCAAGTCCCGGGTTTCACGTCTCGTCCTGCTTTTCCAAAATTCATGACCGATACCGAAGCCGCCATCATCCTGAACATGCTTCCTCAGGTCGGACCCGTTCGTGTGCGCCGGCTAACGGAACGCTTCGGATCTCCGGTGGCGATCCTCGAGGCACCTGGTGCCTCGCTTCGTTCCGTGGAGGGCATCGGCCCTGAGGTCTCCTCCGTGATCACCTCGTGGAAGGAGAACACGGATCTTGATGCCGAACTGGCCCTTATCGAGCAGGCGGGTGCGCGTGTTCTCACCCAGAGTGACACGGAATATCCCGACCTCCTCAGGGAAATCCACGATCCGCCGATTGTCCTTTATATTCTGGGTAAGATCGAGGAGCGGGATCGGAAAGCCGGCATCGGCATTGTCGGCACGCGCCGAGCCAGCCACTACGCCACGGAGTCTGCAAAGAAACTCGGCTACCAACTGGCCTATGCGGGCCTCACCGTCTACAGCGGGCTGGCACGGGGCATCGACACCGCGGCTCACCAGGCCGCCCTTGCCGCCAATGGAAGAACCATCGCGGTGCTGGGAAGCGGTTTGGGCCACATCTATCCCGAAGAGAATATCCCGCTCGCTGAAAAGATCGTGGCCGGCCACGGAGCGGTGATCAGTGAGTTTCCGATGCAATCAGCACCCACCAAACAAACCTTCCCCAAACGGAACCGCATCATCAGCGGTTGTTCTTTCGGGCTACTTGTCGTGGAGGCGGGCCTCAACAGCGGCGCACTGATCAGTGCGCGTGAGGCTGGCGAGCAAGGCCGGAGTCTCTACGCGGTGCCGGGAAGGATCGATTCCGCCAGCACACTCGGTTCCAACCGCCTGATCCAGCAGGGCGCCAAGCTGGTCATTGACGCAGGAGACATCCTCTCGGATTTGCAGATGCTTTTTGCCGCTCCTCCGGAACTCACGGGCTCGCGTCCGCGCGGTGGGCTTGAGGGTGAGGAACTCCTTGTTTACGAGGCGATCGGCGATGAGGCGACTACCGTGGACTCGATCATTGAGAAATCCGGTTTGCCACCGGCGACAGTCTCTTCTAGGTTGCTCGCCCTTGAATTAGGCCGCCATATCCGCCCCCAACCGGGCGGTCGATTCATCAAACTGATCTAAATTCCCATCACCGCCTTGATACTTAGTCTCCAGCATGCTGGTTCCGGATGTTTTGCCTGACAGGTCGGAATCCCGGAGCCCACCCCACCCCTCTTTTCATGTCCAAAACCCTCGTCATTGCCGAGAAGCCGAGCGTCGCCGCTGATCTGGCACGCGCACTGGGGGGGAAAGCGGCGCGAGCCGAGTTCTTCGAAGTCGACGACTACATCATCACCTCCGCGGTGGGTCACTTGGTCGAGCTCTGCCTCCCCAACAAGATGACGGGCGGCAAAGGGCTCTCCTGGAAACTCGATGCCCTTCCCATTATCCCCGAGGAATTCGAACTCCAGCCGATCGCCCGATCTGCCGACCGCCTCGGAGTCGTGAAAAAACTGCTCAAGAAGCCGGAGGTTACTTCCATCATCAACGCCTGCGACGCCGGCCGTGAGGGGGAATTGATTTTTCACAACATCATCCAACTCACCGGCTGCAAGAAGCCGGTGAAGCGACTCTGGCTTCAGTCGATGACCAAGGAGGCGATTCTGGACGGGTTTGCTCACCTCCGAGACGATGCGGAGATGCAGCCCCTTGCCGCCGCGGCGGTCTGCCGCTCCGAGAGCGACTGGCTGGTGGGCATCAACAGCACGCGGGCCCTGACCGCCGTGAATTCCGGGCAAGGGGGGTTTCAGCTCACCCCGGTAGGCCGCGTCCAGACACCGACGCTGGCCATCCTCGTCGAGCGCGAGGAGAAGATCCGCGCCTTCGAGCCCAAGACATACTTCGAAGTCCACGCAGAGTTCTCCGTCGCCGCCGGAAGCTATAACGGCCGCTGGTTCGACGAGGGCTTCAAAAAATCCGCCGAAGCGGATGCCGCCGGCAAGAAAGCGGAGCGTCTTTGGGAAAAATCCCGGGCGGAGGAAATCCGCAACAAGTGCGCCGGCAAGCCGGGTATCATCGAGGAGATCAAGAAGTCGACCACGCAAGCCGCACCGCTCCTCTACGACCTGACCTCGCTGCAGCGCGAGGCAAACGGGCGCTTCGGATTCAGTGCCAAGAGGACGCTTCAGCTAGCACAGCGACTTTACGAGCACCACAAGGTGCTTACCTACCCCCGTACCGATTCCCGGTACCTGCCGGAGGATAATCTCCCGGCAGTAAAAGCAGCCTTTAAGTCCTTTGAGGACAACGATCTTCGCAAGCATGCAGAGGTGGCTTTGGCAAATAACTGGGTCATCAAGACCGGGAAGGTCTTCAACAACGCCAAGGTCTCCGACCACCACGCTATCATCCCTACTGGGGCCTCCACGGCAGAACTCGACGAGGTCGAGGCCAAGCTTTTCCTTATGGTGGCCCAGCGCTTCGTCGCAGTCTTCTATCCGCCGGCCCGCTTTGATGTCACCACTCGGATCACACGGGTCGAGAGCGAACCCTTCAAGAGCGAGGGAAAAGTCCTGACCGACTCGGGCTGGCTCGCCGTCTACGGCAAGCAAGCCCAGAAGGAGGGGGGCGAGGACGATGCCAAGATGCTGGTGCCCGTATCGGGTACTGCATCACAGCTCGAACCCGCCCGGACTGATTCCGTGGAGGTTCACGAGGCCCAGACACGGCCGCCTGCACGCTACAACGAGGCAACCCTGCTCAGCGCCATGGAGGGTGCCGGCAAACTGGTGGAGGACGAGGAACTGCGCGAAGCAATGAGCCAACGCGGACTTGGCACGCCGGCGACACGGGCTGCCATCATCGAGGGCCTCCTCGGTGACGGCTACGTCCTCCGGGAGGGACGCGACCTCTCAGCCACCAGTAAGGGACTGGCGTTGATCCATCTTCTGCGGCATATGGGCGTGGCCGTGCTCACCTCGCCGGAACTGACCGGCGATTGGGAACACAAACTCAAGCAGATGGAGGCAGGGGAATTCCAGCGTCCCAAGTTCATGGAGGAAATCCGAGGCTTCACGCGCGATATCGTCACGAAGGCCCAGGGGTTCACCGATGATGCAGAGGGGGCCTTTCCCGACCTCAAGGTTGCCTGCCCCAAATGCGGCAAGGGCCCCTTCAAGGAAACCGTGCGCCAGTTCAAGTGCCGCGCGTGCGACCTCTCTCTTTGGAAATCATTGGCGGGCCGCCCGCTGGAACGTCCCGAGATCACCGAACTGCTCACGAAGAAGACAGTCGGCCCGCTCGACGGCTTCCGAAGCCGCTTCGGCAAGCCCTTCTCCGCGGAGCTGGAGTTTGATCCCGAATTCAAGCTCAAGTTCGTCTTCGGTGAGCGCGAGGGTGATCCCGCTGCCGAAGCAGCTCTCCGCAATGCGGAGGCCATCGCCCCATGCCCCGTCTGCAAGAAAGGAACCATCCGCGAAGGCACCACCAGCTATATCTGTGACCAGTCCATCGGCGCTGAAAAATCGTGCGAGTTCCGCACCGGCAAGACCATCCTCCAGCGCTCCATCCCGCGCGAGGAGATCGTCAAGCTAGCCGAGACCGGCAGGACGAACCTCATCGCCGGCTTCGTCTCCAAGAAGGGGCGCAAGTTCGCCGCCTACCTGAAGCTTGATGGAAAGAAAGTCGGTTTCGAGTTCGAGCCCCGGGCTCCGAAAGAGGGAGGAGACTCGACCATCAAGCGCGGACGCTTTGGAAAACCGCTTAAGCCCAATCTCACCACCGATGCCGTTGCCGCCGCCGTAGAGAAGAAAGCAGCAAAAGTTGCCAAGCCCAAGAAGACATCGAGTAAGAAGAAGGTAGCTAAAGCAACCCCTTAAAGCTTTTTCCCACAGCCGCAACTCCCGCCACATCCGGGTTTCTTTCGACCCCGGAGCCAACGCGTGATAAAGAAGGCAACCGCTGCCACAACAATGCCAAGGGAGACTGCTGTCTGGATCTCGGGACTCATTCGTGAGAAGTTAGCACCTGCAAGCGGTTGGTGATAGTGACCAGGTGCCGGGTCGTCTCCTTACATTCCCAAACTCTGCACCTCTGCGCGAGAATCATTCAATGGCTAGTGGAAGCCGAGCACGCAACCTCCCTGATACACCAGGAAGGAGAGCGCGTACGCCGCGCCGGTCATGTAGAGGAACTGAAAGAGTGGCCAGCGGA
>Ga0114958_10003992_pt1 | contig 10363 bp, 3 predicted proteins | sample C_130208_EF_Meta_FD_89577 | JGI IMG/M metagenome (GOLD analysis project Ga0114958, IMG submission 89577) | Freshwater microbial communities from Lake Croche, Canada to study carbon cycling - C_130208_EF_MetaG | ecosystem: Environmental > Aquatic > Freshwater > Lake | place: Lake Croche, Canada... | reverse complement strand
GCGTGTCGCTTCCATCCCCGCCGTTCAAAGTGTTCGCAGCCGAGTTGCCGGTCAGCAAGTTGTCGAGCGTATTGCCAGTGCCATTGACAGCCGCAGACCCTGTCAGGGTGAGGTTCTCAACATAAGCGCCCAAGGTGTATGTCAGGGCCGTTTGCACGGTATCGGTGCCTTCCCCGCTGTTCTCGGTCACAACATCATTGGCGCTATCCAACACGTATGTATCGTTGCCAGCCCCGCCAGACATGCTGTCGTTACCTGCGCCGCCATCAAGCACGTTGGCGGCGCTGTTCCCGATCAACACGTTGGCTACAGAGTTCCCTGTGCCGTTCACCGCAGCAGACCCGATCAAAGTCAGGTTCTCAACATTCGCGCCAATTGTGTAGGTTATTGAAGACCGAACCGTGTCCGTCCCTTCGCCAGCATTTTCTGCGACTGTGTCACCAAGGCTATCGACCACAAAGGTGTCGTTACCGGTCCCGCCAATTAAACTGTCATTGCCGAGGCCGCCATCCAGCGTGTCATCTCCCGCAAAACCCGCGAGTGTGTTGTTGCCATTGTTTCCGGTGACCGCATTGCCTAATTCGTTGCCAAGGCCCGCGAGGTCGGCACTACCGGTCAGCAACAGGATTTCAACATTCGCAGATAAAGTATAGGTCACCGATGATACGACGCCGTCGGTTCCAAGAAACTGGCTTTCCGTGATGACGTCAGACCCGCTGTCAACGTAGTACAGGTCATCACCTGCACCGCCAGACATGGTGTCATTGCCAAGGCCACCATCCAGCGTGTCGTTGCCTTCAAGCCCCTGCAAAACATCATTGCCTGGGCCAGCATCCAATAGGTTCGCGCTCGTATCTCCAGAGAGATTGTCATCGAAAGCTGAACCCGTCAGATTTTCAAAATTCGATAACGTGTCAGTGCCACCACCGCCGGTATTCTGCGCTGTTGTAATACCAAGGTTGACCGTAACCCCGCTGAGAGACGAGGCATAAAGAACTGTGTCGATACCGTCGCCACCGGACATGTTATCGTTGCCGTCACCACCATCGATCCGGTCATTCCCCGCCCCACCGGAAATTGTGTCATTCCCGTACCAGCCCAATATAAAGTTGGCACCGCCATCACCTGTCAGGTTGTCACCGTAGTTTGAGCCAACGAGGTTCTCGATGGTCAGCAGTGTATCAGTACCACCGCCACCGGTATTCTGCGCCGATGTTGTTGCGAGGTTGACAGTCACCGCCCCAGAGGCGTTCCAGTAAAAAACCCAATCTACACCGTCACCGCCAGCAAGCACATCGCTGCCAGCGCCACCTTCCAAGGTGTCATTTCCGGCACCGCCATCGATGCGGTTGTCATTTGCGTCGCCGGTCAAGGCATCGTCAAATCCAGACCCAAGTAAATTCTCAATGCTGCTCAGGGTGTCTGTGCCAGCCCCAACAGTATTTTGGGCAACGGTTAACGCTAGGCTGACCGTCACACCCGTCGTCGCACTGGCATAGCTCGCCGTGTCGATGCCATCCCCGCCAGTCAGCGTATCATCGCCTGCGCCGCCTTCAATTGTGTCATTGCCAGCGCCTCCAACCAACCAGTTGGCATTCGCGTCACCCGTCAAGAAGTCGTTTCCAGAACCCGTTGTCAGGTTTTCAATACCTATAAACGTATCTGTTCCAAAGCTTCCCGCCGACTGGCCTGTCTGCACGGCAAGGGACAGCGTCAAGTTTTCTGTGGCGGTCGCGTAGCTCGCTGTATCCGTTCCCGCATTGCCGTTTAATAGGTCGTTCCCAAGGCCGCCAATCAGAATGTCACTGCCAGAACCGCCGTCCAGCGTATCGTTGCCTGCACCACCTAGTAAAGTGTCGCCGAGGCCGGACCCCACAAGCGCAGCGCCGCCGCCAAGGTTTACGATATTGTAGCCGAGCGAGCCACCCGTCACTGCCGCAAGGTTAACGGAGAACCCATTGGTCGAGATGTTGGTTGTGCCAGCATTTGTGGTGTCGGCGGTCGCTAGCCAAGCCGATGTGACTGTTGCGTTGACAGTGGCCCCGTAAGCAACATTAACCGCATCGCTGCCGCTTAAGTCCGTAATCGCATCGGTACCCGAAGTTATCGCAAAGACGTCAGCACCAGAGCCGCCCGTGAGGCTGTCACTACCGCCAGCCCCGTTTAGACTATCATTACCAGCGCCACCCATCAGCGTGTCGTTGCCACTTCCGCCGATCAAGGTATCTGCTAAGGATGACCCCGTGAAGGTCACGACCCCGCCGATGTTGGTCACCTTGAACCCAGAGGTTCCAGTCGTTATCGCTGACAGGTCGACCCCGTAGCCTGCCGAAGTCAGGTTTGCCGCACCGCCGTTGACACTGCTCGATGTGGCAGTCCATGCAGCCGCTATGGATGCATTCACGGTCGCTCCCGATGCCACCGTCAGGACATCACTGCCACTCAAGTCTGTGACGCTGTCTATGCCAGCACCAACAGTGAATGTGTCGTTCCCAGTTCCACCCGTCAGGCTGTCGTTGCCAAGACCGCCGTCCAGAGTATCGTCGCCCGCCCCGCCCAAAAGCGTGTCGTTGCCACTGCCGCCTGTCAGCGTGTCAGCCAAAGAGGAGCCGGTCAACGTCGTTGCAGCGCCTGTGTTGGTCACGTTGTAGCCAAGCGTTCCTCCTGTGACCGCAGCTAGGTTAACCGCAAAGCCGTTGCTAGAGAGTGTTGCGATCCCAGCATTTGTCGTAGCGACAGTAGCTGTCCAAGCCGCACTGACCGTTCCGTTCAGCGTTGCCCCAGAGGCCACCGTGACAATATCGCCACCGCTTAGGTCGGTGATGCTGTCGGTTCCGGAGGCTACGGTGAAAGTGTCATTCCCAGCGCCACCGGTCAGACTGTCGTTCCCTAGGCCACCCACCAGCGTGTCGTTGCCGGTTCCGCCGATCAATGTGTCGCCCAAGGATGAGCCGGTAAGTGTCGCGCTCGAACCAGAGTTGGTCACGGTGTAGCCCACGGTCCCGCCCGTGATTGCAGCTAGGTTCACCGCGTATCCGGATGTCGTTATGTTCGCTGAACCTGCGTTTGTGGTGCCAGATGTCGCAGTCCAAGCCGACGCGACCGTGCCGTTGGCCGTCGCACCACCTGCAACGATAAGGACATCTCCACCGTTTAAATCATTGATCTTATCGATGCCCGCAGAAATTACGAATGCATCGCTACCTGCACCACCAGTCAGGCTATCGTTTCCAAGGCCACCGTCCAGACTGTCGTCGCCCGAACCACCCAAAAGGGTATCGTTTTCGATGCCCCCGCTCAGAGTGTCCGCTAGGGCAGAACCGGTCAGCGTCACAGCGGTCGCTGTGTTCGTTACCAGAAATCCCGCAACACCGTTCGACACGGCCGAAAGGTTCACCGCGAAGCCCGCAGTTGTAATATTTGCAATTCCTAAGTTGGTTGTTCCGGCGCTCGCGGTCCAAGCAGCGCTAACCGTTGCGTCTACCGATGCCCCATTCGACACCGTGAGAGTGTCACCGCCGCTCAGGTCAGTGATACGGTCTGTGCCAGCACCAACAATAAATGTGTCGTTCCCCGAACCACCCGTCAGACTGTCATTTCCAGCACCACCGACGAGAGTGTCGTTCCCGCTGCCGCCCAGCAAAGTGTCTGCCAAGGAAGAACCCGTCAGGGTCGTCGCAGTCCCGATATTCATCACGCTAAACGCAACAGTCCCGCCTGTCACCGCAGCGAGGTTCACCACATAGCCAGAAGTCGTTATGTTCGCTGAACCTGCATTGGTCGTTTCGACACTGGCCGTCCAGTCGCCGTTAAGGCTGGCGTTGGCGATAGCACCGGCTGAAATTTTCAGCGTGTCTGATGCATTCACGTCACTGATTGCATCTGTTCCTGAACCAACGATGAAAGTGTCATTGCCTAAGCCACCGGCCAAACTGTCATTGGACGCGCCCCCATCCAAAGTGTCATCGCCGCTGCCGCCAAGCAACGTGTCTGCAAAAACTGACCCCGTTAAGGCAGCACTTGCACCCGAGTTTGTGATCGAAAAGCCAACTGAACCGCCCGTCACAGCTCCAAGGCTTACGCCGAAACCGTTCGTAATCAGGTTTGCAGTCCCGTCATTGGTGGTGGCAGCACCCGCCGCCCATACCGCACTGAGAGAGGCATTTAACGTTGCCCCAGCCGAAACGGTAAAGCTATCGCCCCCGCTTAGATCACTAATGGCATCAGTCCCCGCGCCGATGTTGAACCTGTCATCACCGGCACCACCCGTCAGCGTGTCATTGTCAGCGCCGCCATCTAGACTGTCATTGCCGTCGCCGCCGTAAATCGAGTCTGTGCCACTCAAACCCAGCAGTATGTTGGCACCAGCATTCCCCGTGATCGCGTTTGCTAAAGCATTTCCGGTACCGGCGAGCGTATCACTACCGGTAAGGGTAAGGCCCTCCACATGGTTGCCGATCGTATAAGAGATTGAAGCTTGGACGAGGTCGGTGCCTTCATCGGCATTTTCTAGAACGACATCGCTGAGACTGTTGACGACATAAACATCGTCCCCAACCCCGCCCGCCATGCTGTCAATGCCCGTACCGCCGTCGAGCGTGTCATTGCCAGAACCGCCATTAAGGGTGTCATCGCCCGCCATACCAGCAAAGGCGTTGTTGCCTGAGTTTCCCGTAATCGCATTGGCCAACTCGTTCCCGATGCCCGCAAGGTCGGAAATCCCGACGAGGCTAAGGTTCTCGACGTTCGCGGACAACGTGTAGGTTGCAGAGGATAGGACGCTGTCGGTACCGTTAGCTGCGCTTTCCGTGATGACGTCAGAACCGCTGTCAACGTAGTACAGGTCATCACCTGCACCGCCGTTCAGGGTGTCATTCCCAGCGCCACCGTCCAGCGTGTCGTTGCCTTCAAGGCCGTTAAGCAGGTTGTCGGCAGTGTTTCCAGTCAACGTATTTGCAGCGGAATTCCCAGTCCCGTTGATCGATGCAACACCCGTGAGGGTTAGGTTCTCGACGTTTGCCCCAAGCGAGAATGTAACCGACGACTGTATAAGATCGTTTCCCTGAGAGCCATTTTCTGTGACGATGTCCCCAATACTGTCCACCACATAAGTGTCGTCTCCTGCACCGCCAGCCATGCTGTCGTTGCCACCAGCACCGTCCAACGTATCCGAACCTGTTCCGCCAAGGAGCGTGTCCGAAAATGCTGAACCTGTGAGCGCAGCGCCAATCCCGACGTTTGTGACGTGAAAGCCAGCAGAGCCATTAACAACGGCGGCTAGGTTCACTGTATAACCGTCAGTTGTTATGTTAACCGTCCCATCATTGGTCGTGGCCGTGGTCGCCGTCCAAGCAGCAATCACAATCGCATTTAAAGTTGCGTCCGATGAAACGATGACCACGTCTGATCCGCTAAGGTCACTAATTGTGTCCTCACCGCCGTCGATTAAGAAGGTGTCAGTATCGGCCCCGCCGGTAAGGCTGTCATTGCCAGCACCACCAATCAGACGGTCACTGCCATCGTTACCAACTAACGTGTCGTTACCAGCCCCGCCTGCTAAAGTATCTGCCCGTATTGACCCTGTCAGGGTCGTCGCGTCTCCCGTGTTTGTCACTGAAAAGCCGCTTGCATCACCAAGTGTGGAGGCGGCACTCAAATCAACAGCGTAGCCGTCCGTAGAAAGGTTGACCGCTACACCCCAATTATTTGTGTCGGTCGTGGCGGTCCATGCTGCGCCCAACGTCGCGTTTACCGTCGAACCTAAACCCACTTGGAGTATGTCAGGCCCACCCAAACCAAGATCAGTTATTCTTGCAGATGTAGGGGTTACGTTGCCATTGCCGTCATCGCCATGGACATAGAAGAAATCTCTGCCCTCACCGCCGGACATGACGGCATTTCCGCTGGGATCAACCCACAACTGATCGTCGCCAGCCCCGCCATAAATTGTGTCATCGCCCCCTTTGCCCAAAATAACATCGTTTCCGGCGTAACCCTCCAGAATGTCCCCAACCTTTGAGCCAACAAAGGAATCTGACCCATCAAGAACAACCTTCATCGCTCCGGCGACCCCATCTTTTATGAAAAGGTCCCACAATGAATCTGCACTATTAATTACATTATTAGTTGTTGATCCAATCGTGACGAAATCTTGCCATACCCAGCCTTGATTGCCGAGTAAATAAGAGGCGAACTGAATGCTCAGGGTACCGCCATTTCCAGTTGAAATGATCAGCCTATTTCCATAGTTATCGGCAAGTGCGTAGGAGTTATTGTTATATATATTTCCAATTCGATGCGCTGTCGACATGTCGAATAGATCAGAGCCAAACGCACCGTGAAATGAATAATAAGTTACTCCGGCCATTTTCAACCCCACCGATCTAATGGAAGTTATTTACACCAAACTATGCCAATTGTCGCATATTTCAGAATACAACTCTGGGGGTCCCCAAAGTGTCAAGCAAGGCCGAGCTTTGCGACCCAACAGTTCCCTATCTTACGTGTACGACTTTCCAAATGTGAAAACAATCACGCGAAAACGCCTTTCCCAAATTTCCGACGTTTGGCTGCTGCGCCCTGACTTACACGCTTTCCCATAGCGACAGCCTTTAAATCCTACCTTCCCTCCAGCGCCGCCACCCGCGCTTCCAGTTCCGTGACCTCCAACGTGCGGCGGAAGGAGTCGACCAAGCCCATGATTTGCATTGCTTCTATAGGGGTCAGATCACCCGCGGACACAGCCATTAACACGGCTCCGGCGGCCTCTGCGGCGTCTTGGGCGTTGACCATGCGGGGCAAAGGGAACGTGACAGGGCTGTCCTTGCGTGGTGGTGCAATCCGCTCCAAGCACAACCGCAAAGCAACCGTGTCGCCCGCCAAGGCCAACTCGACCGCCCGCTGCGTCAGGGCTTCGGCCTGCCCGTCCAGCAATTCCAGAACTGCCATTGTCGTGCGATTGCGCGCACCACGTGGTCGGCCTGTATTGCCTACTGAGAACTTCCCATCCGTATCGCGCCCGTTCAATCGGCAAACCTCATGATCTCGGCCTCCCAAAGGTTGAGTTGATCCAACGACATCCGTTCCACGTCGCAATCCAGCGCCAAGTACATCGCGACCATCGCAGGGTCCATTTCCTCAAAAGAGATCATCCGCCCCGCCGGTTGCGCGAGAGGGCGGCGTGCTTCCAGTTTTGCAATGCGGCGGTGGAGGGTAGCTAACATGCTGCTTAGACTAGCAGATTCTGCTGCTCATAGCAATTTCTCCCTGCAACCAAATGACAACCTACGGCGGGAATGACGGGAATGGCGGGTATGTTTCCTATCCCTTTACATGTGTGTGTGCTTCAAAGAAATTTGCATCCGCGAAGGACAGGAAACATACCCGCCATTCCCGTCATTCCCCCCAAATTATGGGCCGCCCTCCTGTTCCACGCGGAAAGAAATGGCATCCTTGGTGTTCAGCTTGCGGGCAGACAGGTGCAGGCCGTGGGCAATCTGGCCCTTATGCGCCGACAGCAGCTTGCCGATACTGCGGGCATTGGAAGATACATCACGGCCCGCCAAATCGTTGATGGCTTCCTTGAGGGTCGGCGACAAGCATGTATCTGCCACCTTCTGCACCTCCTTGCCTGTGAACCATGCTGTGTCGAAACGACTGAAAAGCGCCTGCAACAGGTCGCCCAGCGCATCGACCATCGGGTCGTCGACTTGCGCTTCGCGGACAAGTTCCATCGGATCGCCATATTCGCCGACAGCCACGGTCGTGCCAACCCAGACCACGGTTTGGCGAACAATGTCATCCCAAACTTCAAAGCTTGCCATGCGGCCCTGTGCGCGGTCTGCACCGGAGGTTTGGTATGCACGAATCAAGGTGCAGGCTGCCGTCACCATATCCAGACGGTGGGTGCGAACGTGGTCCAAGGGGTCCATGGCAAACTGGCGGGCAAAGGGCGTGGCCGAACGGGGGTCGATGCGGCACTTGATGACACGGCGGGGCATATCGCCCTCAAAGGTCAGGTTGTTGCCCGTGAAGAGCAGCAGCGCACGGTTGGGCAGGCGAAGGGCCTGCGATTTGCCCAGCACACGGTCTGCCATCCCCGGTGCGGTCAGGAAACCCGCCATGGCAGCACTGTCAAAAGACCCTACAACGTTGTCCCAAATCAGCGTGGTGGTCCCCATCACCAGCGCAGCAAACAGCCTCTTGCGGATTTCCTCATCATCACGGCCCTTGGTGTGGGGGAACGTGTCAGGCTCCCGTCCAGTGGCCAAATAACACACACAGCGGGCCAAGAGCGTCTTGCCACTACCCTGCACGGGTGCATCGAAAGCCAAGGCCGGTGCGGTGGGCAGAACAGGGCGTTCGACCGCCGTCAACAAAGCGGCAAGCATAGCACCCTTAGATAAGGCATCCACGAAGGGGAAACTCTCAAACGGCGCCCACAGCATCGCCAGCGCGGCCTCTGCCTCCTCCATCGTTGGGTTTGAAGGCACCGACTGCACCTCTTGCCCCATGGGGTCAAAAAACAACCGCGATGGAGCATGATACCCCGACTGATCCAGCAACGTAACGTCTGGCAACACCAGCGGCGCATTGATGACCGCGTTCAGGGGCTTCAGGTTCCGGCGATCTTTCAATCCGAGGGTTTGGCGCAGTAGGTTTGACGTTGGGTCGATGTCATACGGATTGTCGGACTTATCCATCTTCCAGTACTGCACACCCTGCCCAAGGTGGTTGGCAAGCGTATGTTCGTCCAAGACGTGCAGGCGTCCTTGATCTACCAGCGCCAAGCCTTCACCATAATCAAACGCAAGAGGATCACGACGCAGATGGTCCACGGTTTGGGTCACGGCATCGGCTGTGTGACCGCTGAAGACTTGGATTTCCGTCATAACGCGCTTGAGGTGGTAGGTTTTGCCGCCATGGGCGAAGGAATGCAGTGTCGGCTTACCCTGCAGCAGATACAGCCGCCCAACAGCGCGCCGGTCGCCATAATCTGGCTCCACAGGGTCAAGAGTCAGCCTGCGATCATAGCGCGCGGGGTTTTCCAGCAGAGTGGCCACCGACACCGGTTCAAAGCAGCCCTTGGCTTCAACATGGATGATGAAATCCCCAGCCAGCTCCCCACCGTCCAGAACGCGGCGCAGACGATCCTCGGCCTGCTCCGCCAACGCAGGATCGTCGCGTTCTGCCTTGGTCAAGGTTTCCACAAGGCGGGTCTGTACCCAAGCTTCACGGGCGTCAGCGGCTTCCCGTGCCATTTCCGTCCGCGCCGCGTTTTTCATCTCGCGAACGGCATCCAACTCATCCAACGACAGGTCAGCAAACACCACTGCGGTGTCGACCACAGCCGTATCCCCCGCGATCAGGACGGGGATGCCGCGATCTTGGCGCAGTGGGGCCATGCAGTCTGCGCCACCGGCAAAATCCAAACGGTTGGGCTGCCAGACACTGCCATCGAACAGCGTACGTTCCAGCAGGACACCAGACTTGCTGACTTCAAAATGGCCATGCCCTGCCAACCACAGGCGGTCCAGTAGCACCTCTCCAGCGCGTGGGATGTCAGCGGCGTTCTGAACCAACAGGTACAGCCGCTGGCCACGCACGCCCCACAATGGCACATCCCCGTTGAAAATGCAGCTTGATGCGCTGGGGAACCAAAGCATTTGGCAGGATGCGAGGCCCGACACCGCCGCCTTGACCGCACCAACAAGGCCATCACGATCCAACGCGCTGCCGTCCTTGGGCGGGTCATAGTCCAGCATCATCACGCCAGCGCCCTCTGGGTAGCGGAACGCATCCTTGGTACGTGTGGTGGAATCCGCGGGGCTTCCTGCGCGTTCAAACATCTTACGCGACAACACCGTGGTCGCACCGTTGACCGGCACACCGTAGACAAGGGCATAGCTAGACGTCAGGTGCGTCAAGATGTTTGCGAGGCGGGTAAGGTCGGAAATCTGCCGCACACGACATTCGCCTGCCGCAAATTGACCACCAGCAAGTTTTTCAATCTCACCGTTGGGCAAAAGTTTGAACGCCTTGGACAAACGCGCCGGAAGATTTGCCTTTAAAATCGTGATTTGTGCCGTGGCAGTTTCCACGCTGGGCTGGGGATCATCGACGTGCTTTTGTTCATCCGGTTGGTGAAGGTGGATTGCAGAGTTTGGCATAAATGCCTCCTTATGATTGCAGGAGGGCCGGTTTCAGGTTATGGTCGTGTTGCTGATGAACGACCGCTGATCCCCGCCCGAAAGATTGTGTGGGGATCAGTCCTTGGCTGCGCTGCGCTTTTGGCGTGACTGCACCCAAGCGGTCAAATCGCTCTCGCGCCATCCGACGGCGCGCTTGCCGAGCATAACGGGTT
>Ga0114958_10003990_pt1 | contig 10365 bp, 7 predicted proteins | sample C_130208_EF_Meta_FD_89577 | JGI IMG/M metagenome (GOLD analysis project Ga0114958, IMG submission 89577) | Freshwater microbial communities from Lake Croche, Canada to study carbon cycling - C_130208_EF_MetaG | ecosystem: Environmental > Aquatic > Freshwater > Lake | place: Lake Croche, Canada... | reverse complement strand
TAAAAAAGACGGTTCGGTCGACATGAAATTGTTACCCAAATGTACCTTGCCCCTGACGGGCGTGGGCGTGATCGACATGGTCATTACCGATATGGGCGTATTTGAAATCACACCAAACGGGCTCAAGTTGCTTGAACTGGCGCCTGGTGTGACAGTGGCCGAGGTGCAAGAACACACCGCCGCTAAACTTGATGTGTCGGCGGTAGCGTAGTTCAGTCGGTTTTACTCGACGTGTCAGCAGTTCGTTCGTTTGAGCGGCGTTGCTTGACGCGTCGGCATTTGCTTCATTTACACGGGGTAAGCCATGCAGCCAGTGCTAGTGATTCACGGGGGAGCGGGGGCTATGAGTCGCGCTGCGTTGTCTCCAGAAAAAGAACGCGAATTTCACGAAGCCTTGCAACGCATTTTGCGTGCTGGGTATGAGGTGCTTGCAAACGGCGGCTCAGCGCTTGACGCGGTCACGGCAGCGGTGGTTGGCCTTGAAGACTGCCCCTTGTTTAACGCGGGGCGAGGCGCCGTGTTCACGAGTGCAGGCACGCACGAGTTAGATGCCTCGATTATGGATGGCAGCAACTTACGCACTGGCGCAATTGCAAATGTGCATCACATCCGTAACCCGGTGCTAGCTGCACGTAAAGTTATGGAAGAGAGCCGTCACGTTTTTTTCGTGGGTGAGGGCGCTGAGACTTTTGCCCAAGAGCATGGCATCCAGATGGTCGAGCGCACCTACTTCTCAACGCCCGAGCGCCATGCCCAGTTGTTGCGTGTTCAAAAAGAAACGCCAGGGGTCGCATCGCTCGATGACGGTCAGAGACTGACTACAGGGTCGTCAGCCGAAGCGCTTGACTCGCCTAACGATCCGCTTGACGTGGATAAAAAATTTGGCACCGTAGGCGCGGTTGCACTTGATGCGCAGGGCAATTTAGCGGCCGCAACCTCGACGGGCGGTATCACCAATAAACAGGTCGGCCGAATCGGCGATGCCCCAATCATTGGCGCGGGTTGCTACGCCAGTAATCAAACGTGTGCGGTGTCCTCGACGGGCACCGGCGAAATGTATATTCGCCTTGTGGCGGCCTATGACATCGCCGCTCGCATGCGTTATGCCGGTGCGTCTTTACAAGAGGCGGCTGAGGCCGTGATGTATCAAGAGATACCTTCAATCGGTGGCAAAGGCGGGCTGATTGCAGTCGATGCCCAAGGTAATATCGCCTTGCCTTTTAACACTGAAGGGATGTACCGCGGCTACATGCGTGTCGGACAAGAGCCTGTGACCGATATTTACCGCTAATGCGCGGGCTGCTGACGAGGGTTTGCACATGATTGCATCGCCCGCTAGTGTGCTGCAGGTCAAGCATCTGAGCGTGCGTTTCAGCACTTCAGAGCGAACCGTTCAGGCGGTTAAGAATTTGTCCTTTCACGTGGATCGCGGAGAAACACTGGCGATTGTCGGTGAATCGGGTTCTGGCAAGTCAGTAACCTCGTTGGCCTTGATGCGCTTGGTTGAGCACGGTGGTGGCCAAATCCTTTCTGGCGAAATGCGTTTGCGCCGGCGCAACGACGAAATCGTTGACTTGGCGAGTGCCAGTTCTGGACTCATGCGCACCGTGAGGGGCGCAGATATGGCGATGATTTTTCAAGAGCCTATGACCTCGCTGAACCCTGTTTTTACGGCAGGTGAACAGATCGCAGAGTCGATTCGTCTTCATCAACGCGCTAGTGCGTCTGCGGCGCGTGCCGAAACGCTTCGCTTGCTGGATCAGGTGCGCATACCCGATCCTCGAGCGGTGAGTGAGCGCTATCCGCATCAACTGTCAGGGGGTATGCGTCAGCGCGTAATGATCGCGATGGCGTTGGCGTGTAAACCCGCACTGTTGATCGCCGACGAGCCCACGACAGCGCTTGACGTCACGATTCAGGCACAAATTTTGCAGTTGATTCGCCAACTACAAGACGACATGCAAATGGGCGTCATCTTTATTACGCATGATATGGGCGTGGTCGCTGAGGTAGCAGATCGTGTATTGGTGATGTACCAAGGTGAAAACATCGAAGAAGGCGCTTCGAATCAGATTTTTGGCGCACCACGTGAACGTTACACCCAAGCGCTGTTGTCGGCAGTGCCGCAGTTAGGTTCTATGCGTGACACCGATCTGCCTGCCAAGTTTTCGCTGACGCTGATGCAGGCTGACACGCAAGCCTTAGAAGTTGAGCCAAGGTCGTCATCCGCAGCGGCCCAATCATCGCCTGACCAAGTGCAGGATCAGGCGCAGGCTCCAAAGCCAAGCGCGCACCCGTCGAACATCCTTCCGTACCATGCGGCTCAGCCACTGTTGCGTGTCCGTCATCTCGTGACTCGGTTTGATGTACGCAGCGGCCTCTTGAATCGCGTCACGCGCCGCGTACATGCCGTTGAGCAACTCAGTTTTGATTTGTTTGCGGGCGAAACGCTTGCCTTGGTCGGCGAGTCGGGTTGCGGTAAATCTACCACCGGTCGCTCGTTGTTGCGGTTGGTGCAAACCCAAGGCGGCGAGATCGAGTTTGCGGGTCAAAACGTCATCGCGCTTGAAGGGCAGGCCCTGCAGGCGTTTAGGCGAAACATCCAATTTGTGTTTCAGGATCCATTCGCGTCGCTTGATCCGCGTTTGACCGTCGGCTTTTCAATCATGGAGCCTTTGCTGGTGCACCGCGTCGCCACCCACGAGCAAGCGCGTGAGCGGGTCGCTGAACTGTTAACACGCGTGGGCTTACATCCAGAGATGGCAGCACGCTATCCGCACGAATTTTCGGGTGGTCAGCGGCAACGTATTTGTATTGCCCGGGCGCTTGCTTTAAACCCTAAAGTTGTCATCTCAGACGAGGCTGTCTCGGCGCTCGACGTATCGATTCAAGCGCAAATCATCAACCTCATGATTGACTTACAACAGCAACTTGGCGTGGCTTTTTTGTTTATTTCCCATGATATGGCGGTCGTCGAGCGCATCAGCCATCGCGTGGCAGTCATGTATTTAGGGCAAATCGTCGAGATCGGTCCGCGCCGCGCGATTTTTCAGAATCCGCAACATGCGTACACGCGTAAACTGATGTCGGCTGTACCGATTGCTGATCCGGCGCGCAGGCATCTTAAACGCGAGTTGTCGATCGACGAGGTACCCAGCCCGCTGCGGGCGCTGCACGACGAACCCGTGGTACAGCCACTGGTGCGCGTTGGGCCAGACCACTATGTAGCACAGCACCGCGTGGGTGGCCTGTATTAACCCAATAAAACTGAATAGTGTTACTTGAGGTGCGAAATATTAGTTGAGATGTAAATAGATCGAAAGATAAAAAAGATTGAAATGTAGTCAGGTTGTAATGAGTCGAAGTGCAACGAGGTTGTCATGCTTTGAAGTGCGATCAGGGTGTAATCAAATAGTTAACTATTTCTATTTTCTGGAGTTTCAAATGAATTGGATTCGTTCGATAACGCGCAGGACAGCCGTTTTTGCACTTGGGTCATTGACGCTGGCGCTCAGCCTTGGTGCTGCACCCACGGCCTTCGCGGCCAAAGACGTGACCTTTGCTGTATCCCTGAATCTTGAAACACTCGATCCTTACAACACCAACAGCACGCTCAATCAAGCGGCGGGCAAAACCTATTACGAAGGCTTGTACGAGTTTGATCAAGAGCTCAAGCTGGTTCCCAAACTGGCCACAGAGTATGCCGTCACCCCCGATGGTCTGACCTATACCTTTAAGTTACGGACTGGCGTCAAATTTCATGACGGTACGGATTTTTTAGCCGATTCGGTCAAAGCAACCCTCGATCGCGTGTCAAATCCTGACAACAAACTGGCACGCTATTCTCAGTTCAATCGCGTCGCCAAAACCGAAGTGGTCGATGCACAGACCGTGCGCGTCACACTCAAAGAGCCCTTTTCGGCTTTTATCAATGCGTTGGCCCACCCAACCGCCATGATGATTTCGTCGGCCGCCTTGACGAAGTACGGCAAAGATATCGGACTCAATCCGGTAGGTACAGGCCCGTTCAAATTTGTTGAGTGGAAACCCGCCGAATACTTAAAGGTGGCCAAGTTCGACGGCTACTGGCAAAAGGGTTTGCCAAAAATTGATACGCTGACGTTTCGTACGGTGACCGATAACAATACGCGCGCCGCAGTAATGCAAACGGGTGAGGCACAGTTTGCGTTTCCGATCCCCTACGAGCAGGTGGCGGTTCTTAGCAAGAACGACAAGCTCGATGTGATTGATGCAACCAATTCGATCATGGCGCGTTATATGTCGATGAACACTCAGGTGAAGCCGTTTAATGACTTGCGTGTGCGTCAGGCGATTAACTACGCGATCAATAAACAAGCGCTGGCTAAAGTCGCCTATGCAGGCTATGCCACGCCCATGGATGGTGTGGTGCCGCAAGGTGTCGAGTACGCCCACAAAAGCGGTGCCTGGCCGTTTGATCCTAAAAAAGCCAAGGCCTTACTCGCCGAAGCAGGCTACCCGAACGGCTTTGAAACTACACTTTGGTCGGCCTATAACGATGGCACGTCAGTCAAAGTGGTGCAGTTTTTGCAACAACAGCTGACTCAGGTTGGTATCAAAACCACGGTCGAAATTCTTGAGGCTGGCCAGCGCGTGCAGCGGGTCAATCAAGTCAAAACGCTCGAAGAGGCAAAGGTCAGGTTGTATTACGCGGGGTGGTCTTCATCGACCGGTGAGGCAGACTGGGCACTGAGACCCTTGCTGGCTACGCCTTCAATGCCCCCGGTCGCAAACAACACAGCGTATTACTCAAACCCCAAGGTTGACGCCGACATCATGCGCGCGCTGACGACGACCAATCGTGACGAAAAAATCGCTTTGTATAAAGACGCGCAAGAGTTGATCTGGAAAGACGCTCCGTGGGCCTTTTTAGTGACGGCCAATAATGTGTACGTACGCTCTAAAAAACTGAGTGGTGTCTATGTGCAGCCCGATACGTCTTTTTGGTTCGGTGATATCGATCTGAAGCCATAACTCAAGCTTCGTCACCTTAAGCACCGTCACTCAAACGTCGTCACCCAAGCGAACCCACACTCGTGCTGTCTTATTTCGTTCGCCGCCTGTTTGGCATGATCCCCACCCTGTTGCTGGTGGTCTTGATCGTATTTTTATTCGTGCACATTTTGCCCGGTGACCCGGCGCGTCTGGTGGCGGGCGTCGACGCTGATGAGGCAACGATCGCGTTGATTCGTCAAGATTTAGGTTTAGATCTGCCTTTGCCTCAGCAGTTTATGCGCTACGTTCAAGAACTGTCGCAAGGCAATCTCGGCAATTCTTTGCGCACCAAACGTCCGGTCGCGTTAGAAATCTCAGAGCGTTTTCTGCCCACGTTATGGTTGACCATTAGCAGCATGGCGTGGTCGGTTTTATTTGGGATGGCGATCGGGATCAGTTCAGCGGTGTGGCGTAATCGCTGGCCAGACCGCTTGGGGATGACGCTGGCGGTTTCAGGGATTTCTTTTCCGGCTTTTGCCTTAGGCATGATGCTGATGCAGGTGTTTTCGGTGCAACTTGGCTGGTTGCCAACCGTGGGCGCAGACACCTGGCAGCATTACATCTTACCGTCGCTCACCTTGGGTGCGGCGGTGGCTGCAGTGATGGCACGCTTTACGCGCGCCTCGTTTGTCGAGGTCATTCAAGAGGATTACGTTCGGACCGCCCGCGCCAAGGGGCTGTCTGAGCCGCTGGTCGTGTTTAAACACACCTTGCGTAACGCGTTGATTCCGGTCGTGACCATGATGGGTTTGCAGTTTGGGTTTTTGCTGGGCGGCTCGATTGTGGTCGAGACTGTATTCAATTGGCCCGGCTTGGGTCGCTTACTGGTGGATGCCGTGAACCAGCGAGATTACCCCGTGATTCAGGGATTGGTGTTGTTATTTTCAACAGAATTCATTTTGATTAATCTACTCGTTGACGTGCTGTATGGCGCGATCAATCCGAGCATCCGCTACAAATAATAGGGGGTGTATTGAGCATCGCAACGTCTCAAGCTCTGCGTACCCCTGCCAGTGAGGTCGTGCGTAAATTCAAAAAGCAAAAGCTCGCGGTGGCGGCCGGGGTGTTTGTGTTGTTACTGATCGTGGCTGCACTGGCCGCACCTTGGCTTGTCCCTTTTGATCCAGAAGATTATTTCGATTACGACTTGCTCAATGATCCTCCCTCCTTGAACCATTGGTTTGGGGTCGACTCACTGGGGCGTGACATCTTTAGTCGCGTGCTGATGGGCGCGCGCATTTCGCTGGCCGCTGGGTTGTGCTCAGTCGCGATTGGGGCGGTGATTGGCACCTTGATGGGATTGCTGGCGGGCTATTACCAAGGCTGGTGGGAGCGCATCACGATGCGGATCTCAGATGTGCTGCTCGCGTTTCCGGGCATGTTGCTGGCCATTGGTGTGGTTGCGGTGATGGGGTCGAGCATGGCGAACGTCATCATTGCGGTGGCCGTGTTTAGTGTGCCGGCCTTTGCGCGACTCGTGCGCGGCAATACACTAGCGCTCAAGCAAATGACCTATGTCGAGGCGGTACGGAGTGTGGGGGCCTCTGACTTGACGATCATGTTGCGCCATATCTTGCCCGGGACCATTTCGCCGATCGTGGTGTACGGCACGATGCGGATTGGCACCTCAATCATCACAGCGGCGAGCTTGTCTTTTTTAGGAATGGGCGCGCGTCCGCCCACGCCCGAGTGGGGCGCGATGTTGAACGAAGCGCGTGCAGATATGGTCATCGCGCCGCACGTCGCGATCTTTCCGGCGCTGGCGATTTTTTTCACAGTACTGGCATTTAATTTGTTAGGCGACGGCCTACGCGACGCCCTTGATCCAAAGATTGAGCAAAAATGATCTCAAATGATCGTTGTCCTTTTAAGGTTGGCCAGTCCACCAGCGGTAAGCTTGATGCGATTACCGACGTAGCGGGCGTAAGCGTTGGTCATTACACAATTGACGAGCAGGGGATTCAAACGGGCGTGACAGTGGTGCGCGCGCATCCGGGCTCGCATTATCTATACAAAGTGCCGGCGGGCGTAACCGTGATTAACGGCTTTGGAAAATCAGTCGGTTTGCTTCAACTCGCTGAATTAGGTGTTCTCGAAACCCCCATCGCGCTGACCAACACGTTTAGCGTTTCAGCTGTGGCGCAGGCCCAAATTCAACAGGCAATCGCGAGCCACCCCGAAATTGGACGCGCCTGGCCCACCGTAAATCCGTTGGTTTTTGAGTGTAATGATGGTTACTTAAACGATATCCAAGTAATGCGTGTTGAACCCAAGCATTATCATCAGGCGCTCGCACAGACCTCCGCCCTGTTTGAGCAGGGTGCTGTAGGTGCAGGTCGTGGTATGTCGTGTTTTGGTCTAAAGGGTGGAATCGGCTCGGCTTCCCGTCTCGTTTTGGTCGCTGGCTCAACGTATACCGTGGGTGCCTTAGTGCTCTCGAACTTTGGAAAGTTACAAAACTTGTCATGGCTGGGCCAGCCCCTTGGGCAAACCTTGTCGCAGCGTGTGCAGGTGCCGCAGCCGCCTTCGCCAGAAAAAGGTTCGATCATTATGCTGCTCGCGACAGACGCACCCCTCGACGCGCGACAATTGCGTCGGTTATCGGTGCGGGCAGGGGTGGGGTTGGCCCGTACCGGTTCTTTTTTTGGACATGGTAGCGGCGATATTGCCTTGGCGTTCTCAACCGCTTACACCATCCCAGCCCTCGTGCACGAGCCAATGCCGTCACCTACGCTGTTGCATGAGCAGCAACTTGATGGGCTCTTTGAAGCCGCAGCCGACGCGATCGAACAGTCGATCATGTCGTCGCTTTGGTGCGCGCAGTCTGTCTCAGGGCGCGATGGGCATCAGCGCCAAGCTTTGCGCGCTGTGCACGACTTTGCGTCAGGAGGGCAGTGATTAAGTATTCTCTTAGCCCATAGGTTCGCTACAATCGCGCCATTACTTCAGCAAACTAAGGATTTTGGTATGGATTTCATCACTGGCTTGTTAGATTTGCTGCTGCACATCGATAAAACAATGTTGCAGTTTATCGAGATGCATGGTGTATGGATTTATGCCTTGCTTGTGGCTATTATTTTTGCTGAAACAGGTTTGGTATTCATGCCTTTTTTACCCGGTGATTCATTGCTGTTTGTGGCCGGGGCGGTGTGCGCGATGGGAAAGATGGATATTTATCTGTTAATGGCAATTTTGTCGACGGCGGCGATCGTTGGCGACGCGGTGAACTATTCGATCGGTCGCTGGTTTGGCGCGGCGCTTATTTCGCGTACGAGGCTGGTTAACGCCAAACATCTGGCGTATACACAAGGCTTTTACGATCGCTACGGTGGTCAGACCATCATCATCGCGCGCTTTATTCCGCTCGCGCGCACGATGGCGCCCTTCGTTGCAGGCTTTGCGCGCTTTGATCCCAAGCGTTTCTTTTTATACAACGTGACAGGCGGGTTATTGTGGGTGGTGTCGCTGACTGTGGCCGGTTACTGGTTTGGTAATTTACCGTTTGTACGCAATAACCTGACTCTAGTGATTTTGTTTATTATTTTCTTATCGATTTTGCCTGGCATCATTGCGGTACTGAAAGCCAAGTTCTCTGGTTCCTCTAAATGACAGCCGCCGGTTTAAGCTCAAATGCGCTGCTGCCGCAGTGACTTTGCATGGTGTGTCTCGCGCTTCTAAATAACGACGACCGGTTTGAACTTAGGGATGTTTGAAGATGACAACGACCATGTCGACCCTGATTAAAGCGAGTGCTGTGGTGAAGTTGCGGGCGGCCATGAGCGCTGCGAATGTGCAGGCTTGTCTGGTGCCTTCGGCAGACCCTCACTTGTCTGAGTACTTGCCCGATTACTGGAAAGTGCGCCCATGGTTGACGGGCTTTAGTGGTTCGGTTGGTACCGTTGTGGTCACGCAGGATTTTGCTGGCCTGTGGGTAGATAGCCGTTACTGGGTGCAAGCCGAGGCCGAACTCGCAGGTACAGACATTACCCTGATGAAAATTGGCGTGGCAACTGACCCGGCCCACACACAGTGGCTGGCCGCACACCTTGCTAGTGGCGCGACGGTGGCGGTTGATGGCCGTGCGTTGGGCCTGGCTGCGCGCGACGCGCTACTCGCGTTGCTCGAGCCCTGTGGCATCTCGCTAAAACTGGATCTAGATTTGCCCGGACAGTGTTGGCCCGAGCGCCCAGCGTTACCCACGGCAGCGGTGCGTGACTTGCCGCTCGAGATTGCAGGAGCCTCACGACAAGACAAGCTGGCGCGTGTGCGCGAGGCCATGCTTGAGCAGGGTGCTCAGTGGCATTTGGTCTCGACACTTGATGACGTAGCCTGGCTGTTGAATTTGCGCGGCAGCGATGTCTCTTTTAATCCCGTGTTTTTGTCGCACGTTTTAATCGGCTTGAACGATGCGCAGTTATTTGTGTTGCCCGGTAAGGTAGATGCTGCTTTAACAAGCAAACTCGCCGAGGCTCAGGTGCACGTGCGGCCCTACGATACGGTGGCAAATGTTTTGGCCGAATTGCCCGAAACAGACGTGCTACTGTTTGACCCAGCACGTACGACGTGTGCGCTGATTGATCAAGTGCGCGCGCAGTCTGTGCGCGCGATCAACCCCAGTACTTTTTTTAAATCTCAAAAAACGGCGTTTGAACTGAATCATGTGCGCCGCGTCATGGAGCAAGACGGCGCGGCGCTGTGTACGTTTTTTGCTTGGCTCGAAAAAGCCATTGCTAATAGCGATACTGTACCGTTGAACGAGTTAATGATTGACGAGCGCCTGCTAGCGTTACGTGCTCAACAACCAGGTTTTGTGTCACGCAGTTTTGGGACAATTTCAGCGTTTAATGCCAACGGTGCGATGCCTCATTACCGCCCCACACAGACCTCGCACGCACAGATTCGGGGCGATGGCTTATTGTTAATCGATTCGGGTGCGCAATATTTGGGCGGTACCACCGATATCACCCGCGTTGTGCCAGTCGGTACGCCCACTGAACCGCAAAAAGACGATTACACGGCGGTGCTCAAGGCGATGATTGCTTTGTCGCGGCTGAAGTTTCCGCGTGGTGTCGCGTCGCCGATGTTGGATGTGGTTGCCCGCGCGCCGCTGTGGGAGCGCTTAGCCGAATACGGCCATGGTACCGGGCACGGGGTAGGGTACTACTTGAATGTGCACGAAGGCCCTCAGGTGATTTCGTACCGCGCCGCGCCGGCTCCACACACCGCGATGCAGCCCGGTATGATTACCTCAAATGAACCAGGGCTGTATCGCTCGGGCCGCTGGGGGATACGCATCGAAAACCTGGTGTGTAATCGAAGCGCAGGCGCATC
>Ga0114958_10003989_pt1 | contig 10365 bp, 10 predicted proteins | sample C_130208_EF_Meta_FD_89577 | JGI IMG/M metagenome (GOLD analysis project Ga0114958, IMG submission 89577) | Freshwater microbial communities from Lake Croche, Canada to study carbon cycling - C_130208_EF_MetaG | ecosystem: Environmental > Aquatic > Freshwater > Lake | place: Lake Croche, Canada... | reverse complement strand
TGCCGCACCTTTTGCCGCACCTTTTGCCGCACCTTTTGCCCTTGCCCCAGCGGCCCCCGTAACATTTCAACCACAATCAACAATTCAACCACTTGCCCTCGCTCAAATTCCACTTCCACCAGCTGCTTCCGTAACATTCCAACCAAAAACAACAACCATTCAACCACTTGCCGCTGTGTATGAACTTGCAGTTATGCAACAAGTTGTCAATGCAAAGCGAGATGAGGACGCATTGCAATTTGAATTAAGAATAGCGCAAGAAGAAATTAATTACAAATATCGCAGAGAATATGAAAGTGTGGTCAAAGAAAAAATTGAAATATCTAAAGAAAAAGAAAGGGTCTTAATACAATTGCAGGCCCAATTAAAACTGCAATTAGAAGCACAGCAATTCGCAACGTCACAGCGAGCACATGCCATTAAAGAGATGCAAGACAAATTAGCAAAGGAATTACTCAAAGAAAAAGCAGATGCTGAAGCGTTAAAACTAAAGGTACAATCAATTGTAGATCTATCACCTTTAATATTAAACGTAACACAACATGCACCTGACAAAGAAAATTCCACATCATTTGATTTTTCTAATTTAGAAAATGCTCAAAATGGTGCCTCAGGCTGTGCGCATGAAAAAAATAAAAGCAACTGCAATAAACTCTCAAATCATTGCGCATGGGGGCGCCTAGAGAAGAATAAAAAGAATAGATGCCTGTTCATGTGTGCATCCTTATCAAAGGATCATTGTTCAAAAGTAAGTGGGTGCTATTTTGATAATGATAAATGCAAAAACAAGTAGTCAATCATCCATCATAAAAAAACGAACTATCAGAATTCAAAACCTATTTATGACTGAAACAAGTGCTTTGCCCGTGCTTCAAAGGCGCTAACCATCATGCCAACAGCTTCATTTAAAAAGGGCTGCAATATTGGCTTTAGAAATGGATTGTTAAGCTCAAAATCCAAAAAGAACTCAATTTCAGTACCTTCTGAACAGGAATGAAAAATCCAATAATTATTCAAATGGTGAAATGGTCCTTTTAAATGCGAAACATCTATTCGGTGTAATTCAGGGTGTAATGTTACCGTGGATGAATAGTCATTACTCATGAATGAAGGCCCAATGGAAAGATCTGCATCAAAGCCAGTTTCTTTTTGATTATAAAGCCGTACAGCTGTTATCCATGGCAAGAAATCTGGATAAGAAGTTACATCGGCAACAAGTGAATACATTTGCTCTGGTGTGTAACAGACAATTCTTTTTTCCTTATGTATTGGCATGAGCTGTGCCTGAATAATTATTTTTTTCTGTGGCATAGCGTTCGAGACGAGCTGCACGTAATTGCGCAAAGTCATCGCCTGCATGATAAGAAGAGCGTGTTAGTGGCGATGCGGCCACAAGCAAAAATCCTTTGCCCCGACCCATTTTTGCATAATCATCAAATTGATCAAGTGTAGCGTATGCCATCACATCGTGATGTTTTGGTGTTGGCTGTAAATACTGGCCAATTGTCATAAAATCAACATCAGCTGCACGCAAATCATCCATAACCTGCAATACTTCTATGCGCTCTTCCCCGAGACCGACCATGATGCCAGACTTTGTAAAAATAGTTGGGTCCAATTCTTTTACACGATTTAAAAGGCGCAATGAATGAAAGTAGCGTGCTCCAGGACGAACCGATGGATATAAACGCGGAACTGTTTCAAGATTATGGTTATACACATCGGGCCTGGCTGCGACGACAATTTCAAGTGCACCCTCTTTTCGCAAAAAGTCAGGCGTTAGAATTTCAATCGTGGTTCCTGGCGATTGCAAGCGAATCTGACGAATCACTTCTGCAAAATGATTGGCACCGCCATCATCAAGATCATCACGATCAACGGATGTAATGACGACATGGCTAAGACCAAGTCCAGCTACACCTTTTCCAACGCGCTCTGGCTCATGCGGGTCAAGTAAATCAGGACGGCCTGTTTTGATGTTACAAAAGGCACAGGCACGCGTACACACATCACCCAGAATCATCATTGTTGCATGCTTTTTTGACCAGCACTCACCAACATTGGGGCAAGCAGCCTCTTCGCATACTGTTTTCAATTTAAGCGAACGCATCAGCGCAGCTGTTTCATGATACTCTTTTGAGGTAGGTGCCTTAACCCGAATCCAATCGGGTTTTTTCAAGGGCAGAATGTCCTTAGTCGGTGTGTATGTCATGTTGCTCTTTTACGTTTTTTATTGCGTAACATCAAATAATTCACACAATTCAATCCATTCACGCTTAGAAAGACCGCTCTGTTCATAAGTGACTTTTTCACCCGCAAGGCGGCGTTGCACAAGGCGAACACCTGTTGCTGACAGCTGCGCTGCACCCAAACGGTATTCCTCGAAGGCATCAAAAGCCAATGGCACCCAAGCCTTCATCATATTCAGAATCACATCAGCATATGCACGAATTTCGTACTGCGCATGCGGATCCGCGCGAAGACGCAAGAAATGCATTAAATTATGCAGATCAACCTTCCAATACCACTGTGTGTAGAAATTAACGGGTAAATTCATACGAGCAAGCTCACGGGCAAGACCTGGGTGATCTCCCTGCGTTTCATTTTCGTTAAGCATCCACATGTAGTGATCATAGCATTTTGACGCATCTTCTTTAAGCATATTCAGGACATTTTGCGCATGCTCACCCTCAAGTACTCCTGCGCGACCCTGACGATTGATTGTCGACTGCGCTGACAAATGTTCTGCGGCAGGCACATAAAATTCGCGATCTAAAATGGAATAACGAGCAGAATATTCATTTACATTGGCTGTACGATGGCGAATCCATTGGCGTGCAACAAACATTGGCAACTTTACATGTAATTTTATTTCACACATCTCAAATGGCGTGGAATGCCAGTGGCGCATCAAATAACGAATCAAGCCACGATCTTCAGAAACTTGCTTTGTCCCCTTACCGTACGAAACTCGTGCGGCTTGCACGATGGCATTGTCGTCTCCCATATAGTCAACTACGCGCACAAAACCATGATCAAGCACTTTCTGAGGTTCATAGAGCATCGCTTCCAGCGCCGGCACCGTCGCACGCCGTGTCTGGTAGGACTGACCACGAAGCTCGTCGAGCTCGGCTGCATGTAAATTCATGGAGTCAGGTTTCAAAGGTGCATTCATTATACGTACCGCACCGCTTGTATTGTATACGCTTTTCCGCCATTAGGGGTGATGACTTCGATGCTATCATCAGCCCGTTTACCTATCAGTGCTCTGGCCAACGGAGACGTAATTGAAAGCAAACCTTTTTTCACATCAGCCTCATCACTACCTACGATTTGATAGGTATGCATTTCATCGGTATCATCATCAAGCAACTGAATTGTTGCGCCGAATTTTATATCGCTACCGGAGATCTTAGAAAGATCGATCACCTCAGCCCGGCTAACCTTGTCTTCCAGCTCACTAATGCGGCCTTCGATAAAACTTTGCTTTTCCTTGGCTGCATGATATTCAGCATTCTCAGACAAATCACCATGTTCACGCGCATCTGAAATTGCTTTAATCACATTGGGACGCTCTGTTCCCTTTAAATGATGCAATTCATCGCGTAGGGCTATAAACCCACCTTCGGTCATTGGAATTTTTTCCATAAAAATAACTACTCACTACTATAATAATATTAAAAATAACCTATATTGTTTTATTAACGCATAAAAAATAATAGTCAAGATATAACTGCATAGGTATACAGGAATAAGTTTGGCAAACCATTTCAAATGTCGATTTTCAATTCTAAATTCTATAAAATGCTGACCCGCTAAGCAAGAAAAATATGATGAAAAACTGGTAGCTTTTAATGCCATTTTTCACGTCTAAATTTTATAAAATCCGAACACGTTACGCAAGCAAAATATAAAAATCTATGCATAACAGTCATATGAGCAGCTTCTTTCCAATCATAAATAGGATAGTGCCTACATTTGCATATTTAACAATGAATGTATGCCTGTTTTTAACTCTTCGGCTGTGCGCTTAGCTGCTTCAATTTTAATACTCATTGTTGCAACTTCAGAGGCAACAGATTCAATATCTACCTCACCCTTAGAAAATTGGGTAACCATTTTTTCAACTTCTTTTGTTTCTTTTAGAAAACCCGCACTTTGATCCGCCAGAAATTCTTTAAATTCGCTTCTTTGCCCAAGGCCATCGCTTTTTCCGGCATCGCTATTCGAATTATTTCCAGAGCCATGGTTAAATATAGCGCTTTGGAGTACACTTTTGTAGGGTAAATTTGCACCAGCTACTGCCATATATTATCTATCCTTTCAATAAGCCAACGGTATTTTGAAGCATTAATAATATGCGTTCAAAAGCCCGCAAGTTTGATTCATGACTTCGGCTGGCTTCCCTAACATCCGTCATTTCTTCTATTGATTTAATATTGGGCTGCCGGACAAAACCCTCTTTATCAGCCATCGGATCACCAGGGCTATAGCTTTTAATAGGCTCAGCCTGCACATGTATAATTTTTTTGACCTGCAAAAGCGAGGCCTTAATTTTATTATCATACACATTATGAAAACTAACTAATTGTCGACGATAAACCTCTTGCCCAGGCATAGCCTTTACATCAGCATTTGCAATGTTCTGTGATAACACAAGAACACGCTGATTCTGGGCCACAATCGCTGCCGTTGAAATATACAACGATTTTGTTAATGGTGAGATTCCCTTGTCAGACATTATGCGTGCCCCTTAGCACTAAATAAATCATTAATTCTTAACTAAAATAGTACGATACATTTGATGAAATTTTTTAATGATACTCATTAAACCATCGTGATCAGTAGTTGCTCGTGTGAGTTGCATCATTTCTTGTTCACGCGAAATCTCATCTGGTGTTGTTAGGATATCTTGGCCTTTAATCTTAAAATCTTTGACATCAGATAATAGCTTCCCTGTATTGGTTCGTGCTTGGTGTGATCGATGCAATATGGCGACAAAAGGCGCTATTTCCTTACGTCGCGCACTCTTCATATCCGCATTTGCTATGTTTTCAACAGTAATTTGCGTTTTTGCACTAAGCCATGCGGCGCGTTGTTCCATTAAAATGCTTAACCGGTTCGATAACATATAGATGCTCATCAGCGCTTAATTTATTTCTATTACCAGTTTGAGATAAAAGAATTAATAAGACGTTAATGCAAGCAGCAAACGTTCCTAAACGCCAGCTTCCCATTCTTCTATTCGAGCAAAAATGCGACTATCAGTAAATGAACCCACAGCTAAATAAGGATTTTCAGTCTGTAAAAAATGATTCAACACGCGTGCTATTGAATTTTCTGTTTTCAATCGATCATCGAACGATAATTTAAACGTCAAACATTCACCTGCAGGGTCCCCCCCCGTAAGGCGCCAATATTCCAAAGCAAACAGGCCATCATGCGGAAATTCCTGACCAAAGCCGTGATTATGCGCAATAACGGCCTCGACCAGCAATTGCGGCGAAGAACCATTCGCAACCGATTTTCGGGTGGGCAAGGCACCTGTTTTGTAATCAATAATGCGCAGAGCCGCAGCTGACCTCGTGTCAATGGGTTTTTCAATACGATCCGCACGACTTTTAAGTTCAACGAGCACACCGTCCAGCGCAAGAATCATTTCACCATTAGCCTCGGTTGCTCGGTTTTGTGATAGTTCAATGTCCAGCTTATCGTGCCACCACGAGGCCACCCGCTTAAAACGGTACCACCAAAAAGTCTGAACAATCCCCCTGCCCTTTTCTTCATGATTCTCAAAAAATGGTTTTGAAAAAATTAATAATTTATCAATTTTTGGCTCAGCTTCTGTTTTTAGGTATTGATCTAGAATATCGTGAAATATTTGGCCTTTATCTTTGGCTGAGAAAGCCTCATCCAACGCCGGCAATAGATTCAGCAACAATAAATGCCGTGTATAATATGCATATGGATCCCGCATTAATTGTTCCACATGGCTTGCATAGTATACCTTGGACCGATGCACGCTCGGCGGTGTAGGCGCGGGTGGCTTTATTGCGTTTGCAGACGAGTCGACTTGATAGTTTGCCAATACACGATAAGCCGAGCTTGCAATTCCATAACGCCCAATGAGGCGGGTCCAAAGACGACTCTGCAGAATAGCTTCACCGCCCTCGCGAACAGGACGTGTCATGTATAAATGCGTCGCATAAAATGATGTACAAAAATCATGTGCAGCCAATCCTTGACGCCGTTTTTGTGACGGCAAACCGATGCTCATGCGAAAGCTATCGGATAGAATAGGATCATTCTCTGGCGTTTTGGGCCAATTCCCCTCATTTAGACTTGCGCAAATTACAACTTCTGCTGTATTCAGGCGTGCCTCTAATGTGCCAAGAATTCGCACGCGTGACCCAAGCCCCGCATGTGTGTGCACAGGCGATGCCATCGCCATAAGAACCAATACAGCGTCTTCGAAATCACGCCTTATAAACGGGGGGGTCTTAACAAGTATATCAAAAAAAACAGACGCAGACTCACCATCGTTATTTTTGAATAATTCGCCTGTCGTAAGTTCCATTGCTGAATCTTTAAAAAAACGTATAAAATCATAAAATGACTGACACGCGGCACGATGTTCTAAAATATTGTGCAAATTTTGAATCCACAGGCTATCTGAATCAAAATCCCATAACTTTTGTTTTTTACGCAACAGAATTTCATATTGACGTATATACGAAAGATGCTCAGCACGATTCCCCTTTGCGCACAAAGGATGCTTTCCCAAATGAATAAGTGTTGCACATGATGGATTCTTCAAAAAAGCCGCCAAGTTGATCAGGAAACTGCCAACAGGCGTGTCTTTTAATGGTCTGCCAGCAGAGTCATTTGATGTGATGCCATGCAGCGCTAATTCTGCGCGCAGACGGCGCATAAGGGTTTGATTTGGCGTTACGATAGCAATCGAGCATTCTGTTTCAAAAATTTTCTCGCGCACAATCGCTGTAATCACACGCGCTTCTTCTGTTTGGCTTGCACACTCAATTAGAATAGGATTTTCGCCCACGGCTTCTTTCTTTTCAAACGGAGGCATTTGAAAAAGTGCAACCACATCCTGACGACGATGATCTGAGAAAACATTATCAATGCCTAAATTAGGTATATCTACCGGATCAACGCCCAAATATGTGCACACGTCAAACAGGGTATGCTGGGGATGCGATCGCATTCCAGCAACACGTTCAGCGGCAAAGGATGCCTCTAACCCAGGCAGCACAACAATGCCATTCGGCAAATCATGCACAGCCTTAAGCAATGCACGTGTTGCCGGAACAGTGCCGGTCGTTCCCGCTATCAAAATAGGGTACGATGGTGGGTTTTGCACTAAATCGGCTATCAATATGCGCATTGCCCGCTGGCGTCGCCACGACTCAGTAACAAGCCCACGTTTTTCTAACGCCTTTGGCAAATGGTGCGTTAATATTCGAAGATTCTGAAAAGCGTCCTGCACATGCGCCGGCGCATTCTCGTAAAGTTTGGCGTCATATTGCGATTCAAGGATTTCTATGGATACATCGCTTATGATACATTCATCATGCAAAGTAATCAGGTATTCTGCTATAGAAAAAGCCTTTTTTACGTGAAATGTCGCGGGCAAGAAATCCATAACCAGCGCCAGACGCTCGAACGCACCAATTGCCTTTTGCAAATCGTCAATTTCTTTAAGGGCGAAGGGATTATCCGATTCGAGATCCGTCAGTGAATGCAATGTTGGTAAAACGAACGTGCGGCTGACTTCATTGGTCAAGCATTCCTTGAGGCCAATCACACTTCGATTTGTTGGCAACCATATGTGAGTGGATGCGCGCGCAAAAGGTAAGGCAGAATTAAAATCACTTTTTAAGAAACCAGCCAGTGCCTTTAAAAAACACATGCCAAATGGAATGTTATAAATCTGCCCCACGAAAGGTTCACCATGCTATTAGATTTGGGACCATAGTAGCGGTTTTTGCCACGCCACACAATTAGCCGGATATTTTATATGTTTTTTCAAAAAAAATATAATACCATTTTCACTAAAGATTGATTGATGCAGCCTTCTGCGATATCTGTGCAGCGAGTGTACGAGAGGGAACGAACGCTGCTTGAATCTTGCAGTCTTACCACTCAAACTTTTTTGAAATTGGTATAATAAAAAAAGCAAACAAACAAAATGATTAAAATAACCCGGAAGGGGCATATTAATCATGTTTAAAAATCATCTTTGCATGTTAGTTTAACGCACAAGAAGCGCCCGATCTCAATGCTTCAAATCGTTTTTTCTGTTCAGCATTCAGTGTTTCTTTCGCTAATATTTTGACTTGAGAACATGCATCTTCCTTATTATTTTTAGCAAGAAGCGTTTCACCATAGCCAAGGCGTGCACGAATGGCATTTTGTATGTCTAAAGGTTTTGTTATAGCCATCTTATAGGATTGCTGCGCCTCATCTATATTGCCTAGTTTATAATGTGCATCGCCACCATGTACAAATGCTTTGTTCGCATAGGTCTCATCCGGATATGTTTTTGTAACCAGTTCAAATGCCTCGGCTGCGTTTTTCAGGTCTTCCTTGCTGTGATTTTTCAAACCTGAGTTTAACAAAGCCATAGCTTGATTAAATTGTGCGAGTGCTGGGCTTTTTGTATCAAGTGACGGCGCTGGACCAGCGTCCGCGTCCTCTGTTGCGAGCGTATCCGCTGCATGTTTAGGCGTGGACTTCGTAGCTATTGGTGTCAGAGGTACTGTTATTGGAGCGATTGAGGTTAGATGCGCCGTTGTTGTTGGAGCTATTGCTGACGAGTCCGGAGTTTTCGCTTGATCGCGAGGGGTTTTTGCATCAAGCAAAGCGGCAACAGTTTTTTCAAGTTCATCCAAACGTCGCTCGTGCTCTTTCAATCGATGCGCAATGCCTTCTTCGGGAGTCTGATCAATCGTTGCAGACGCATCCTCTTTTTGTTCGACTGAAGCATTTTCCTGTACGAGTTTATTGTATTCAGAAACTAAGTCTTGAAGTTTTTTCGCATTATGGCTCTGTTCTTGTTCTTCTTTTCTAATTTTTTCATCAACTGCTTTTATTTTAGATTCCAAAGACACACCACAAGAAGCGTGCGTTGCTGTCAAGGCTGCTATTGTTACGTAAAAGAGAGTTTTTTTCATTTAATTATCCACATATATGAATTCACCAATCTAGCTTAAAATAGCACAGCTGAGAAAATATAAAAGATACTTTCTTTCAGACCCCACTTTTTTACACGTCAGTTGTGTGCGGATGTATATGACGAAACAAGGCGTCATAAAACAAAATTTATTGGTAAAAGATAAAGATAAGAAGCAATGGTTTTGAGCGTGAAAGCTATGTGTTGCAGAATAAAATAAAACATTCTCATCAGAAAATCTTGCATAGGTTGAAAAGAGTCATTAAAATCACCTAAGATATTAGATCCTCAGATAGAAGATTGAAGATAAGCATATGTTAATAGAGAATGATCCTTTTACCGTGGTTTGGTTTTCACCGGATTCAAGCGGACTCTCTCTCATACAATCTATATTTGCTTCTTATGCATGGACAACGACTCCAGAAGGCCTTCATAGTAACTACAGCTCGCTTGCGATGCAGCCTATTGTGTTATTTGATCTTATTGGATTCAAGGAAGATTCTATTAAAAAGATAAAAGAAATAGCTTCTTTGTTACCACAGGTCGCTATTATTGCGGTAGGAGACCTGAGTTGTTATTCCCTTACAGAGTCAGCAATAGAAAATGGTGCGACTGATTTTTATTTTGGGCCATTAAACAGCGCGCTCCTGCGAAAGAGAATATTAACGCTACTCGATGATTCCTCTAAACAAAATGCTCAGACAAGTAATAAATATCACGACACCCAACCGGTCGAGCTGGCCTTCATGGCGTTCTATGACGAATTAACAGGCCTACCTAATAGAAAATTATTCTTCTCCAGGCTTGACGATCTAACAAAAATGAATAATACAGCTGGCAATTTCTTTTCGTTGCTTTATATCGATCTTGACGGCTTTAAAAAAATAAATGATTTTTATACACACAGGGCTGGTGATTGGTTGTTGCAGCAGGTGGCCATGCGACTTCGAAATTGCGTCAAAAGAAATGATACAGTCGCACGCATGGGGGGCGATGAATTTAGCATTCTATTAGTTGACATTGATGATGTCGATGTCGTGGCTAACATTGCGCAACGTATTGTTTACAATATATCGGCGCCATTCTTTTACAACAGTCAGCAACTTAATATTAATGCAAGCGTTGGCATAGCCTTGTTTCCACAAAATGCGAGCAGCAGTCAAGAGCTGTTA
>Ga0114958_10003987_pt1 | contig 10367 bp, 9 predicted proteins | sample C_130208_EF_Meta_FD_89577 | JGI IMG/M metagenome (GOLD analysis project Ga0114958, IMG submission 89577) | Freshwater microbial communities from Lake Croche, Canada to study carbon cycling - C_130208_EF_MetaG | ecosystem: Environmental > Aquatic > Freshwater > Lake | place: Lake Croche, Canada... | reverse complement strand
ATCTTGTACTTCAAGCAAGAGTATTACTTCACCGCATTTCTCTATTTAGTTTTCACTGTAATAGCTTTGATCGGATGGTGGCGTTGGAATGCAGATCAACGAAGCGCTTCGCGATCTATTTAATGGATCGGCAAAACCTCTTGTACTAGCCATTGATGGTCCGGCAGGTTCGGGCAAGAGCACGCTAGCCGGTGAGATTGCGCGAGGATTTGCCGGAACTTACGACGCTGAAGTTATTCATCTCGACGATTTATATAACGGTTGGGATGACGCACTTTCACACGATCTATTCGAACGAATTGCTCAACTAATTGCTGCACAACAAGCAGGCAGTGCAACTGAAGTCGCCATCTATGACTGGTCGGCCGCAGCTTTTTCTGGTGCCAGAGAAATTAAGGCCGTACAACTTCTTATTATTGAAGGTGTCGGTAGCTCTAATCTGTGTTTGCACCCGAATTTAACAACTTCGATCTGGCTAGATATTGATCAAAGAACTGGATTAGCCCGGGTATTAGAGCGCGACGGTGATGAAATTCGTGACGAGATGGTCAAGTGGCAGAAGATGGAAAGTGAATACTTTGCACGCGACTTAACTCGCGAAAGAGCGGATTTCATCCTCTCTACGCAGTAGCTAGCCTAAGATTTAGCTGTGTCTGATCTAACTGGCGAATTAATTGATGACCGTTATCAGTTAACGGCGCTACTTGCCACAGGTGGCATGGCCACAATTTATAGCGCGATGGATACCCGATTAGATCGCAAAGTTGCCGTCAAGATTATGCACCCACATCTGGCACAAGATGAAGATTTTGTTGGTCGTTTTATTCGTGAGGCAAAAGCTGCCGCCTCTCTTTCTCATCCAAATATTGTTGCAGTGCAAGATCAAGGCTGGAATCAAAGCGGAGTTCCAGCAGTTTTTATTGTGATGGAATTAGTAGAAGGCCACACTCTCCGTGATTATATTTACGAGCGAGGCAAACTTACGGTCGAAGACGCACTTTCTTTTATTGATCCAGTTTTAAGTGCGCTGGCTGCTGCACATAACATCGGCATTATTCATCGTGACATTAAGCCTGAAAATATTTTGATCTCAAAAGAAGGTCGAGTGAAAATCGCAGACTTTGGTTTAGCCCGGGGCAATATGTTGGGCACCACAATGACGGCAGAATCCAGCGTAATTCTCGGTAGTGTTTCGTACCTATCCCCCGAACAAGTTCAACGTGGCATCGCAGATACCCGCAGTGATGTTTATGCCGCAGCAATTGTGTTATTTGAAATGATCGCGGGCGAGAAGCCATTTGCTGCCGATACTCCGATTCAAATTGCTTATATGCACGTAAACGAGAAAATTCCATTGCTAAGCAGCAAAGTGAAAGGCGTACCTGTAGCACTTGAAAACCTAGTTGCCAAAGCAACAAGTACTAATCCAGATGACCGACCACGCGATGCGGGTGAATTTTTAGCTGAGCTAAATCGAGTGCGTGATGAAATTGACCCGAAACGTAAGCAACTAAGCCTTCAATTGGATCTGCCAATTGCGCCAATTCGCGAAGAAGTGCGAGATAAATCTCGTGCTGCCAAGCGTGCCGAAGCTGCTAAATCAGCACCAGCAAACGAGATAGTTACTCCCATGACCGAAAGCACTGCAAGCACTAAGAAAGATCGCGCCGAAGAGCGTCGTCGTGTAAGTAAGCGCGTTCGTCGAAATCGCATAATTGCTTTGGCGCTAGCGGTGAGTGTTGGCTTTGCAGGTTGGTGGATTGTGCTTGGTCCGGGTGCAAAAGTTGATGTGCCATCAGTAATTGGTGCTTCGGTAGACAAAGCTAATTCCCTCTTTGCTCCACTTGGGCTTAAGAGCGAAGTTGCCGAACGCGTTTACAGCGAGGAAGATGCTGAAGGCTTGATCATCGCGCAAGACCCAGCTGGTGGCGATCAGACTGATCCAAATGGCACCGTTAAATTAACCGTGTCAAAAGGTCCAGAGCGCTACACAGTTCCGCAACTGCTTGGATTGACACCAGAAGCTGCAGTAAATGTAATTGCTAAATTTCCGATAAAAACTGGAACAATTACTGAAGTATTTAATTCGGATATTCCTAAAGGTTTTGTAATTTCAGCTGACCCTGCCCCAGGTACGCAAGTGCGTCGTGATGCCACAATTAATTTAGTTGTTAGTAAAGGAATTGAGACTCTGACGTTATCTTCCTACATTGGCAAAATTGGTGAAGAAGCACTTACTGAATTAAGCGATGCTGGCTTTGATGTTACGGTCACATACGCCTTTGATGAAAAAGTTATTCCAGGTGGCGTAATTTCGCAGAATCCAGCTGGCGGTGATATTCCTAAAGGTGCCAAAATTGAGTTGATAGTTTCTAAAGGATCAGCTTTTGTAACAATTCCAACTAAGGGAATCGTTGGGCAGACCCAAGCCAGGGCGACGCAAATTCTCAAGGATCTCGGCTTGGATGTTAAAGTGAAAACTCTCGGTGCCAATAAGGCAAAGAAGGTTATTAATGTTTCGCCGAAAGAGGGCACCAAGGTCAAACGTGGCAGCGCCGTGACCATCACAGTAGGCTAGCCAAATGTCTAAAGCGAAAATAGAAGGTCCGCGGCTTGGCGCCCACACCCCCACTTCAGGTGGAATGGCCAAACGCTCAATCGCTTATGCCGAACTAACTGGCGCTGAAGTTATTCAAGTATTTGCTTCTAACCCTCGCGGTTGGGCAATGCCGGAAAGTAACCCAATAGCTGATGAGGAATTTCGCAGCAAAGCTGCGGCGCTAGACATTCTTACCTACGTACATGCTCCTTTCTTAATTAACTTGGGTTCACCGACTGTTGGTACTTACGAAAATTCAGTCGCCTCAACTGCTTACTCATTAAAGCGTGGTGCCGAAATTGGTGCTCTTGGCGTTGTTATTCATACTGGTTCAGCTGTTGATGTCAACAATGTTGAAAATGCCTGGAAACAGATTCACGAGGGAATGATGCCGGTCCTAAATGCATTAGGTGATGATGCGCCCATGCTTTTACTTGAACCGACTGCCGGCCAAGGTCAATCACTGGTTAAGAAATTAGATGATCTAACTAACTATTTGAAAGCTTTGGAATATCACCCAAAGGTAGGCATTTGCCTTGACACTTGTCACGTATTTGCCGCTGGCCATGACATTGCTAAAAAAGGTGGCATGACCGAAACTATTGATCTTTTAATTGAAATTGCCGGAGCCGAGCGTTTCCAACTTGTGCACGCAAACGATTCAATGGATGTTTGCGGTGCTCTAAAAGATCGCCACCAGAATATCGGTGAAGGTCATATTGGCTTGGCTGCTTTCCAAGAGATGCTTGATCACCCAGTAATGAAAAATGTGCCAATGGTTCTAGAAACACCAGGGATGGAACCAGAGCACGGCAAAGAGATTGCGATGCTGAAGAAGATGCGTGGATGAACGCGCGTCATAATCTGCAATTAAAATTAGCACCTTGGGCATTACTGACTGTTTCGGTTGCTTGGGGATTGGCTTTCGTAATTATGAAGCCCGCGATCGAACGACAAAGTGTAAATAATTTTCTATTTACCCGCTTTGTACTTGCAGTCTTGGCCATGATTCTGATTCGCCCCCAAGTAGTCAAACTTTTCACAAAAGGCCTAATGCTGCGCGGATTCGGGGCCGGCTTATTTCTAGGCGGCGGCTACATCCTGCAAACCGTTGGGTTAGCCAATACTGGCGCCGCCATAACAGGCTTCGTAACTGGGTTATATGTAATTCTGACCCCGCTATTCGCTGGTGTAATTTTCAAAGATCGCGTTTCTAAAACAACCTGGCTTTATGTTTTTATGGCCACTATTGGGTTAGGGCTACTTTCGCTACATGGTTGGTCTGTTGGCTATGGCGAATTCTTAGTTTTCTTAAGTGCAATTGCATTCGCTGCGCATATAACAGCGCTTAGTAAGTGGTCTGCAGGTCGCGATGTATACGCGATGACAATTACTCAACTTATGATGTGCGCGATCATAACTGGAATCTCATCATCATTTGAAGGCTACTCGCCACCACCTGATTTCGGTGTTTGGGCCGTAGTAATTTTTACTGCGGTATTTTGTACTGTGATCGCTTTCATTGTGCAGACGTGGTCACAAGCTCACATGTCAGCAACTAAGGTGGCCGTGATTCTGACCATGGAAGTTGTATTTGCCGCAATCTTTGCCATTATTTTCGGAGGCGAGCGCTTAACTCTGCAGTCTGCAGTCGGTGGAATTTTGGTCGTTGCCGCTATGTACTTAATAGTTCTAAAGGAAGCGTGAGAGAATACCGCCATGAGAGTTGACCTTCGTTCAGATACCGTCACTGTTCCATCAGCTGCGATGCGTGAAGCAATTGCGAGTGCGCCAGTTGGTGATGATGTTTACGGCGATGATCCAACTGTTAACTCACTTGAAGAACGCGTTGCTGCGATGTTTGGCAAAGAGGCTGGTGTGTTTACGCCAACTGGTTCTCTTGCTAATCAATTAGCAATTCGCATGTTGGTGGCTCCGGGTGAAGAACTTTTAGCTGAAACTAATTCACATATCGTTCGCGCCGAACTTGGGGCTGCGGCAGTTTTCTCTGGAATCACCACTCGTACTTGGCCAGCCGTGAATGGATTATTGAAAGCAGCTGATGCCCTTGAAATAGCCCGCCCAGACTCTGGCCCATATTTAGTTTCAACTACTGCGATAGCGGTAGAAAATACCCATAACTTTGGTGGCGGCACAGTGCAGCCAATTTCCGAAATTGCTGCTCTTCACGCAGGTGCGCAAAAGCTTGGCTTAGCGCTTCATCTAGATGGTGCCCGCATCTGGAATGCCCATGTTGCTAGTGGGGTTTCATTCCTTGAATATGGAAAGTACTTCGAAACCATCAGCGTCTGTTTATCTAAAGGTTTAGGCGCACCAGTTGGTTCAATAATGCTTTCTACTAAAGAGCGCGTTGCTAAAGCTCGAGTATGGCGCAAACGTTACGGCGCTGGCATGCGCCAAATCGGAATTCTGGCAGCCGCAGGTCATTACGCACTTGATCACAATATTGCACCCTTGGCTGAAGATCATCGACGGGCCAAGGAAATTGCTGTTGCACTAAACGCGGTAGTTCCATCAGTAATTGATCCAGCAACTGTTCAGACAAATATTGTTGGCCTTGATTTAGCTGAATTAAATATTACTGCGGCCGAACTTGCCGCGCGTTGCAAAGCCGAAGGTTTACTAATTGGCGCACTTGGCCCAAAGTATGCCCGCCTAGTTACCCATTTAGATATCGATGATGCAGGCACGGCGTATGCAATTGAAGTTTTAAAGCGCGCCCTCGTGGCTTAATAGCCATTCTTTTTTGTTAACTCCGTAAGCATAATTTCCAAGCGCACCGCCACTTTTAACGATGCGATGGCAAGGAACAACTAACATAATGGCATTTTTTGCGCACGCTGTACCGGCTGCTCGCACTGCAGCTGCTGAACCTGCTCGGTCAGCTAAATCTGAATATGTAATTACTGCCCCCGCTTTTACTTTACGCATTGCTTTCCAGGCCGCTTGCGAAAATGTCGCACCTGGCTGCCGGACCGAAATACCATTGATCGCAGAGATATCACCATCAAAGTAGTCGACTATCAGATCACTAATAATCGGAATACTTTTTACAATTTTAATTTCGCGGCCCTGATCAGTTGCATAAAGCCCGCTCTTAAGTGCTGAGATGTTAGAGAGGTTTGCTCCCAGCAGCACATGCTCATCGGCAATTAAATTTAGATTGCCGATCGGAGTTTTGCTGGTAGTAATCAATAGCGTCACAGGTGAAACTTAACGGTCGCGCAACATCTCCGCTACTAAAAATGCTAACTCAAGTGATTGTGAATGATTTAGACGTGGATCGCACGCGCTCTCATAGCGGGAAGCTAGATCTTCGTGTGAAATCTGCTCGCCGCCGCCGACGCACTCAGTTACATCGTCGCCGGTGAGCTCGATGTGAATACCACCTGGGTGTGTGCCCAACGCCTTATGAACTTCGAAAAAGCCTTTAACTTCATCGAGCACATCATCAAATTTACGAGTCTTATAGCCACTTGGTGCTTCGTAGGTGTTGCCGTGCATTGGATCGCAAACCCAAAGAACTTTCGCGCCTGACTTTGTTACGCCATCGACTAGAGCGGGCAATACTTCGCGAATCTTGCCTGCACCCATTCGTGTAATAAATGTTAAGCGGCCTGGTTCACGATCTGGATCAAGTCGATCGATAAGAGTCAAAGCATCTTCGACTGTGGACTTTGGCCCCAGTTTTACGCCAATTGGATTACGAATTTTTGAAGCAAAATCAATATGTGCACCATCTAGTTGACGAGTGCGCTCACCGATCCAGAGGAAGTGCGCTGACACATCGTATGGAAGATCGGTACGTGAATCGATACGCGTAAGCGCCTTTTCGTATTCCAGAATTAAAGCTTCATGGCTAGAGTAGAAATCAACAGTCTTAAATTCTTCGGGGCTAACGCCGGCTGAAGTCATAAAGGCAAGTGCACGACCAATTTCTTGAGCCATTGCTTCGTAACGCTCGCCTACTGAACTGTCGCGAATAAAACCTTTATTCCACTCGTGCACTTGGCGCAGATCCGCAAAACCACCTTGGGTAAATGCACGAACCAAGTTCAAGGTTGCAGATGATGTGTTGTAAACACGTACTAGACGATCTGGGTCTGGGGTGCGTGATTCGAGAGTGAACTCAAGATCATTTACCGCATCTCCTCGGTAGGCCGGCAGTGTTACATCACCACGAGTTTCATTGTCATTCGAACGTGGCTTAGCAAATTGCCCTGCCATGCGACCAACTTTTACAACTGGCAAACTTGAGTAGTACTGCAGAACAGCTGCCATCTGCAGAATTGTTTTAATGCGATTGCGAATTGAATCAGCGGTTGCCGCTACGAAAGTTTCCGCACAGTCGCCACCTTGTAACCAGAAAGCTTTTCCTTCAGCAGCTAGGGCAATCTTGGCTTTTAAGTTATCGCACTCACCCGCGAAAACTAGCGGCGGGAAAGCTTTCAACTGATTAACAGCCTTAGTTACCGGCTCACCATCTAAGCCACCTGGCCACTGCGGTTGTTGAGCCGCAACCAGGCCAGGTGTAAATAGATTATCCAGGGAAGAAGTCATGGCTTAAGAATAGAGAATCTAAGGTAATGGTGTTGACCAATTATCCGAAGAAAACCTCGGCTTCTGCGTAAAGTGAAGGATCAACGGTCTTTAGCTTGTCTGTCGCTGAAGCCAATGGGACTCGAGCAATCGAAGTTCCGTGAAGTGCAACCATCTTGCCCCAATCGCCTTCGCTGGCAGCAGTAATTGCCATCAAGCCAAAGCGAGTAGCTAATACGCGATCGAATGCACTTGGTGTTCCACCACGTTGAACATGGCCGAGAACTACAGTGCGAGACTCGTGACCAGTCTTAGCTTCAATAGATTGGGCCAACCATTCACCGATACCGGAAAGCTTTACGTGACCGAAAGCATCAAGAGTTTGATCCTTGATAACCATGTCGCCATCTTGCGGAATCGCACCTTCGGCAATAACAATCATTGGGGCTTTGCCTTTTTCAAAAGAAGAATTTACATATGCGCAAACCTTTTCGAGTGAGAATTTAACTTCTGGAATCAATACGCAAGCTGCGCTACTTGCCATACCTGAATGAAGTGCGATCCAGCCAGCATGGCGGCCCATAACTTCAACAACTAAAGCACGGTGATGTGACTGCGCTGTTGTGTGCAGGCGATCGATTGCTTCGACAGCGATATTTACTGAAGTATCAAAACCAAATGTGTAGTCAGTGTTGTTTAGATCGTTATCGATCGTCTTTGGCACACCAATTACTTTTACGCCAAGAGCATCTAGCTTGGTGGCAACACCTAGAGTGTCTTCGCCACCAATTGCGATCAAGGCATCAATGCCGGCCGCAGCCAGGTTTTCTTTAATGCGCTCAACGCCGTTATCAATTTTAAATGGGTTGGTGCGTGATGAACCAAGAATGGTTCCACCCATTGGCAAAATATCGCGAGTGTTCTCGAGCGTTAACGGCATAGTCAAACCCTCTAATGGGCCTTTCCAGCCGTCGCGAAAACCTACGAACTCGTGACCATATTCTTTGATGCCTTTTTGAACTACACCGCGAATAACTGCATTTAAGCCTGGGCAATCTCCGCCGCCGGTGAGGATTCCAATACGCATTTTCGTAAACTCCAATATCGCTGTCAATTAGATTCGCTAAATTTAAGTTGAGAAATCTAAATATTCATATGGTCAACGTTGACGATCACAGTCTAGCCTTGCCCCATGAGCCAAAGCGAACAAAAGCTAGTTGCCGGCGTAGATTCTTCGACCCAATCTGTGAAATTGGTTATTCGAAACGCAGTTACCGGCGAGTTAGTGCGTAGTGGCCGTGCTAACCACCCAGATGGCACCGAAGTAAATCCCACACTTTGGGCAACTGCGCTAGACCAGGCCATCGATGCTGCTGGCGGTATTGCAGATGTTTCAGCGATCTCAATTGGTGGCCAACAACATGGCATGGTAGCACTCGATAGCAATGGCGCAGTAATTCGTGATGCACTTTTATGGAATGACACTCGCTCTGCGCAAGCGGCGAAAGATTTAAATCAAGAACTTGGTGGTGATGCTGAAACAGCACGCAAAGTTGGTTCTGTTCTAGTTGCCTCATTTACCGCCAGTAAATTGCGTTGGTTGGCAGATCACGAGCCAGAGAATGCAAAGCGCGTTGCCGCAGTTGCTCTCCCCCATGATTGGCTATCTTGGCAATTACAAGGTGGCAAAGATTTCGAAAAATTATTCACTGATCGCAGCGACGCATCGGGCACTGGATATTTTGACCCCACAACTTCGCATTATCGTTATGAAATATTAAGTTTGGCCCTGAAACATGATTCAGAAATTTACTTGCCTAAAATTATTGCGCCAAATGCATTTGGAGGCACGACACTTGATGGAATTCCAATTGCTGCCGGCGCTGGCGATAACGCGGGGGCTGCGCTTGGCTTAAACGCGCAACCTGGTGATGTCATAGTTTCGCTCGGAACCAGCGGTACTGCATTCTCAGTTTCGAATACTCCGACTCATGATGCAACCGGCTTAGTAGCTGGCTTTGCTGATGCCACCGGACGATACTTACCTTTAGTTTGCACCCTAAATGCGGCCCGCATCCTTGATGCAGCGAGCAAGATGTTAGGTAAGAGCCATGACGAAGTAGCGGCACTTGCACTCTCGGCTAGCGCTGGCGCTAATGGCTTAACTCTGCTGCCTTATTTCGAAGGTGAACGAACCCCCAATCGCCCCAGTTCAACTGGCGTCTTTGCTGGCATGAACCTAAATAACTCAAACCCAGCAGATATTGCGCGCGCAATGATCGAAGGCATGCTTTGTGGTTTGGTTGATGCCGTCGGTGCACTTGGGTCACAAGGAGTTGCGGTTAATCGCATTCTATTAATTGGTGGGGCTGCTAAAAATCCAGCAGTTGCCCAGATTGCTAGTTCGCTCTTTGGTCGCGAAGTATTGATTCCACCAGCAGGTGAATATGTAGCAGACGGCGCTGCACGCCAAGCAGCGTGGGCGTTATCTGGAAATACTGATGCACCGATCTGGAATTTTGGTGAAGTAGAAAAGGTAAGTGCCAAAGCATCACCTGATGTGTTTGCAAAGTATCAAGAGCTACGCGATCGCACGAGCGACTGGAATTAAGCGGTAACGCGTACGCCTTTACCAACCACGACAATTCCTCCTGGCGATAATGTGAAACGCTCACGATCGCGATCAAGATCGACGCCAATTTGTGCGCCTGGTTCAACAATTACATTCTTATCTAGAATCGCATTGCGAATTACTGCGCGATCACCAATTCGAACACTTGGCATTAACACTGAACCATCAACGAAGGCGCCTTTTTCAACTAAAACATCATATGAAGCAACAGTGCGGTTTACATGGCCGCCGACAATGATTGTGCCGGCACCCACGATTGAATCTTGAGCCAGCCCACCTTCACTGAATTTAGCTGGCGGTAGTGATGGCGGATTAGTAAGCAGCGGCCATTCGCGGTTATAAAGATTAAAAATAGGGTGAATGGAAACTAAATCCATATGCGCGTCGTAATAAGCATCAATTGAACCTACATCGCGCCAATAGCCTTTATCGCGCTCAGTTTCACCTGGTACCTGGTTGGTTGCAAAGTCATAAACTTTTGCGACTCCGTTAGCAGTCATCATCGGAATGATGTTTGCGCCTAAGTCATGACGACTCTCAAGATCTTCGGAATCAAGGATTAGCGCTTCTTCCATT
>Ga0114958_10003985_pt1 | contig 10374 bp, 12 predicted proteins | sample C_130208_EF_Meta_FD_89577 | JGI IMG/M metagenome (GOLD analysis project Ga0114958, IMG submission 89577) | Freshwater microbial communities from Lake Croche, Canada to study carbon cycling - C_130208_EF_MetaG | ecosystem: Environmental > Aquatic > Freshwater > Lake | place: Lake Croche, Canada... | reverse complement strand
CCATCAGATCTGGATGGTTCACCCGGATGGTGGGTCGTCGGATGGTTAAAACCGTTGAAGGGTTGAAACGTTACAACGTGCTGACAGCAGGCGCTCATTCCACTCTCCGAGACGAGCCATGATTAGCAAACTTCTTGATGGCACCCTCCCGAATTCAGGTTCAGTGGTTTCCGGTTCCACCTTGTAACCTGTAACTTTATAACCATTTTAGCTCCCCTATCCCGGACCTTCGGGTTCCTAATGCAAATTTTTTGGGTTGAACTGAAATCCTCCAAGACACTAGTGCCTGAACATCAAATGCAGGTCTTGAATTATCTCAGGGCATCGGGATTACCCGTCGCCCTCCTGATAAACTTTGGAACACGCAGATTAGAATACAGGCGTTTTGAAAATCGCTTTCTCCAAACCCCATCCCTTTCATCTCCCTTATCCCTGTGAGATTTTCAGTCGTTAGTAGGCTTTGCCAAAGATGACGCGGCGCTGGCTTGGTTCGCCGGTGAAGGGACAGATGCCCGGCTCTTCAATGAACTCATCCCCATTAACTTTAGGGATGCACCGGATCGTCACCTTGAGCTCTTCCTTGATCTTAGCCTCTACCTCGGCGCTGCCATTCCAATGGGTCAGGGCGAATCCTCCGTGGATTTCGGGCTTATCGGGATTCTTAGGAGTGAAGAACGCATAAAACTCCTCCCTAGTATCGATCTTCTTGGTGTGTTCCTTGCGGAAGGCCAGCGCCCTATCGAGAAGCCCCTGTTGGATCTCGACAAGGATCTTCGGCAAGCGTGCGGCAAGTGAATCGGCGGGAAGAAATTCCTTTTCCTTCGGTCCCTTGTCCCGGCGCGCCACGGCGGCGCTACCCGACTCCAGATCGCGTGGGCCTATCTCGATACGGAGAGGAACACCCTTCTTGATCCATTCCCACGTCTTGGTACCACCTCCGATGTCCCGACTGTCGATCTCGATGCGAAGAGACTCACCCGCATAGGTCGCGGAACGGAGTGTGGTGGCGATCTCCTCGGCCTTGGCTAGTACGGCTTCTCGAGTTTCTTCCTTAGGAGTGATGGGGATGATAACGATCTGGGTGCCGGCGATGCGGGGAGGCAGAACAGCTCCGTCATCGTCACCGTGGGCCATGAGCAGTGTTCCGATCAGGCGTGTGCTGACTCCCCAGCTGGTTGTCCAGGCAAGCTCCTCGGTGTTATTGCGTGAGAGGAACTTGATCCCGGAGGCCTTAGCGAAGTTCTGACCAAGGAAATGGGAGGTGCCTGCCTGGATTGCCTTGCGGTCCTGGACCATCGCCTCGATGCAGTAGGTACGGACGGCGCCGGGAAAGCGTTCACTCTCCGACTTCTCACCCCGGATCACAGAAATCGCTAGCCACTCGCGCGCGAAGGTATCGTAGACGCCGAGCATCTTCTCGGTCTCCTCGATCGCTTCGACTTCGGTCTCATGCGCGGTGTGCCCTTCCTGCCAGAGGAACTCGGCGGTGCGAAGAAAAAGACGGGGACGCAGCTCCCAGCGGACAACATTCGCCCATTGGTTCAGCAGGATGGGAAGATCGCGGTAGGACTTCACCCACTTGGCATAGGTTGCTCCGATGATGGCCTCGGAGGTCGGGCGGACGACCAGCGGCTCAGTGAGCTCTCCGGCAGGAACTAGTTTCCCGTCCTTGAGTTCGAGACGGTGGTGGGTAACCACGGCACATTCCTTTGCGAATCCCTCGACATGCTCCGCCTCCTTCTGGAGGTGGCTCAGGGGAATGAAGAGCGGGAAGTAGGCATTCTTGTGGCCCGTTGCCTTGAACATAGCGTCCAGCGCCCCCTGCATCCGCTCCCAGAGGGCGTATCCCCAGGGACGGATCACCATGCAGCCGCGTACCTCGGAATTCTCGGCCATCTCCGCCGTACGGACGACCTGCTGGTACCACTCGGGGAAATCCTCTTCGCGACGCGGGGAAATAGCGCTTTCGTTGCCTTTACTCATAAGTCGAGCAGAGTAACGGTCATTCTGCAGGTGCTGCAAGCGCGGAGCCTCTGTTAGGCGGCTTCAAGTATCAGCGCCCGGGAGTCGTCGGCCAGAATGAAACTTTAAAGGTTGAGTTTGTGATCAAGGATCTCGCCTAGGTGGTCCTGCAGATCACGATTCTCCAGATGTTCGAGGACGGCGCCAAAGAAGCCTCGCACGATGAGCTGGGCCGCCTGCTTGGGAGCGATACCACGGGCCATCATGTAGAAGAGTTCGTCCTCATTCAGTTCGCCGGAGGTCGCGCCGTGGGTGCATCTCACGTTGTCGGCCAGGATCTCAAGGCCGGGCATGGAGTTGGCCTCGGCCTCGTCGCTGAGCATGAGGTTGCGGACTTTCTGGTACGCATCGGTCTCGTGGGCGGCTTCCTCGACCTTGATCAGGCCCGCAAAGATCGTCTTCGAGGAATCGGCCAGGGCATTGTGGTAGAGCAGATCGCTCGTGGCACGCGGTGAAAAATGATCCTGGAATGTGCGCTGGTCGATCTCACGCGTGCCGTTAGCCGGATTGATCGAGAGCATGACGCTGCGCGATCCCTCACCCAGCAGGTGACTGTCGCTCTCTCCACGAACGTACGCACCTCCGAGGTTCATCTGCAGGGCCGTAGAGAGCGCATCCCTCTCCACTTCGGTGGTGTTGATGTGGAAGGCGGTTGCCTTGTCACTCCACTCCTGGACACCGACGTAATGCAGCTTGGCATTCGTTCCGACCGTGAGGTCGTTGACGGCTATCGCAAGGGAACGCTCATCGCGTGATGAGACGAAGCGGTCGATCACAGTAACAGAGGCCCCCTCTCCCAGCACGATCAGCGTGTGGGGAAAGATGGTGGCATTCTCTCCCTCCACCCAGTGCCAGATCTCGATGGGGCGCTCGATCACAACACCCCTTGGGACATGGACGAAGGCGCCGCTGCGAAGGCGGGCACGATGAAGTGCGGCGAACTTCTTGGAGCCAAGTCGCGCCTCGGTGGACATGAAGTGTTTCCGGAACAGCTCCTCATGCTCCGTGGCTGCCTGCTCCAGAGGAAGCAGGAGTACCCCCGCGGGGAGGCCTGCCACTTCGCGATGGATGAGGGCATCATTGGCAAACACCAGCTTGGCCGCGAGGTCGGCAAGTCCCGATGAACGAGCGATCAAGACGGCTTTGTCCTCGACGGGCTTTGCAGGCTGGAACTCGGAGAGATCGAGCGCCTTCAGGTTGGCGAAACGCCACGGCTCGTCATTGCGCTTGGGCATCGGCAGAGACTCATAGAGATCCCACGCCTCATTCTGGTCCTTGCGGAACCACTCAGGCCAGTTAGTGGAGTTGCCGGTCTCGGCGGGAGAGGTCGTGGTGATGCTCATCCAACGGATCCTTCCATCTCGAGATCGATAAGGCGCTTCAGCTCGACGGAGTATTCCATCGGGAACTGCTGCACGAGGTCATTCACGAAGCCGTTCACGGCGAGACTCATCGCCGCGGCCTCGCTCAGGCCGCGCTGCTGCATGTAGAAGATCTGCTCCGAGCTGATCTGGCTGACGCTCGCCTCGTGCTGCACGGCATTCCCCTGCCCTCGCACGCTGATGGCGGGATAGGTGTCGGTGCGGCTGTTGGTGTTGATCAACAGTGCGTCGCACTCGGTGTTGTTCTTACACCCTTTCAGATGCTTCGGGACATGGACCATGCCGCGGTAGGTAGAGCGGCCTGTTCCGAGACTGATCGACTTGGAGATGATGTTGCTGGTCGTGTTGTCGGCCGCATGGATCATCTTGGCACCTGTGTCCTGGTGCTGGCCATCACCAGCCAGGGCAATTGAGACGACTTCGCCGCGCGCGCCCTTCCCCTTCATCACGACTCCCGGATACTTCATGGTGAGCCGGGATCCGATATTGCAATCGATCCACTTCACCTCGGCATCTTCATGGGCGATGCCGCGCTTGGTCACGAGGTTAAAGACGTTCGAACTCCAATTCTGGACGGTGATGTACTGGATCTTGGCCCCCTTCATAGCGACAAGCTCTACGACGGCGCTGTGCAGCGTGGCCGTCTCGAACTTCGGCGCGGTGCAACCCTCCATGTAGGTGAGCTCAGCCCCCTCGTCGACGATGATCAAGGTTCGCTCGAACTGTCCGAAGTTCTGGGCGTTGATTCGGAAGTAAGCCTGGAGCGGGTGCTTTACCTTCACTCCTGGCGGCACATAGATGAAGCTGCCGCCGCTGAAGACTGCGGAGTTCAGCGCGGAGAACTTGTTGTCACCGCTCGGGATTACCTTGCCAAACCACTTCTTGAAGATCTCGGGATGCTCCTTCAAACCCTCGCTGGATCCGACAAAGATGACTCCCTGCTCGCCGACCGCGGCCTTGATATTCGAATAGGCTGCCTCGCTGTCAAACTGGGCCTCCACACCCGAGAGAAACTTGCGCTCCTGCTCGGGAATACCAAGCCGCTCGAAGGTCCTCTTGATATCATCGGGCACCTCGTCCCAGGTCCGCTTGGGAATTTGTCCCTGCGAGAGGTAGTACCGGATATTCTCGAAGACAATGCTCTCCAGGTCCTTGGTAGCCCAGTGAGTCGGCATAGGCTTCTCCAGGAACTTGCGGTAACCCTCCTTGCGGAAAGCGCGAACCCAGTCAGGGTCACCCTTCACGTCGCTGATGTAGTCGATCGTCGCCTCGGTCAGTCCGACGCCCGCATCGAAGGCGTAGTCCATCTCGTAGCGGAAATCGCCGACGGAACGGTCAATATCGATGTCTGGTTTGGTCTCGGTGCTCATGTTGGGAGTTAAAGCGTTAAAAAAGTTAAAGAGTTAAAAGGGTAGGGAAGATACGAGCTTAGGCGGCCTTGGTGTCGGATTCCCCAAACTCTTTCTCTACCCAGTCGTAGCCTTGGGCTTCAAGCTTGAGGGCAAGATCCTTGTCGCCGCTGTGGATGATGCTCCCCTCGGACATGACATGCACCTTGTCGGGCACGATGTAGTCGAGCAGACGCTGGTAATGGGTGATGACAAGCATGCCAATATTCGGACCGCGAAGGGCGTTCACTCCCGCTGAAACAATCTTGAGCGCGTCGATATCGAGACCGCTGTCTGTCTCGTCAAGCACGGCATAGGAGGGCTCGAGCATCGCCATCTGGAGAATCTCGCAGCGCTTCTTCTCACCGCCGGAGAAGCCCTCGTTCACCGAGCGGGAAGTGAAGTTTCGTGGCACGCTCAGGGCATCCATCTTGGCATAGAGCTTGGCATAGTAGTCGGTCGCTTCCAGCTCCTCCCCCTCGGGAAGGCGGGCCTGAAGGGCTGCGCGGATGAAGTTGGCGATAGTGACCCCGGGGATCTCCATCGGATACTGAAAGGCAAGGAAGAGCCCGAGACGGGCGCGGACATCGGGTTCCAAACCCAGGATGCTCTCACCATCCAGCAGGACATCACCCGAGGTCACTGTGTAGTCGGGATGGCCGGCCATGATTTTGGCGAGCGTGCTCTTGCCGGCTCCGTTCTTGCCCATGATGGCGTGGACTTCTCCCTTGGGGATGTCGAGCGTGAGGCCCTTGAGGATCGGCTTATCGCCGATGGAGGCATGCAAGTCTCGGATGGAAAGTGACGAAGAGGAATGGGCGGACATGGGCGGTTACTGGGTTAATGGTTTGTCGTTGGAATTAGTGTGAGAATGGGATTTTGACTTGGAATGATTCGTGTTTTTAGAAGATGTTCCGCAGTCGGCGCAGAGTCCCCGGAGCGTGACATCGTGCTGGGTGACCAGGAATCCGGAGGGGAGTTTCCATCCCGTCTCGCGGGTGTGGGAAAATCCGATGTCGGAGACATGACCGCATTCCGTGCAGTGGAAGTGACCGTGCTCCTGGAGGTTCGCACAAAATCGGGTTGGCTCACGGTCGACATGGACGGCCTTCACCAAACCGCTTCCAACCATCGTTTCAAGGCAGTTATACACTGTGGCGAGCGAGATGGAGGGCATCTGCTTCTGAGCCCTGATGAAGACCTCCGTGGCCGTCGGATGATCCCTCTTGTCCATGAGCACCTCATAGACCTGCCGCCGCTGAGGCGTAAGACGCAGACCTCCCTGCACCATGGCGGACGCATAGTGTCCCATAGCGCTTTCGTTGGAGGGAATGGCTGTCGGCTTCTTCATGAGATAGTTTCTCAATCTAGCACCCGGCCAGACTCATTCAAGATCAATCAAGAACTATTCTAAATAAAGAATGTCTCTAGAGGATTATTGGGGGGAATCCTGCCGGATGAACCCGGGCGATTGACCTGACATCAGGATCAGGCAGAGCAGATTGATTGAGTCTTCGTAATACTCCTCCCTGCTACCCAGTGCATAGCGCTCAACCTTTGCTTTCCAAGACTCCATGCCCAAGGCCATTGCGGCCACACCTGTTGGGGAAATGAAGCAAGCTGTGTCAAAATCGCTGTTGTACACGGGCTTCCCATCCAACCGGTAACCAGCCTTGAACTGCTCCGGATCTTTCACGTTCATCACGGCCCACCGCATGAAGCGTCCAAGAACCTCGTTGGCACGATCATCTCCCTTGTCAGGGGAGGCAAGAGCCGCCCAACCGAGCCGCCAAGGTACCCTGCAGGCATTATAGTAAAAGTCGCCATCATGGCGCCCCTCTAAGAAGCCGGACCGAGCAGGAACCCAATGTCCGTTTTTTTGAACTGCAAAATCAGGAATCAGCCCTGTCGTCTTGTTCCCAGCGTAGAATTTCTCAAGCTGTAACTCTTTAAGGATATCATAGGAACGTGTCTCCACCTTCTTCCAGAGAGGATCACCCGTTACTTTACCGAAGGCTCGGAAATGAGTCGGCATGAAGTCGGAAGGGCGAGTCTGACCGGGCACCTCGTTCCAATCGCCCAGGCGTAGTGAAAAATCGGTGCGTACCAATGAGGATCCGATGGCCCGGATCAGGCTCTTGGCTTCCGCCAGATAGGCCTCATCCCCCCATCGCTCATGGGCCAGCAGGAGGGCGTAGGCGATATCGAGTTCCCCGTCGGTGGCGCAATCGTTTTTCCCAGGCCTTTCATGAGGAGGGATCTTCCAGCACATAAAGGCGGGATTGATCGACGAGGGGAAACGCTTCCTGAAACTGTTTAGGCCATCGAAGTATTTTTTTGACTCGGAATCTTTATCGGCCATGAGTGCGGTGATTAGCATCCCATAGCCGATCGCCTCGGAGACAGTCGCCCCCTTCCCGTTATAGTTGACCTTCCAGTCTCCGGGAAACCGCACGGAAGGATTTAGGTATTTTTGCTTCCAGTAGGAATAATAATCGCAAGGAGTCTTGAGAAGCGGGCTACTTGCGACGGAGACATCGCCAGCTTTGAGTGGCTGAACTGTGCCAGCAACCATCCCTACGAGTACTAGCACCAAAACAACCTTGCAGGTGAATGAACGAAGATTCACGGGCTCTCGGCGAGTTGCTTCAGCAGGCGTAGGCGGCTTTCCGGCAGCTTATGCGCGACGGTTGCCAGGGATCGGTGGGCGGGAACGGAAGGGTCATGGATACCAAGAGACTTTGCCAATTCGGTCTCGAAATGGGTAACAGCACGACGACTCGGCGCCTGTGCGCGAAGGAATCCCCAGGCGCGTTCCAACAAGGCAAAAACTTCGGGAACCGGATACATCGGTTCGGTGAACAGATTGCAGAGTTCGGAGAAGTAGGACGCTGAAAGGATAGTGGAATAGGTCGCGGGAAGAAGCGCTTCTGTCTCAACCACCACCTCGCTGAGAGTGTGAAGATCGCCGTTCTTGGGAGATTTAAAGGCGATTCCAGCAACGGTGAAGAGCTCCAATCTCCCGGAAAATGGCCCTCCCGGCTTGGCGGCACTGCGGGCCGTCGTCTTCACCTTGCCATGCCGGTCGGTCAGCCAGATGACGACGAGACTATTCTCGGAGAATTTATACCGTCGCAGCAGAATGGCGCGGGCCTCTTCCATAGCTCAACTTCCCGTTCCTAATACCCAACTAAACGCCCGACTCATCTTCTATAGCCTGGAGAAGGCACTCCTGGATGAAGGCGTAGAAGTTCACTTGCATCAAGGCAAGGCCACGCTCGGTCTCGAGATCAGAGGGCATTTTTCCCGAGAGATCCTTTTCGGTAAACCGATGCTCCTCGGCAAGGGCTAGGCGGAGGGCGTTCAGCGTCGTCAACCAGGCATCCGAGTGATCAGGAGAGATCTCCAAGGTCCAGGAAGGGATCTTTCCTTTCCGCTGAATCATGCAAGCAAGGTCCTCCGACACTACGGCCCGCTCCAGATCAAAGTGATGCCGTAGGCCCGGCTGCACATGATCCTGCCAATCAAGCCGCAGATCCTCAAGATCCTCACTTTGGCCGGGCGAGGGCAACAAGCGCATACTCCCCTCAGGGTAGCGCTCCCAGGGGTCTATCGCAATAGCCTGCAGTAATTCGCCCAGCAAAGGATGGATCCTGCTAAAGCGGAAGTTTCCGTTTTTTGAGCGTTCGAAGATCATCGGTGTTAGTCCCTCAAGGTGACTCAGGAAGACTTCTCAAGAGTCGCCAGTAGGAGGAAAGAGTGGAGTTGCTGCACATAGTGCTCCGCCTGCTCCCTGCCGCCACCCCAGACAACCGAGCGCCCCTTGGTATGGACTTCCATCATGTGCCTCTCGGCGCGCTCCCGCGTCCATCCGAAGATCCGGCGAAAGACCATCGCGACATAGCTCATGAGATTCACGGGATCATTATGCACCACCACAAGCCAGGGGAGATCGAGATTCTCCGACAGCTCAGCTTCGGGTGCCTCGAGAAGCCCCGGCTGGTTCATTCCCTGCATGGCTGACTCATGGGTATGATGCGCTCGGGACTGGGAAGGTCTCTTGACGCCCCTATCCCATCGATCAGGAAGCGGGAGATGTCCCGGCCATCCAGACCGGCACCGATTCCCTCCTGCAAAAGGTACGAGGTGATCATCACCCTCGGAGGAAGATGAAACAGATTGGCCCGCAGCGCATGTGTGATCGCGTGATGTCCGGGTGAGTTCCCCGCCAGGACGGCTGTACGATAGCGCTCGATCAAACGGTCACCACGCGGAGCCAGCAAACCGAGCAAAAGCCTCCTTCCTTCATCACGGCTCGTCAGTCGAACGGACGAGGGAAGCGCCTGATCCAATGTACAATCCAGAGCCGTGAGCTCGAAACTCCCCCCCTCGGCCGCCAAGACGATGACCTTTAGAAGTGTCGGATAAATGATCGGGGTGAAGAGGGATGCATTCCAGTTCAGCACCGAGGAGGCCACCGCCCCCCGGATCGAAAGGGTCACCTCACCCAATGCATCGAGAAAGGGATTGCAGAGCTCGGCGGCGCGGGCAACAACGGCGTAATCCCCCGTATCGGGAATTTCCTCGCGCTGAACGGCAGCCTCTCTCATGAACCGAACGCTAGCACACCTCCCGAAGGGCAGCCTCTAAAATTTCCTCCTGACGGGCATGCATGATTGTGCGTTCTTGCGCGCTCAGATCATCGTAGCCCAGCAGGTGAAGAAGGCCATGGATAGCGCACAGGGCCACCTCGTGGTCCACTGGGTGACTAAACTTACGGGCATTGGCCGCCGCGATTGGCACGCCGATCAGGATCTCTCCGTGCTCGAAGGTGATGACATCAGTCGGTGTCGGGTCATCGAGAAACTCCCCGTGCACCTTGGCGATTGCACTCTCACCCAGGAGTGTGATCTCCACCTCGGGAGGAAGTTGTATACCCTTCGCCTTGTGCCGAGGCGTGCGACACAGAGAGGCAAGGCCGCCTCCACGATCCTGCGGATCAAGGGGAGATCTACCCTTAAGGAAGGGGACCGCTGGCGGTTAGCCCAGAGAAGAGCGATTGGTCTCATGACGTTTGTAAAAGAACAATCAACCTCCGGCGGCAACGGAAAGGAGTTCTAGTTTGTCACCCGTCACAATCCTGACCCCCTCCCACTCCGATCGAGGCAATGCTTGGCCATTGTATTCCACCAGAATCAGCAACGGATTCAGGCCAAGTTCAACCAAGAGACCCTCCAAACTCTCGGCCCTAGTCTCCTTTTGCTCCCCGTTGACAATGATCGCGGTCATGCGGCGCTCGTCGTGAGGATCGCGGCATCCCAATCTTTCCAGACCGGCTCCAGGCCACGCGTCGTCAACATGGCGGCGACCTCGGCGGGGGTGCGATCATCGCTGATCGAGAACTGCTCTGTGGCGGAGGTGCTTCCACACGTTGCCTCAACCATTTTGCCTTTTATTGTCTGATGGAGCTGATCAGCCCCCTGTCCGGTATAGCCGCCCGGCTCAGTATGACTTCCCGCGCTCATCATCGTGATGCCAAGCGGCGCCAGAGCATCGCGCAACAGAGCAGGTTCTCGCGTGCT
>Ga0114958_10003984_pt1 | contig 10380 bp, 6 predicted proteins | sample C_130208_EF_Meta_FD_89577 | JGI IMG/M metagenome (GOLD analysis project Ga0114958, IMG submission 89577) | Freshwater microbial communities from Lake Croche, Canada to study carbon cycling - C_130208_EF_MetaG | ecosystem: Environmental > Aquatic > Freshwater > Lake | place: Lake Croche, Canada... | reverse complement strand
GCACGAAGAGTCTCGCCGCCTGTGTCACAGCCCATGCTGTGGCAAACCTGGGGCTGGGTTTCTACATTTGTGCCACACGCCAGTGGGGATTCTGGTAGAGTCGAATCCATGAAGGTTGGCATCGCCCAGATCAACACGACAGTCGGTGATTTCGCCGGAAATTCCGCGCGGATTCTGGCTGCCTATCATGAGCTGGTCGACCAGGGTGCCGATCTGGTGGTGACGCCCGAGCTCTCGATCACGGGCTATCCTCCACTAGATTTGATTTTTGCCGGGGAGTTCGTGGAGCGGAATCTGGAGACGCTTGCCGGGATCCAGGCGGCCATCGGTGAGGTGCCACTTCTCGTGGGATTCATTGATCGGAATCTGAGCGGCCAGGGGAAGCCGTTTCACAACGCCGCTGCGCTTTTGTGCAATGGGGCCGAGCCCGTGATCATCCACAAAAGGCTGCTTCCCACTTATGATGTCTTCGACGAGGCCCGCTACTTTGAGCCCGGCCAGGCCTCTATACCGATCGAGATTGCAGGGAAAAAAGTCGGCATCACGATCTGCGAGGATCTCTGGACCCAAGAGTTCTTACCCGGACCACTTTACCGCGTTGATCCCCCCGCCGATCTGGTGAATGGGGGGGCCGAGATCCTGATCAACCTGAGCGCCTCGCCCTATCAATATGGAAAACCGACTCGCCGGCTTCAGATGTTACATGCTCAGGCCAAGCGATTTGGGTTACCCATCTATTATTGTAACTCGGTGGGTGGGAATGATCAGCTGGTCTTCGACGGGCATTCGTCGGTCTTCTCTGCCAGAGGCGAGCGTGTCCAGGAGATGTTGGGATTCGGCGAGCAACTTCTTGTTATTGAGGAACCTACGGATGCGTTCCACGGCGATGGCCGCGATCAACTCGGCGAGCTATACAGGGCACTCGTGCTAGGTCTGCGTGATTATTTCCGCAAATGCGGATTTAAGAGTGCTGTTCTGGGACTGAGCGGAGGGATTGATTCCGCTCTGACGGCCGTCCTGGCCGTGGAAGCTCTTGGAAAGGAAAATGTCACCGGCGCGGCCATGCCCGGCCCCTATTCCTCCGAAGGGAGTATAAAAGATGCTTTTGCGCTTGTAGAAACCCTTGGTATCAAGTGCTTAAACATACCAATAACGAATTCCTATGAGGTGATGAAGTCCGGCTTGCGGGAGATCTTTGAAGGCAGGCCGGAGGATGCCACCGAGGAGAATCTGCAGGCCCGTCTGCGTGGGGTCACGATGATGGCTCTCTCCAACAAATTTGGCAGCCTTCTGCTGACCACCGGGAACAAGAGTGAGCTGGCCGTGGGCTATTGCACCCTCTATGGCGATATGTGTGGCGGTTTGGCGGTTATTTCTGACCTGCCTAAGACGCTGGTCTACGAGCTAGCGCGCTGGATTAACAGGGGAAAGGAGGTTATTCCCGCCGCGACCATCACGAAGCCACCAAGCGCCGAACTGCGTCCGGATCAGACCGATCAGGATAGTCTGCCCCCCTACGATCTGCTCGATGCCATCCTTGCTCTCTATGTGGAGGAGAATCTGCCCATTCATGAGATCGTGGCGCGGGGGTATGATCAGGAACTGGTGCGGCGCATCACCGGCATGGTCGATCGCAATGAATACAAGCGCGAGCAATCTGCTCCCGGTCTGAAGATCACGGGCCGCGCCTTTGGCATGGGGCGGCGGCTCCCGATCGCCCAGCGATATACTCCGTAGATCTTCACCCGATGGACTCCAAATCCCTCAAAGCCATTCTTGGCCAGGCGCAGGCCTTCTTTGCCTCCAAGGGGCTCCGCTTCACGAAGCAACGCGAAGCGCTCGTCACGTTCATCTTCCGCAACCACGAGCACTTCCGTCCAGAAGACCTGATCCCGAAGTTCCGTAAGAGCGACGGGGCCGTCTCTCGCGCGACCATCTACCGGACGATTTCCCTGCTCGTGGAGAGCGGGATGCTGCGCGAGATCTCTCTCGGTGGAGGGGAGCGACTCTACGATCCCAACTTTCTCAAAAGCCCCCATCACAATCATCTCATCTGCGTCGACTGCCGCAAGATCGTGGAGTTCGAGGACCCGAACATCGACATCATGCAGAACTGCATCACGCGGAGGCTCGGTTTCTCGCCCACACAGAAAGCGCTCCGGATCGAGGGAAGCTGCGACATGCTCCGATTGCTAGGCACCTGTAAAAACTTCAAGGGAGCGAAAGGGACGAGGGGATCTCGGCATAAAAGCACATCCGGGAAAGCCATCCGAAGTCGGTAGAAAATCAAAATGCACTTCAGAATCAACTAGCGTTGGCCGTTTTTCTAATTGATACTGCGTCTCAATCTCGTCTCCATCTCCTCTTATCAGAGGAGGGAAGAGACAGCGGTTATGATCCCACTTTCCTCACTCAAGCCCGGCCAACAGGCCGTCATCACACAATTGCCCGCCGACGAGCAGCTCGCGATGCGTCTCAGGGAAATGGGTCTGCTGATCGGGACCACGGTTACGTTCGTCCGCTGCGCTCCACTAGGGGATCCGATGGAGTTCCGCCTGCGAGGTTTCGAACTCAGCATCCGGAACAACGACGCGGCCCAAGTGCTGGGTGATCTCGTGGATCAGAATCGCGAGGTTGGTGGGAGCGCCCTGCCGGTCGTTATCCCTGCGCATGTTGTGGCACGCAGCAAAACGAAGACCGTCCTCTCGATTTCCCATAATGCTCCTGGCTCACCTCTTTCCCACACCCGGGAGACCGTGAGCAGCCAACCGAAGTCCTATGCCGTGGTCGGCAATCCCAATAGCGGCAAGACCACGCTCTTTAACGCCCTGACCGGCCTCCGGCAAAAAGTGGGCAACTATCCCGGCGTGACCGTGGAGAAGAAGTCGGGTCAGTTCATCGGACAGCACGGCGAGAAGATCGAGCTACTCGATCTGCCGGGGAGCTACAGCCTTGGCGCCCATGCCCCCGACGAGCGTATCACACGCGACGTCTTGATGGATCTCCGCCAGGACACACCGCAACCTAGCCGCATCCTCTGCGTGATCGACGCCTCGCATTTGGAGCGCAACCTCTACTTTATCACCCAAGTGCTCGAACTCGGTCTGCCTACCGTGATCGCCCTTAATATGATCGATGTAGCCAAGGCCCAGGGCACTCCGGTCAGCGCCGAACAGCTCTCCGCAGAGCTAGGCGTCCCCGTCATCCCCGTGCAGGCAACAAGGAAGGAGACGCTTCTGGCCCTTCGCCTAGTCCTCAGCCGCGCCGAGGTGACGCACAGTGCTTGGATGCCACATCTACCCTCTCAGCTTACCAAGGCTACGGATGCAGTGGCTGCGCAATGGCCTACGGCCGGAAAGGCAACCCACGATCACCGGAAGCCTAGGTATCCACTCGATCCTCTGGTCCGGATGAAGGCTTTGATTCTGGTGTCTGCCGCCGATTCCGAAATGCCCGGGCTGGCTCTGGAGCTGGGGGCCGGCGAGGCCCTGAGCGTCGTTCTTTCCGAACGTGCCACGCTGGACCGCGAGTTGCAAGGATGGAAGGAGAAGCTGGTGGCTGCGCGCTACAACGGGATCGAGCAGCTCTGCCATGTTGCCCAAGGCGGAACTCATGATGCGAGTGACCGGCTGACACAGCGACTCGACGACCTGCTCACTCATCGGCTCTGGGGTTGGATTTTTTTCCTGGGAGCCATGACCCTGATGTTCGTCTCGATCTTTACGATCGCCCAGTATCCGATGGACTGGATCGACGTGGGATTCGACAAGCTTTCGGAATGGGTCCAGGGGATCATGCCGGCCGGAGATCTTAGGGATCTGCTCACCGACGGCGTGCTGGCAGGCGTGGGTGGCGTTGTCATTTTCCTGCCACAGATCCTGATACTCTTCTTTTTTATTGGACTGCTCGAGGACACCGGCTACATGGCGCGCGCGGCCTTCCTCATGGATCGCGTGATGAGCAAGGTCGGCCTCCACGGGAAGTCGTTCATCCCGCTTCTTAGCTCCTATGCCTGCGCGATTCCGGGGATCATGTCGACCCGCACGATTGAGAATCCCAAGGATCGCTTGGTCACGATCCTCGTCGCGCCTCTCATGAGTTGCTCGGCAAGACTTCCGGTCTACGCCCTAATGATCGCAGCTCTCTGGCCTAGCGGAACAGGTTCTGTCTGGACCAAGGGTGCTCTCATGATGGGCCTCTACTTGCTCGGCACGGTCGCCGCGCTCTTCTTTGCGTGGCTCTTCAAGAAAACGATCCTCAAAGGACAGACTCCCCTCTTCCTCATGGAACTACCCCCTTATCGGCTCCCCTCCCTTTATCAGATCGTCTCGCAGATGTGCCAGCGGGCGGGAATCTTCCTGAAGCGTGCGGGCACCGTTATCCTCGGCATCTCGATTATTCTCTGGTTCCTAGCCAGCTTTCCGAAGATGCATGTCCCCGAGGGAACGCCTGAGCCCCAGGAACCCCATGAACGCAGTAAGACAGAGCAGCTCCAGCAGAGCTTCGCCGGTCATATCGGGCGTACCCTCGAGCCTGCGCTGGCTCCTCTCGGCATGGATTGGAAGATTGGCATTGGTCTTGTGGCCGCCCAGGCCGCCCGTGAGGTCTTCGTCGGTACGATGTCGGTCGTCTACAACGTCGAGCGAAAGAAAGGCGATGCCCCGGACATGCTGGGAGAGACCCTGCGTAAGCAGCAGCGGCCCGACGGCACGCCCGTCTTCTCCCCGCTGACATGCCTCTCCATCCTCATCTTCTTTGTCTTCTCCATGCAGTGCGTCAGCACGCTGGCGGTTGTGCGCCGCGAGACGAACAGCTTCCGCTGGCCCCTCTTTCAGTTCTGCTACATGACGGGAACGGCTTATGCACTTTCCTTCCTAGTCTACCAAGGGGGGCGCTTGATTGGCTTTCACTAGGGGGACAGAAGAATTAATTTGGAACTCAGGAACTCAGGAACAGAACGAGAAGGTATTTGTGATATGTTGAACCTATGACGCTGGAGATCCAAACAGCCATCGCGCTCGGTCTTGTCGTCGCATCCGCAGCGTTTTTTGTCATCCGGTGGATAAGGGCGCGCAAGAAGCCTGGTTGTGGAGGGTGCTGTTGCTGTTCCGGAAAGAAATTATAGAGGCTTGGGATTGAACTCGGGCATTCCCGCGCCGCTCGCCTCTATGAGGCTACTTTCGGTATTTCTACTTCCTCCTGCCAGTCGGAGGTTCTTGGCTTGGCGTCACTTGCTCACTTGTAGTATCAAGCTACTCCGTCTGCAGCGCATGGCAGCTATCGGTCGATATCACGAGCCTCCTCAAGATAATCGAATGGGATGGGAGACTCCCTCCTGAAGTGCACAAAAGAGGTTGATTGAACTCGAACCTAGCATTCGGTTCATGGCACCGAGAGCCAACGCCTCGCTGTTGCAGTCACGGCTGAGGTGACCGAGCAGCAGATGGCCAAGACCATCATGGCGAATGCCAGAGACGGTTTCTGCCGCCGCAGTGTTCGAGAGATGGCCGTGGCGTGACTGGATGCGTTGCTTGATTGACCAAGGGCGCTTCGTGTCTTTTTCGAGGAGTTGCTCATCGTAGTTCGCCTCGATCAGGAGACCATCCACCCCGCGCAGCGATTCGGTAACGAGTGTTGTTGCATGACCAAGGTCGGTGAGGAAGCCGAAGGAGTGGGTCCGCTCTCGGATCACGAAGCCGACGGGCTCTACCGCATCGTGCGGTATGAGAAAAGAGCGCACGGTTGCGCCCTCCAAGTCGAACTCGGCGCCGCTTTCAAAGATCTTCCATCCGTTGAAATCGAGGACTTTGTACCGGAGAACTGCCGCCGTCTGGCGGTTACAATAGATCGGGGTGGCATGCTTCTTGGACCACTGGGCGAGTCCCTTGGTGTGATCGCCATGCTCGTGGGTCACTAGGATCGCGCAGAGGTCGCGCGGTTCTACGCCGCAAGAGCTCAAACGGAGAGTCAGCTCCTTGGTGCTCAGGCCCGCATCGACCAGGAAGGAGGCTGTTTCTGTCCGAACCAGTGCGGCGTTGCCATTGCTGCCGCTGGCCAGAATCGTGATCTCGAGCATGGGATGAGAATGAATCCGACGGGGCGTACTCGCTAGGACTTTTAACTGAGATCCAGAAAAGCGGCAGCGACTTCCTCCACGGAGATATCCGTCACTTCGCGGCTGGCTGGATGCAGAACCGCGCAAGGCACCTTCCAGGGGCCCCAATGTTCCGGATCGGAATCGCCGAAGAGGCAGACCATAGGTTTGCCGAGAGCGGCGGCCAGATGCATCGCGCCTCCATCGCTACAGATCATGGCATCGCAAAGGGAGAGAGCAGCGATCAGGTTCTCAAGTCGCTCTGTGGGAAGGGAATATACTGGAAAACCCACCGTGGAGATCATCAGATCACGAGCCTTCTCATCATCGCCTGGATGGAGGGGATTATTGGCAACGCCGGGTGACCAGAGCAGGAGAAATTTGGCATCCAGTTTTTCATGAAGCGCACGGGCCAGCTCGGCAAAGCGGTCCACAGGCCAGCGTTGGGAGGCCTTCCGCGAGCTGAGGTGCAGGACGATCACCGGGCCGGAATGTCGGCTCCACTCCTTGGGCAACGAGGTCTTGAGCTTTGTCACCCGGGCTTTATCAGGGGTCAGGCGAGCCTCTGGGGCTGCGAACTGCAACCCCATACGGACAAGCTGGTGGCAGCATTGCTCGACATGGTGCTCGCCGCCCGCCGCATCCTCCGCGTCGCGGACCAGAATCTGCTTGGCTCCGATCCATTTGGCGAAACGGAGCGAGCTGCGTTGAGGGCCGCCCGGCAGGAGAATCCAGTCGAAGCGTTGCTTGCGAAGTTTCCAGATGGTCTTTAGACGGCTCCAGAAGATGCCGATGCGGCTCTCGCCATGCTCCAGATGCTTTGCCTTCGTGTAGAAGAAGAGCGCGTCAATATCGGGATTCCCTGCCATCACGGCCAAATTATATTTTGTCACGAGTGCGGCGATGTAGGCCGTCGGAAGCTGTGTCCTGAGAGCGCGGATCAGTGGCGTTGTGCAGACCAAGTCCCCGATATTGTCCCGGCGGATGATCAGGATGCGGGGTGATTTTGCTGGGGAGTCCATGGTGAGACAATCGTGGTGCGCCCGGCAGGAATCGAACCTGCTACCAAGGGTTTAGAAAACCCCTGCTCTATCCGATGAGCTACGGGCGCAAAGTCTCAGACTGCCGCAGGCACTCCCTGCTCCATGGGAGCTAGGTCGATGGCGCGGAGCAGGTCAAGATCTTCATTGGTTCCGGGGTTGGCCGCCGTCAAGAGTTTGTCACCGTAGAAAACGGAGTTCGCGCCGGCAAAGAAACAGAGGGCCTGACCCTCCCGGGTAAGACGGGTACGGCCGGCGGAGAGTCGGATACGGGCCTTAGGCAGCATGATGCGGGTGGTGGCGATCAGGCGCACGAGCTCGAAGACATCGACAACCGGCTGGTCTTCCAGCGGCGTGCCGGGCATCGACATGAGGCAGTTGATCGGCACGCTCTCGGGCGGGGGATTGAATCCGCAGAGGACCTCCAGCATCCGCAAGCGGTCACGCTCGGTCTCGCCCATCCCGATGATGCCACCGCAGCAGACGGCCATGCCGGCCTTCTGGACTGAGGAGATGGTATTCAGCCGGTCGTCGAAGGTATGGCTTGTAACGATCTGCGGGTAGAACTCCGGAGAGGTGTCGATATTGTGATTGTAGGCGGTGACTCCCGCTTCCTTGAGCTGGCGAGCTTCCTCATCTCCCATCTGACCGAGTGTGACGCAGACCTCCATGCCGAGTTTGCTGACCTCGCGGACAGTCTCGAGCATCGACTCGAAGCGTCTGTCGCCTGACTTGACCCCCTTCCAGGCGGCGCCCATGCAGAATCGGGTCGTGCCGCTTTCCCGGGCCTGTTTGGCTAGGGGCAGGATCTCGTCGCAGCCCATCAGCTTTCCGGCCTTCACACCGGTATTGTATCGGGAGCTCTGGGCGCAGTAGGAACAATCCTCACTGCAGCCGCCGGTCTTCACGCTCAGCAGGGTACAGAGCTGGACATTGTCCTCGTCCCAGTTCTGGAGCTGGACGGAGCGAGAGCGCTGGATCAGGTCAAAGAATGGGGAGCGGTAGATTTCCTCCAGCTGGGCAATGGAGACGGGGTGGGCGGGGGAGTAGTGTGTTTGGGTGCTCACGATCCGGTCAGTTTAAGACAGAGAGGCAGGTGAGTAGAAGTGTTTTGCGTTCGGAAAATGTCACCAGCTTAGCCCTTCCATAAAGTCGGCTTTGCCGCCATGAGGTCGTTGTTGTGCTTGGGACTTCGCGGCTTTGCCTGCACGGGGCTCCTTGGCGATCTTGAAGTCGATCTGCTGTTTGAAGTTATCGACGCGGGCTACCTGGACGCGGAATTCGTCTCCAGCCTTGAGGATTTTTCGAGAATTCTTCCCGACAAGGCGGGAGCGGGGCCCGTCGAAGATGTAGAAATCGTCGTCCATCGAGGAGACGGGCACGAGGCCCGTCATCATCGCCTCGGGCAGCTCGACCAGCAGGCCGTAGTTGCGGGCCTCGATTACCCTGGCATCGAAGGAGGGGGCGACGCCTCCCTCGGTGGCCGCCTCGGCTAGCTTGCTGAAGTACTCCAGCTTCTTGAGGCGAACCGATTCCTTCTCGGCGTCGGCGGCGGTGCGCTCGGTCGTGGAGAGGTGCTCGCTGACTGGGCCGAGATCGGTGGAGAGGGGACCGTGCTGCTTTGGGTCGAGGTCGCGGGCGAGCGAGCGGTGGGTGAGTAAATCGGCGTAGCGGCGGATGGGGCTGGTGAAGTGGCTATAGTCCGACTTCGAGAGGCCAAAATGACCCAGAGGATCGGGCGAGTAGCGTGCGCGCTTGAGACTCTTGAGCAGACCGATCTTTAGGGCGCTGGCGTAAGGCTTCCCTTTCAGACCATCGAGCAGCTTTTGTAGCTCGGCCCTGTTGCTCAGATCGCCCGCCTTCACGCCGTAGGTGGCGGCTAGCTCACGGTACTCGTCGAGCTTTTCGGGCTCGGGTTTCTCGTGGATGCGGTAGATGTTCGGCTGGCGCTTGTTCTTGAGATGGCGCGCGACCTGCTCGTTGGCCAGTAGCATGAGCTCCTCGATGAGCTGGTGGGAGATATCGTTCTCGACAAGTTCGAGCTTCACGGGATGGCCCGCCTTATCCAGCCAGACCTTCACCTCGGGCATCTCGAGGTCGAGGGCGCCGGCGGCAAAGCGCTTCTTCCGGAGTGTGGAGGAGCAGTCCCACGCCGCATGGACACGGCGGCTCACTTCGTCAGTCGGGGGGGATTCGAGCAAGGTAAGCGCCTGCCGGTAGGTGAGGCGCGCGCAGCTCCGGATGACCGAGCGTCCGAAGCGGACCTTGCCCACACTGCCGTCCCCGTTGATATGCGCGAAGACACTGAAGGCGAGGCGGTCCTCGTCGGGGCGAAGGCTACAGAGTCCGTTGGAGAGATTTTCCGGAAGCATCGGGATGACCCGGTCTGCCATATAGACGCTGTTGCCCCGCGTGCGGGCCTCCTTGTCGAGGCCGGTGCCGTGCTTCACATAATGGGAGACGTCGGCGATGTGGACGGCCACATCCCAGCCGTTATCAGTGGGCTGGACTTCGATGGCGTCATCGAAATCACGGGCTGTGTCCGGATCGATCGTGATGATGCTGCGGTTACGAAGGTCCTCACGGCCCTCGAGATCGCGAGCCGTGATGGCGCTCCCGAACTTTTCCGCCTCAATGCTGACAGGGGCGGGGAATTCGCGGGGCAGGCCGTGCTTATGGATGACCGAGAGCATGTCGACGCCCGGCGCGTCGGCGGCCCCGAGCACCTCGACGACGTGTCCCTCGGGGTTGCTCTGGCTGTTCTCCCAGCGGTCGAGCTGAGCGACCACTTTCTCACCAACTTTCGCCCCCTCGGGAGTGGGGACATAGAGAGTGCGGGGAAAGCGCGGGTCATCGGCGACGACATGGTAGAAATTCGCCGTCTTCTGCAGCGTGCCGACGATGGGAGCTCCGACCCTCTCGACGACACGGATGATGCGGCCTTCCTGGCGTCCGTCGCGGCGTGGGCGGCCATGATAGCGGGGTTCCTGAATAAGGCGGGCCACGACGCGGTCGCCATTCAGCGCGGTGCTGAGATTATCCGAGGAGATGAAGAGGTCCTTGCCGCCTTCCTGATCTGCGAGGACATGGCCGGATCCGCCAGCATGGATCTGGAGTTTGCCTGTGAAGAGATCGGCGGTCTCTGGCAGGATGTAGTGATTCTGGCGCACACGGACGATACGACCCTCCCTCTCCAGAACGGCCAGGGTGTGGTCGAAAAGGGGGAGATCGTCGCGATGCATCCGG
>Ga0114958_10003983_pt1 | contig 10382 bp, 8 predicted proteins | sample C_130208_EF_Meta_FD_89577 | JGI IMG/M metagenome (GOLD analysis project Ga0114958, IMG submission 89577) | Freshwater microbial communities from Lake Croche, Canada to study carbon cycling - C_130208_EF_MetaG | ecosystem: Environmental > Aquatic > Freshwater > Lake | place: Lake Croche, Canada... | reverse complement strand
GGAACAAGTACCAATACCCAGTGGAACGCAATCAGCTAAAAATATGGCATACAACAAAAATAAAATGATGTCTGATGAATATCATGATCTTGGGGAAAAAATAAAAAACCCTGTAGAAATTGAAGCACTCAATGAAGAGGCTGATACTAAAGTTCATTACCCATCACTTTGGTTCCACAACAAATCTGAGCTAAAGGATCTTCCATCCGAGGGAACAGCAATGATAAAATACAAAAAGATCATGGAGCGCGAAGAAAATGTTACCGTTAATGGAAAGAGCGAACATCGCTACACAACTGAACTTGAAATTAGAGCCATTAGATCCTGCGAAGATGATGGAGAAATGGAAAAAAGTGGTAAAATGAAATCTCCTAAAGACGATGAGGATGCCATCGACAAGGGTTTAGAAGCCGCATCAAAAGAAACCACCAACGAAGATTAATACTATGGCCGACAAAACTATGCCTCCTGCCGATCCAATGCCAGCCGCCGATATGGGCGCAGGCCAAGCACCAGCATCCGATATGGCTCCTCCAGCCCCTCAAGGCGGCGATGGTGGATCAGTAATGATCTCCATGCCGAAGGAAGCCTTCGACGCTATCCATCAGCTTATCACGCAGCTTGCTGGCGGAGTTGAGAACCTCGCCCAGAGCGTTGGTCAACAGGCTGGCGGTGGTGAAATGCCACCTGCTCCTCCTAAAGCAGGAATGCCTCCACAGGCTCCTGCTGGCGGCATGGGCGGCGGAGACGCCGATTTCCTCAACAGCATCGCTCAAGAGGGAAACGCTCGCACCAAATAAGGGACTCAATCGATGTTCGTCTCGCAAATCATTGACGAGGCTTCCGAGATTCTTGCTACCACAGACCAAACCAAGATATTTCGCAAGCTGACTCAGGCTGTCCAGATTCTCATGGAGTCTGGTCACTATTTCCATACCAATTCGGAAGTTGATGTTTGCACTGGATGGGATGGACAGACGATTACTTTGCCGCGAGGAATTGAGGTTCCGCTTGGAGTCAATGTAGATGGATCTCCCCAGTATTTCAGGGGTAGGCTTTTCCAGTATCATGTCAACAAGGGCGGTATGTACAACCCTGTGTCTTGGGCATGGGATGATCGCGGCTTTGTCTCGACGATCATGGACATCCGCGAGCCAAGCCAGCTTATTGCGGTGGCAGAACACCAGTCTGATGCTGGATTAAAGCTGCGAGTTGTTGGTACGGATGGCAATAACCGTGAACTGCGCTCTCAGGAGGAGAATGGGGTTGGAGTAGATGGGTTGATCCTCCCTGTTCACGCCCAATCCGATTTCCCATACGGAACGATCCAGCCTGATGGCGTTACTATTGCTACGAGAACAGCCGCAATCACGCCAATCACCAAATTTAACAGTGGAACTACAGCACACAGCTTCTCTGCTGGTCAGAATGTCCTTCTCGCGCTTGCTTCTGGCCTTGTTCCATCTCCGCTTATCAACGGAAGCAATTATTACGCTGGGATTGTAGACGACTACACCATCCAGCTTTACCAGAGCGCGCTAGACGCCAAAAACAACACCAACCCAATTGCGATGCAGAGCATTGTTGGTTCTACGACTGGTGGACTGACACTTACTGACTCAAGGCCGATCAGCCTGTTGACCTGCATCAAGCTGGACTCAGTTCCTTCCATTTCGCTGTCATCACCTAACGAGGTCACATTCTCTAAGGCCACAGGGGGACTGTTTTCTGGTGTTCTTCCAAGCCCATTGGTGGAAAATACCACATACTTCACGCAGAATCTTGATTCCACTGACCTTCAGGTGTTCTCATCGTACAGCGATGCCGAGAGCAACATCAACCCAGTGTATTTATCTGGGAATAGCGGAAAGTTCAATGTGAACCTGCGCTCGCCAATGGCTCCTGTGACCACGCTGACGTTCTCAGTGCCTCACTATTTCTCAACTGGCGATGTGGTTCAGGCATTCACGGCAGGCGGCACGCTGCCACTGCCTCTGATTGCAGGGCAAAACTATTATGTCTACGTCCTTACTACTACCTCAGTAACGCTGCATACGAATCCTGCTGACGCTGTCGCAGGCACAAATCCAATTGCGTTCACAACGGCAGGATCAGGAACCAATTCGATTGTTAAGCTAATACCTGCCACTGCAAACCTTGGTCAGACCAGCAACATCACGGCATCAGGTCTTTCTATCAATTCTCCAACTGGTTCTGGCGCAAGCATTACTGCAAATGTAGTTGGGTCTGTTACAGGCGTGACAGTAACGGTAGGTGGATCTGGATACACAACTGTCCCAACAATTCAATTCAGCGCGCCTCCAAATCCTCCTGTAAACAGCAATCAGCAGGTAAGGACTGCTACTGGGTATGCAATTACAGTGGGAAACGCGCTTAGTTCTATAGTAATCACAGATGGAGGGCTTGGATATACAGGCGCGCCTACAATTTCAATTATTGGAGTTGGAACAGACGCAGTCGCAACGGCTCAGATTACACTTTCGTATGTTTCTTCATTCAATATTGCTTCAGGCGGTACTGGATACACAACTCCTCCTGCAATAACAATTACTGGAGCAGGATCTGGTGCAACAGCAATTGCAGAAATAGCAAATGGATCAGTTACTGCTGTAAATATTGTTACCCAAGGATCAGGATACGCAACAGCACCTGTAGTTTCTGTGACGCCGTCAACTGGTGTGTTTATTCAATTTACAAGCACAGGGACTCTGCCATCTCCGCTTGTTGCTGGAACAACATACATCGCACAGCCACCACTAAATCCTGCAAGCGGCACATTTACCGTAGTTGATCAGTTTTTTAAACCAGTAAATATTGTCAGCAATGGAACTGGAACATTTTATGTGCAATTAAGCAGGGCATTCGGCATTGGGTTTAACGCATTCTGGTCTGGAAACTTTGCAGGTCTGACAAACGGTCAGCTATTGCAATTTGGATCTGATTACCTTTTCCCAACTGTTAGTCCAGCATCTTCAAGCGGATATATCAGAAAAATATCAGACTCGCTTGCAAAGTTTTATGCCACAAATGGCGAAGCAACTGCTAATTTCCCAATTACTCAAATTAAAGTAACATCAGGCGGATCTGGTTACTCACTAACACCAGTCGTAACCTTGGTTGGCGGCAGCGGAACATACACAACACCACCAACTGCAATTGTTGAGAGGACAATCAATGTAATAGATGGGGTTACAATAATTTCTGGTGGGTCTGGATACACAACGGCTCCAAATGTATCCTTTGGCCCTCCTCCAGTAGGAAATCCAGCAACTGGAACTTGCGCTATAACAAACGGAAGCGTCACAAGCATTACTGTTACAGGAGTTGGACAGAATTATACTGCAAATCCAATAGTTGTATTTGGAACTCAATTCCAAAACAGCACGCATTATGAGGCTGGTGATCAAATATATTACGGAAACTATTTGTTTACAGTTACTGCATCAGGAACTGGATATACAACTGCTGCTACAGGACACCCCACGCCTTCATCTCCACAAACAGGAAGTGGACAACTTACATTTGCTTATGCTGGTGTAGTGGCAACTGCTGCTACAAAAACAGCTTATGTAAAATCAATTACTGTTAATAGTGGAACATCTGGGTACTCTACCCTTCCAACTGTCGTAATTACTCCTGCATCTGGTGATACCACAGGCACTAAAGCAACTGCTATTGTAGTAGATAATGCTATAACCACAACCACACTTGGTGTTGGGCAGGCATATTACGCAATTCAGCAATCAGCTTATGCGAAAGCGTATATCCCTTCGTTAAATTTTAATAACATAGGAAGTTTGCTTGCTCCATCAACAAACGAGCTACTAAACGACGGCACTCTTGTCACGTTTCAGTCGAGTGCTTATATTTCTGGGCCTACTGATGCAGGATTACCACTTCCGCTTACTCGCGGAACAAAGTATCAAGTAAAAAACTACGGATCTGATATATATCTCTACGATTCCACAGGAACAACGCCAATTGTATTTCAGAATGGCGGAGTGCCAACTCTTGCCAATGGAACGCTGACGATGAACCACGCCGTCAGCTTTACTCCAGTCCCATCATCGACCCTTTCAGTTCCCAACTCTACCTATGACACAGGCGTGCAACTCATGGTAAGGGCTAATGTTAATGACACGCTTCCGAGCGCACTTGTTGGAGAGGCAACATCTACCACTTCATCAGTTCAAGACGCATTTGTCATAAATGAACTTGTTAACCTCAGCAGCGCACAGGCTTACTACACAACGCCATCAACAACATCTTGGATTAATTCCAGCGTAGTAACACTGAACAATGGAACCGCCTATTATGCTAGGTTTGTGGATGCAAATACAATTTCTCTTTATGACACGCTTGTTAACGCACAGGCAGGTGGGTCAACTGGTCTTATTTACTATTCAAGTACAGGCAACACTGTAAACAGCACATTCTTTATCGATTCTGTGCTAGCCCCTACGCTGGTTAAGGCAATTCTCCACATTGAGAAGCCTGCCAGCAATGGATACATCAGCCTGTATGCATTCGATTATGGTCGCAGCAACACAATGACACTGATCGGTCAGTATCATCCATCAGAAACGAATCCAAAGTACCGCCGCATCAGGATCGGTAAATCGGCTGCATGGGCGCGCATCATCTACCGCACAAAGGCTCCTGAGATCACCAGCGTTTACGATTACATTCCGCTGGAAAATGCTCGCGCTATCCTCGCTGCGCTTCATGCCTGCGATCTGGAGGACAAGGACTTTATTGAGCAGTCCCAGAAATACTGGCAGGTTGCCATTGCGTATCTTCATAACCAGAATGAGAGCATGGAAGGACACGCGATGATGCCTCCACAGATCAACAACATCACTTACGGCGATGGTACAGACCCTGTTATTGACTCAGACTTCTACGGATACTAATGAAATCGCCAAATATAACGGCAGGCAGGAAAAACAAGGTTGGAAGTGGGTGGACAGGTGGGGCAAATAGCGTTGTAAACCCTTGGACACTACCACCACACCAGTACAAGTGGGGCGTTAATGTCACCTGCCGTGGGGGAATTGTTCAGACGCGCAATGGGTTTAAGATGCGACTGTCGTTGCCTGCTGGAAATTTTCAAGGAGGAATAATTTTTAACGCAAACAAGATATTCCAGCAGCAGTCAACAATCACAAACCTTTCAGGCGTTGTAATCAACAAACAAGAGCAGGTTTATACTCCACAGGGTACAGGCGCAACCTCGGTATATCTTTCGTATGCATTGTTCTGTGTCGATGGGAATGTGTATTACGCTCCGTTTCCACTAAAGCAACCTGACAACTGGGCGCAGTACAAGCTATCCAATATCAAGCTAGATCCCAATGTCGATATGGTCAACTTTGTGATCGGTACTCAAGCCGCTCAGACTGATAGCTCCAATAATGTCACCGTTACGCCATCGCATAACATAGTAATAATTCAGGATGGAATATCCCAGCCTGCCTATTGGGACGGTAGCAACACCACTGGGGCGCATTCAGCAGCGATGCCAATAGGTTACTGGATGGCATACTCAGGCAACCGACTTTGGGTAGCAAATGGCAACATTGTCTCAGCATCTGATCTTAGCAACCCACTGGGATGGACTGAGCGCACTCAAGGCGGCGGTAGGGGTGATTTTGACATTGGTGGTGTGGTTACTGGCATGGCTGATTATATTGGTCAGAATGCGGCAACCTGCCTGTATGTCTTTACGGATTATTCCACTATCACGCTGAAGAGCGGAATCCTTGATAGGTCAACTTGGGGAATCACGCCGAACTTTCAATCAACACTTTACCCATCGCTTGGTTGTGTTTCAGGGAACAGCATAGCATTTCAGGCTGGTCTCATGTGGTGGTACTCTCATGGTGGGCTGGTAGCCGCTGATGTCGCCAAGACAAGCAACCTTTCCAGCCAAGTTCTCTACAAGGATGTTGAGATGGCGAAGGTAAAGAGGCTGTTGTCATCTGATTTGAGCGGCGTATGTGCAACTTCTTTTGAGAATTACCTGATGTACTCGGTTCCGTACTTGGAGCGAGTAAACAGCGAGACGATGGTGCTGGATTACTCCGTTGCATCCGAACTTTCTGACGGCAAGCCGCCTGCATGGTGTGGAGTATGGAACGGTATTAGGCCACTTGTTTGGTCATCCGACGTAATTGACAACGAGAACCGTTTATTTGCCTTCTCAGTCGATTACGCACCAACCAATGACGGTTCATTCAACCACATCTGGGAGGCGTTCATGCCAGAGCGTTATGATACATACTTGCAGATCAATCAGGATGGATCTACGACTGATTTTATCAACAGGATCTATTGCCAGATGGAAACCGCTCTCATGGGCGACGAAATGGACTACAAACAGATGGCATTCGGTGAAATTGACTGCTCGCAGATCGCTGGAACTACCGACGTAAGGGTTTCCTATCGCGGAACAAGAGGCTACTACCAGAACATCCTTTCTACGCGCCTGCTGGCCGTAAATGATCCGTACCAATACATCACAAGTCCAAATGCTGCGGAGATTGAGAAACTTGGATTTTTACAGACGCAATGCCGCCGATTGACCACTGAAAATGTCAGCAGAACATCCAAAATCGCGTCCTGTGAGTCAAAGTACACAATGGATGTCGATAAGGCATTCAGCTTTCTCATTGAATGGTGCGGACAGCTTGGAGTTGACGCGCTCAGAATGTACATGGACGAGTGGCAGGAAAAATCCGTTGGGAATCCAAGCAGCGATGAGACGCAATCCTGCGTTGTTGGGGAAAACGGATCTTCAATCGTCGTAACGCTCGCCGCCCCTCCTCAAGAGTCCTCTGGCAACGAGGTGAACACATGGAGCAGTACGCAGACGGCCACAATCACGCTGCCTGCGACAGGAACAAGCCCATCCGTAGCTGCGACGGCCACGGCCTCCTTCACATCGTACATTTCGCCTGCCGACGCTCAGTCCAATGCGTTCATTCTAGCCCAGCAGGAGGCCACAAACGCCGCCAACCAGTATCGCAAAGCAAACCCATAGGAATATGCCAACGATCACACAAGCAAGCGTTCCTGTAACCACCTATGCGAAGCTGTTCATCAGCCCATACGGAAACGATGGTATTGTTCCGCTGTACTCCAGTATTCCGCTGAATAATCCAACAACTGGTGATTGCTTGCCATGCGTACTATGTGGTAATAGCAACGTCAGGGAGGCTGTAATCCAAGCGGAAGCGGCAAACCCACAATATCCATCCAAAGACACAATATCGTTGGCAACTGGCGTAAACATATGAGAAGCGTAATTCATTACAAATATGTACAACCAAACACGGCAGAATTTGAGAAAATGCAAACATTTGCAGCCAGTTTTGACCACTGCATTATGCCAGATCCGAATACTAATGTTCATGCGTTTTACAGAGATAATGTATGCTTTGGATACTGTGATTCTGTGTATCTTCCAGTTGTTTACCCTGCCTTCCACCCTGCTCTAACTAGGCCAAGAGATGTTATTCAAGCTATGAGCGATTGGCGTGCATCTACACAGTGGGCTGGGAAGAGAGGCTATGTTGGCGTACCATCTAATAACGATGGCGGAAAAGGTAACTTTCCAGAAGAAACAATGAATAAGTTAGGACTTGTCAGACTCAACAGAGAAATATACTCTCCTTTTTAATTATGGGCGGCTCAAACCAACAACCTAGCTATCAGATTCCTGAACCTACTTCTGGCTTGCAAATGGCTGAGTTGGGGAACCTGTCATCGGCAGGGAACCAGTCGTTGGCAAATAGAAACGCTTTACTGCTTCAAGGCGCAAGAATACCATTGCAGCCATTTACTCCTGATCTATTCGGAGGCGGTGGGGCGGCTACTCAGGCAGGAATGATTTCTGCCATAGATGCCTTTAGAAATAAACAACTTGAACAGCAACAGAATGCTCCAGCCGCCGCTGCACGCGAAGGCTTAATGGAGGCAGCGCAACAGGATGTTTCTCCTGATTATTGGAATAAACAGATGGCGCAATACGCAAAGACAACTGGCCTACAAAACCAACTTGCGTCTGGACTTGGTGACAGCACAATTGGGAAGTCGGCGTTATTTGATCAAGCCACAGCACAGGGTCAAGCATTCAGAAACGCAAACCTTGCACAAGCACAGCAGCTTATTGGTAACGCTCCTACAGGCGGTTATATTGATCCTTCGTCTGCAATTTCTGCCCAGCAGGCAGCGCAAGCGCAAAATGCACAAGCAAGAGGAAATCTTGTTGGAGGAGTATTGCAGGGAGCGCAAGCGAATCAGCAATCAGCTACAGATTGGATTAATCAACTGATGGGGGCTTCTTCGCAGGCAATAAGTGCAAACCAAGCTAATTGGCAAAATTACCAACAAGCTATGATGAATCAGGCTGCACAAAATCAAGCATCTCAAAATGCAATGACTGGAATGGGACTTGGTTCATTAGGTGGGCTGGGTGGATCTGCTGGAGGATCTATGCTTGGTGGTCTTGGCGGCGGCGGAGGAGGAGGAAAAAAATCCGATTCTAGTAAGTGGGGAAGTGCGGCCTCTGGGGCATTGAGTGGAGCATCCACTGGAGGACAGCTTGGAGGCGGATATGGCGCACTTGCTGGTGCAGTAATAGGAGGAGCGTCAGGCTATTTTTCTTAAAATTATGGGAGGATCTAATACACAACAACAACAGGCTCCGCAGCAAGACTCTTCTGGAAAGATTCTTGCTGCTCTTCAGCAAATGGAAGAGCAAAAGGCCAATGTTCAGCAATCTGCTCAAGCCCAACAGCAAAGCAAAAGCCCACTTGCATTTTACCAAGGCCAGCCTTGGAGCATCCCCAAACCAGCAACCTCGCAATCATCATCTGGGCCTCTTGGAATGATGGGTGGAGGTGGTCAAGGAGGAGGAATTGATATTTCCAGCTTAATGAAGTTGGCGCAACAGTATCAGGGATCAGGTGGTGGCGGAGGGCTTACCCCATCTCAAACAAGTTCTGGGTGGGGTCTTTCAGCAGGCGAGGGGCCATAGAATCTAAAAAACTAACCAACTAAAATTATGGGTGGATCATTAGGCGGATCAAAAGGCGGAGGGCAGTCAGGCCAGTCTGGGTACAACCAAGACCAAGCTATGTGGATGCAGTATTTGCAACAACAACAATTGCAAAATACAGCAGCCCAACAAGCTGCACTGCAAGCTGAACAGCAAGCAGTAAGAAGGGCGCAAAAGACTGCCGCTCAAGGAGCAGAACTTGAGGGAGAGCAACGCGCACAGCAGCAGCTTGGCCTCCAAAACGCTTACCAGCAAATGCAAGACGCGACTGCAATGCATAACCTGAAGACTGCGACGGCAAACGCACCAACAGGCGGAGGGTTCAATTTAAACGCAGCGCAACAAAACCAGCTTTCTAATCTTTCAACGGCAGGTGGATTACCCCCCAACGCAGCCAACTTGGCTGGCAGTACGATGCCAACAATGAATCCAGCCGCAACAACTGCGGCAAACCTTGGCACTAGCTCCAAAAATCAAATTCAAAGTCCAGCAGTAGGAAAAACTTTGGGAGGGTACTAAAATCTCATGGCTTCCTCACTTGATCAGGGTGGAGTAACATTTACGCCTGCTGTTCCTAAACTGGACGCGCAGTCTTCTGCTCTTGCTAGCTTAAAGCCATTGTCATTTCAGCCAGTTGCATCTCCAATACAATTCAAACCGTTGGCAGCATGGTCAACACCATCAACGCACCCTGAATATGTAATGCAGGGAATTTCTCAGGGGTTAGGGTCGATTGGTCAGGGAATCACAGCCGCATACAAGACAAAACGCGAGGATCAATTACTTGCAGCAAAAAACGCACGCGAAGATCAACTTCTGGCACAAAAATACGCAGAAGAAGAAAAGCTGGCAAAAATCAGGGGGGAGAATGCGATTAACACGATTCGCGAGCGACTTGATGCCGCTGGAGGAGGTATTGGTAAATTTGCACCAGTAAAGTCACTGGATGGTGGAACTACAGTTTCAGGTGATGACACAACTGTGTCCGAGCAGGAACTTCCAGACCTTGAAAAGTACAATCAGGGCATCAACACTGGAAACACATTCAACGACATCAACCTTCCTGATCAATTTGACCAACCAACACAGCCTGATAGTGGCATTAACATTGAGAATGCGCCACTATCAAACCTTACCGCTCCTGTTCCTGCTGGTGAGCAGGGACAAAACCCCCTGCTTTCGGCCTTGGGATCGGTGCGCTGGGGTGATGTTGGGGCGCAGTTCAAGGGCGCAGGAAGCCCTTCTGGGGCATTCACTCCAACTAATCTTGATTGGCTCCGTAACCCAAAAGCGGTAACAG
>Ga0114958_10003982_pt1 | contig 10384 bp, 7 predicted proteins | sample C_130208_EF_Meta_FD_89577 | JGI IMG/M metagenome (GOLD analysis project Ga0114958, IMG submission 89577) | Freshwater microbial communities from Lake Croche, Canada to study carbon cycling - C_130208_EF_MetaG | ecosystem: Environmental > Aquatic > Freshwater > Lake | place: Lake Croche, Canada... | reverse complement strand
TGGCGGCACGATGCCAAACCACTCCACGTAGCCGCAGGTTGGCAACCTGCGGTATCGCAGCCCCATCATCGAATGATGCAGCGGGCACTGGTCACTGCCGACTCGGCCGGAACCAGCGGCCGAGCGGGCTCGCGAGCAGCGCCGGCAGCACCACGAGGTCGCCCACGAGCGCTGCAAACACCAACAGCGACAGCATCCAGGCAAATCGCCGCGTGGGGGCAAACGCGCTCGGCGCGAACGCCAGGATTCCGAGCCCGCACACCAGCGAACTGGCGCAGAGGGCCGCCGCCGAATGCCGAAACGCCCCGTGCACGGCGGCCGCACGGGCCATCGCAGAGGGAATCGCAGCGGGGCCGGCCTCGGCCGCCAGACCACGGCGAAAGAACGTCAGGAAGTGAAACGTGCCGTCGACCGCCATGCCCAGCGCGATCGACGCCGTCATCACGCTGCCGATGTCGAGGGCGGCGCCGGTCCATCCCAGCAGCCCAAAGAGGAGGATCATCGGAAACACGTTGGGGATCATCGCCACCACACCGGCCACCACGCCCCCCTCAACCGCCATCATCACCAGCGAGATCACCCCGCATGCGGAGAGAAAACTCGTGAACAGGTCGTGCAGAAGCGTCTTCTGGATCGCGTTGATCAACGGCATCACGCCGGTGTAGTCGGCCCGCACGCCCTCTGCGACGCCGCCGTGGGCCGCCACGATCGGCTCCACGCGGTCGCGGACCAGCTTGAGAAACTCGTCGTAGTCGATGCCCGCAAGCGCGGAGGTGCGGGCGGTGACCCGCCAGAGCTGGTCGCCGTCGACGTCACGAATCATTCGCATCTCCGCAAGGCCGGAGAGGTTCGCCTCGAGCTTACGGGCGATCACCGCCTTGCGAATCGCCGCGCGGGAGCCCGACGACGGCTCCACCTCCGGCATGAACAGCGCTGCCGACACCACGCCCGTCACACCCGACAGTCCGCCGAGCGCCGCCCCCACCTCGCGCACCATGTCGAGCCGCTCCGCCGGACGGATCTCCGACGTCCCGGCGAACCGCAGCACCACTTCCACCGGCACCAGCGGACCGATGTGCTTCTCGAGCCAACGATAGTCGCGGATCACCCGGGTTTCGGGCGTGAACAGCGTGTCGATCGCCACCGACGTGCGGATCCCGGGCACGCCGACTGCCGCGACCGCCATGGCCGCGAGCGACACAGCAACGATTATCAGGCAGTGGCGGATCGTCAACGTGGCAAACCTCGCCGACGGGCCGTCATCCACGGGTTGCAGATCGAGCCGCCGCCGGATCGGCCAGCGCGAAAAGAATCCCGGGACCACCAGAAAGAGCACCGCCAGCGTGGCCATCACTCCCACGGCCGCATGGAACCCAAACACGCGGATCGGCTCGAGTTCGCTGACCACGAGCGAGATCAGCCCGAGCGCCGTCGTGCCCGCTGAGAGCGTGCAGGGCAGCCAGCCGGTCTTGACCGCCCGCAGCGCCGCCCCCTCCGCGGGCCCCTGCTGCCGCGCCTCCACGAGGTAGTTGACGAGGTGGATGCCCCCCGACACGCCGAGCGTGAGCACCAATAGCGGCATCACGATCAGCACCGGGTTCATCCGGTCGCCCCACGCCGTCAGCGACGTGAAGCAGAGCCCGACGCATGCCAGCGAGAGAAGAAAAACGAGCACCGAGTACCGCAGCGACTTCAGCGACCACCACGTGAGCAGGAAGATCAGCAGGGCCGCGGGGCCGCCGTACACCCGCATGCTCTCGGCGCTGGCATCGTCCACCGACACGTTGTCGATCACCGGGCCGGCGAGGTGGAGGTCGTCGACACTGGTCGTCGCCGTCCGTAGGAGCACGTCGCGGATCCACGCCGTCGCCCGGAGGCGGTCCACGAGCCCCGCACGGGTGAACGCGATCACCACGCAGGTCTGCTCGCCGTCCGGCCCGATGATCACCCCCCTCAGCCGCTCGATCGCGGCCTCGCGGTCGAGGGCGAGCGGCGGCTGCACGAGCCGCTCCAAGGCCTCCGCTCCCGAGACGACCGACTCAAACCACGGTCGGCCGGCCGCGTCTGTCGGCGAGTTCGAGCCGGTTGCCGCCTCGATGAAGCGGGCGATCGCCGGAGCACCGACCTCGCATCCGGGCCAGGAGGCCACCACAACGTCGCCGCTCTCGAACTCCCGCGTGAACTGGTCGTAGGCCACTCGCGGGGCGAACGACTCGGGCACCCACTCGATCGGGGTGGTGGATTCAACACCGAGAATGCTGATCGCCGACATCACGATCACGGGCGCGGCCGCCAGGAGCGCCGCAGCGGTCACGACGCTGAGCACGAACAGCCGCGACAGCGGCGGCCGTGGCCGCGTGCCCGATTCGCCTTTCGATGCCTTCAGCATCATCGCGTGTGCAATGCCATCCCTTCGTGTCCGCAAAACCGGACTGTATGCCGCGTCGGCACCAGGGATACCATACGTGTTCGTGTGCGGAGCAACAGCACGAAGGCATACGTCAGGTCATTCCTGGCGATCCTGCCGCCGGCTGCTGTTCTTTCTTGGAACTGTCCAACGCAACGACCAGACGCAGGTGGCCGGTTACCTGGGCATGCCCGTTGGGCCGCTCGCCCGCATCCGCTGATCTCCCCCTATACTTAGTGGGCTTCTTCAGCCCCCCTCCCCCTTCGCCGCATCGCGGCCGGTGCCCTGGATGCCCTGGTCGCTCCCACAGTCGCGGCAGCCGGAACTGATGGACGATCCGGCGATCGCGGGGGCCGACCATGTTCACGCACTTCGCGCCCTCGCAAGAATCAACGCCGTTTCCCGGACGGCCAGCGGGATCGCCGCGTCGGTGGAGCGGATCCTCGCGGCCGACGCATCGCACACCGACGATCCAATCGTCGTTGACGTGGCCTGCGGCGGCGGCGACGTGACGGTCGACATCGCCCGACGGCTGCACCGCCGCGGTCTCCGCGGGGTGCGAGTCGTGGGCGTGGACATCAGCCCGCGGGCCGTGGAGCAGTCCCGCGCCCTTGCCGCCCGCTCCGGCATCGACGCAACGTTCGAGGTGCGAGACCTGCTCACCGACGGCTGCCCGCCCTGCGAGGTGGCTGTCAGTTCCCTCTTTCTCCACCACCTTGACGACACGACGGCAACAAAGCTGCTCGGGAGCATGGCCACCGCGTCGCGATGCGGTGTTGTTGTGTCGGACCTCATTCGCAGCCGCGTCGGCCTGACCCTGGCGGTGGTCGGCACCACGTTCCTTTCGTCATCGCGGATCGCACGCGTAGACGGACCGCTCTCGGTACGGGCCGCGCGGACGCCGGATGAACACCGCGGGCTCTGCACCGCGGCAGGGCTCCACGGCGCGGTGATTCGCCGCGCCTGGCCGGAGCGGGTGCTGATCGAGTGGCGCCGCGGCCTCGGGGAGAGCCCGTCATGACGCCCCGTGCCACACGCACAACCGCACCCATCGCTGCCACGATCACGGCCGTTGACGCGGCCCGCACCCGCTGGCAGGTGCTCGTGGTCGGCGGAGGCCCGGCTGGCGCTGCCGCCGCCCTGCGACTCGCCGCGGGCGGCGCTCGGGTGCTGCTGATCGATCGCGGCGGCATGCCACGGTGGAAGGTCTGTGGGTGCTGCCTCTCAGTCGCGGCGGTTCACGAACTCCAGTTACTCGACTGTGGCATGGACGACGACTCCGTGCTCCCTTTCGAAGCTGTCCCGCTGAAGTCGGTGTGCGTGGTGCACGGCGGTCGGTCAGCCGTGCTGCCACTGCCCGGCGGTGGGGTCGTGTCGCGGGAGATCCTCGACGCGGGCCTCGTCGCCGCGGCGATCGCGGCGGGCTGCCACTGGCTGCCGCAGGCGCATGTGACAGGCATCGACGACGACGCGGCAGGTTCGAAAGAGGTAACCGCCGCGGTCTCGGTGCGATCGCCAGCCAACGCCGCGACGACATCGCACGTCATCGCGGCCGATCGCATCGTGCTGGCGACCGGCCTCGCCGACCATGTGCGAGTCGCCGCACTGGACAACGCCTCCGTCGCGCATGCCCCGGAGGACGCTCGCCACGTCGCCGCCGACAACCGCATTGGCCTGGGCGCCACACTGCCGGCCGACGCAGCCGACCTCCCCTTTGGCGAACTCGTGATGGCAGTCGGCCGCGAGGGATACTGCGGTGCCGTCCGGCTCGAAGACGGCCGTGTCGACATCGCCGCCGCGGTGAGCCGCGAATCGCTCGGCCGACATGCCGATCCGGGCCGGGTGGTGGCGGCGATCGTCGCGGAGGCGGTCGGCCGCTCGTCCCTCCCGATGCCGACGACCGCCGCGATGAGCGCCGCCGCATTCCGCGCCACCCCGCCACTCACTCGCCGCGCGCCGCTCGTTTCCGGGCCGACGGGGCAGATCCTCCGCTGCGGTGACGCCGCCGGCTACGTCGAGCCATTCACCGGCGAAGGCATCGGCTGGGCCCTGGCGAGCGGTCGGCTCGTGGCCGAGGCGCTGCTTGCTGATCAACTCGACGTCGGCGACCCACTGCGGCCGGCCGCCGACGCGGCGGCCCGGTACCGCGCCGCTCATCACCGCCGGGTCGCGGCGGTCCACGCCCGCTGCCGAGGGGTGGCGCTCGCTCTACGGAGGCCGGGAGTCGTGATGGCCGCCGTGCAGGCGGCACGAATCGCCCCGTGGGCGGCACGGCGGCTCGTGCCGGCCGTCATCGGCGCCGGATCGATCGGAGGCGGCCGATGAGCCTCGCGATCCTCGGCATCGGCACGGCCACTCCCGAACGGCGGATCGCCCAGCGCGACGCCGCGGAACTCGCCACGACGTTCGCCGAGGGGGAGACCGGCCACGACCGCGTCGTCGCGGCCATCTACCGGCAGACGCGAATCCGCTCCCGCGGCTCCGTACTCCTCGATGATCCCGGTACGGCGAGCTATGCGCAGACATTTTTCGCGCCCGCCTCGCTCGCGGAGCCCGACGGCCCGTCCACGAAGGTACGAATGGACCGCTACGCCGCCGAGGCGGGGCCGCTCGCGATCGCCGCCGCCGCCCGCGCCCTGGCCGACGCCGGAATCGACGCCAGTGAGGTGACCCACCTCGTCACCTGCTCGTGCACCGGGTTTACGAATCCGGGCGTCGATCTCGAACTCGTCAGCCGGCTCGGACTGCCCGCATCCGTGGCCCGCACGCACGTGGGCTTCATGGGCTGCCACGGTGCCTTCAACGCCCTTCGCGTGGCGGAGGCCTTCGTCGCCGCTCGGCCCGAGAGCGTGCCGCTGGTCGTCTGCGTCGAACTCTGCAGCCTCCACTTTCAGTACGGCTCGCGGAGCGACGTGATCGTCGCCAACAGCATCTTCGCCGACGGCGCCGCCGCCCTCGTGGGGTGCCATCCGTCGCGGCGCCGCGAAACGCGTGGCGCCACGTGGCTGCTCGAGCGGCAGTGGTCGAGCGTCCTGCCCGACTCCCGCGACGAAATGGGCTGGACGATCGGCGATCACGGATTCGAGATGAATCTCTCGGCCGCCGTGCCCGGAACCGTGGGGCGGCACCTCCCCGCCACGGTGGCCGCCGGCCTTACCGAAGCGGGGCTGTCGCTCGAGGCTGTCGGCTCGTGGGCCGTTCATCCGGGCGGCCCACGGGTGCTCGCCGCGGTCGAGGAGTCGCTCGCGCTGCCGCCTGAGGCGATTGCCATCTCGCGGGAGGTGCTCGCGGAGCATGGCAACATGTCGAGCGCCACGATTCTCTTTATCCTCGAGCGGCTGATCCGCGGCGATGCGGCGGGGCCGTGCGTGGCGATGGCCTTCGGCCCCGGCCTGACCGCGGAACTCGCGCTGCTCACCCGCTGCTGACCGCTCAGACGGGTCACACTTGAACACGAGCCCCAGCGTGCTGGGTCACCCGCGGCCTTACGGCCGGTCGGCTTGAGCGCGAACCTCTGCGTCGGGGACGCCCGCGGCCTTACGGCCGGTCGGCTTTCTACACTGCTGTCCAAGCCCAACGCCGTGAGGCGTGGGACGCGGCCAGGACAGAGCCCTGATCCTTCCCAACGCCGTGAGGCGTGGGGCGAACCGCCACCAGACGCCGCCTCCAACGGAGCCGAGGCCATTCGGAATTCGTGCCCGTCGGAATCCCGCTACACCCGCGGGATCTCGTAGCCGGCCCGCGGCGTGCGGGCCGCGAGACCCGCCGCCTGCTCGTCGCCGACGATCTTTTCCGCCGCCGGATCCCACGTGATCGTCCGGCCGAGCCGCGCGGCGATGGCCGAGAGGTGGCAGGTGTTCATGGCCACCACGTGGCTGAACACGTCCGACACCGGCAGGCCGCCTTCGCGGATGCAGCGGTAGAAGTTTGCCTTGTGATCCTCGAAGGGCTTGCCCTTGTAGAGAGCCATGACGTCGGCGTCGGTGAACTTGTCCTTGTCCCAGCCCTCTTCGACGGGCTTGCCCGTCACCTTCTCGCGGTTCACGAAAATCCGCCCCTTCGTGCCCTCGAAGAGGATGCCGTTGTCGCCGCGGCTCGTGACCACCATCTCGACGCCGCTGGGGAACGTGCAGTTCACGGCGAAGTCATCCGACGTGTTGTAGCAATCGTCGACCGTGGGATAGCCGTCCTTGAAGGGAACGGGGTGCTTGGCGTCGGTGCCGTTGATCTTCGTGGGGCCCTTGCCCTTGGCGTCTTCCTTGAGCGCCCACTGGGCGATGTCGACGTGGTGCGCGCCCCAGTCGGTGAACTTGCCGCCGGAGTACTCGTACCACCAACGAAACTCGTAGTGGCACCGCTTCTCGCGGTAATCGACCTTCGGAGCCTGGCCGAGCCACATCTCCCAGTCGAGTTCCTTCGGCGGCTGTGCGACGGGAAACGGGCCGCCCGTCGGACTGCCGTTGATGCCGACCGTCACCTTCTTGATGTCGCCGAGCAGGCCCTTATGGACCATGTTCACCGCCCGCAGGAACTGATCCTTCTGGCTCCGCTGCTGCGTGCCGATGAAGAACTGGAGCTTCGGAAACTTTTCCGCGGCGGCCCGGGCCAGCCGGTTTTCCTCGAGCGTCAGCGAGAGCGGCTTCTGGCAGAACACGTGCTTGCCCGCCTGCAGGGCCTCGATGGCGATCTTCACGTGCCAGTGGTCGGGCGTGACGATGCTCACGACGTCGATGTCGTCGCGGTCGAGCACGTGGCGGTAGTCGCGGTAGACATCGGCCTTACACTTGCCGGAGTTGTCGTCGTTGCGGCACCGCTCGGCGTGGCGGTTGTCGACGTCGCACACGGCCACGATGTCGCCGAACTGGGCGTGGCCGTGGGCATCACCGGTGCCCATGGAACCGGTGCCGATGCAGCCGATCCGCGGACGGTCGTTGGCGGCGGCGTTGGCAAAGGCGGTGGTCGTCCAGGCGAACGTGGGTACGAAGCCCCCGGTCAGGGCGGCCGCCCCGGAGAGCGACCCCGACAAAAAACCGCGACGCGACGCACCATGGGATCCCGACATGTGATTGACTCCGTAAGCAATTCGATCGACAACGACGCGTTGAGCCTATACCGGCGTCGCTGCCACGACCATCCCACCGATCCGGGGATCATGATCGCAGGCAGTCGTGCTCCGGTGGGCAGCGAGGGGCTGCCCGTGCCCGGGAGCCGGCGTTGCTGGTCGAGCGAAGCCATGATGGCGAAGCGAGAGCAGCATCGAGCGAGCGAAGCCCTGGAGGGGCGTAGCGAGCGTCCGGCGACGGGCATGGGCAGCCCCGAGCCAAGGCGAACCAGGAAAGCACACAGGTTGAAAACCTGTGCTACGGGGGGGCAGCGAGGGGCGCGATGCGAAGCGGGAAGACACACAGGTTGACAACCTGTGCTACGAGAGCGGCAGGAATGCCTCCGTGTCACGCGTGACCCGTTGAACGCGTATCAACCGATCATCTCCACCACCCGCTTCGCGATGCCCTCGGGCCCGATGTCGGTGTCGGCCGCGGTCACGCGAACGAGCGTGCCGTCGCCCCGCACTTCTTCACCAGTCAGCGGTTCCACGTCAGAGATCTGTCGCATCACGATCTCGGCCGAGGCGTCGGATGGATCATCGCCTCGGGCCTGCCGCCCGGCCACGCGAGCCACGAGCGCGCTTGCCGGCAGGTCAAACGCCACCCAGATGACTGGCATCCCGCGGTCACCGGCAATTCCCGCGAGGAGGTCTCGCTGCCACCGCTTGGTGCAGGCCGCATCGACCACCACATTGCATCCGGCGTCGAGCACGGTTCCGGCCAGCCCCGCGAGCCGATCGTAGACCCGACGCGTGACCGCCTCCGCATACACCTCCGCCATGGCCGCCTGGTTTGCCGGCCGCTCCGTGGGCCGCATCCCGGCGAGCCGCTTCCTTTCCACGTCGCTGCGAATCCGCACGGCGGCGAGCGGTCCCACCAACTCCGCCGCCACCGACGACTTGCCGCTGCCCGATGCGCCGCTGGTCACCACCATCACCGGCCGCCGGCCGACCGCGAGCCGCTCAGCGAGGTCGACATAACGCAAGGCCTCGTCCCGCGACGTGGCGTCCCCCTGCCCCGCGCGGATCGCGGCGATCGACGCCCGCACGACCGCCCGATAGGCCTCGTAGACGGGCATCACGCCGATCGACTGGTGATCGGCGGCGGCCTCGACCCAGCTACTGAGCACCTCCGCCGCCAGGTCGGCACGGCCCCGTGACTTGAGGTCCATCGTCAGGAAGGCCACGTCGTTGGCCACGTCGATCCACCGCAGGTTGTCGCTGAACTCGATCGCGTCGAATGGCGTCATCCGACCGTCGTGGAGCACGATGTTGGCGAGGTGTAGGTCGCCATGGCACTCGCGAATGCGGCCCGCTGCCTGCCGCGCGGCGAGGAGCGGAGTCGCGGCAAGGAGCCGGCATCGCAGCCAGTCGTCGAGGCGGTCGGCGCGGTCCGCGGCCTGCGGCAGGTGCGTGCGGAGGGCAGCGAGGTTGACTGCCACTGCCTCGCACACCGAGTCGGCCGTGCCCCATGGCTCCCCCTCGCGGGCCACCGGCAGGCACGCCTCGATCGCCGCGATCGCCTCGCCCAGTGTTCGGCAGTCAGCCGCGGTCAGTCGGCCGGCCTCGAACCGGGCGTCGAGCCGGTCGCCCTCGTCGAATTGCACGAGCTTCACCGCCCATTCGACTGGTTCGCCGTCGCCGCTCACGCGGGGCGCGTCGCCGCTGCCGGTGATTGGCACGGCCGCCACGTAGAGCTCCGGCGCAAACCGGCTGCTCACGCGGACCTCGCCCTCGCACGACCGCCGTCGCCGATCAACCGTAGAGTAATCGACGAACCCCAGCGACACCGGCTTCTTGAGCTTGTAGGCGAAGGGCCCCGTGAGGATCACCCACGAGATGTGCGTCTCCACCAGCCGAATGCGGCCCGTTGGATGCGGGTACGCCGCCGGACCGAGCAGCCGCTCAATGAGCACGGGCCTCGGAAACGGGGGCGTCATCATGCGGGAAGTTTACGTCGCCGGCCCCTGACCCTCGGGCTCAAGTGCGTCGATTACCTCGATCATCGACGCCACATCCCCAGACGACACTCGGGCCGTTCGCCGCGTGGCGGTCGCCACGCAGGTCTCGTGGAGCATCGCCGGATCGACCGCCGCGAGGCCACGGTAGCGGCGAACCGTCATCTCGCCCGACTCGCGGCCGCGGTCGGCCAAGGCGGCGAGTTCCGGCTCCGAAAACGCGATCTCGATCTCTCCCGACACCACCACCTCGCCCCACGGCGGACGCACGACCTCGATCCTCCCCGCATCGAGGAGCGGCCGCATCCAGCGGTGGAAGAAGAGGAGCACCAGGTATCCGCAGTGGATGCCGTCGGCGTCGGGGTCGGTGAGCACGAGCACGCGGTCGTACCGGAGCCGACGCGGGTCGCACGTCGCCTCGAAACCGGCGCCAAGCGCCGCCGCCAGCGGGCCGAAGAAGGGATGGCTCTCGACCTTGGCCCGCGAAGCCCGGGCCGCGTTGAGCGGCTTGCCCTGCATCGGCAGCACCGCCTGGCAGAGGGGGTCGCGGACGAGGGCCACAGCAGATGCGGCGGAGTCTCCCTCCACCACGAAGAGTTCCGCACCGGAGCCGCGGCCGTGCGTGGCGGAATCGTCCAGTTTCGCAGGGGCCCCGTAGCGGTCGCGAAAAACCTTCGTCATGGCTTCTCCACCCAATTGTTGCAGGCCGGGCCGTGGTTCGGCATACTGGAATAGCACACCGCGATCAACCACTGATCGCCCACTTTTTTGGAACCGCTCCTGACCGCGTGAACCTCCCGTCGACTGCCTCCGTCCGGAATCCCGGACGGCGCGATGGGATGTGGTCAGCGTTCGCAGGTTCCCTGGTGGCGATGCCGCCCGTTCCTCGCTGCCCCCATCCCTCGCCCGTCCCTG
>Ga0114958_10003981_pt1 | contig 10388 bp, 8 predicted proteins | sample C_130208_EF_Meta_FD_89577 | JGI IMG/M metagenome (GOLD analysis project Ga0114958, IMG submission 89577) | Freshwater microbial communities from Lake Croche, Canada to study carbon cycling - C_130208_EF_MetaG | ecosystem: Environmental > Aquatic > Freshwater > Lake | place: Lake Croche, Canada... | reverse complement strand
TTCATACTCGACGAAGCCAAAGCGTCGGGCCACCGAGCGCCAGGTCTCGAACAGGTAATTGCGGACCGCGCATTCTCCTGGGGAGAAATCGCGGAATCCGGGAAGAGCTTGGAAAGTCGGTCCTGCCATGGCGGGGCGGCGAGGATGCACGCCCCGACCGGGGTTTCAAGGCGGATTCCGGGTTTTCGGAGGGCTAAAGGATTGCCTCAGGCATCTGCAAAATAGTCGGAATCAATCCGTTTCACCTCGTAGGTGGAGGCCGTCGCCACTCCTACACCATGATCGAACATCAGCTTTGAAAGCCGGGCTCCATCAATCAAAATGATCTTCGTCTCGATCCGCGACGCGTATTCCAATGCTTCGGCGGTGAAGGTCGAGGTCGTGATGAAGATCCCCTTTCTGGCCCTTTGTCCCTGCAGTGCGCCGGCAAACTTCTGGATTTCCGGTCGGCCCACTGATCCTTCCCAGCGCTTCGCCTGAAGGTAGATAATGTCGAGCCCGAGTGGATCCTCCTTGATGATTCCATCGATCCCCTCGTCGCCAGAGCGACCGAGCGCGGCCCCGGCATCCCGACGACTGCCACCGTATCCCATACGAACCACCAAATCGACGACCACTCGTTCGAGAAAATCAGGCGGACTCGCCATGATTTGAGCAAGCAACTCAGCTTCGATGTTCGATCGCACCTGCAGATACGAGCTTTCAAGCAGCTCCTCAGGTGTCCTCGAATCTGGGATCTCCATGCCGGAACTGCCCACGTTCTCTTCCGGTTCCTTCTCCTCGGACGAACGCCTCCTGTTCCGGAATTCGCGATAATCCTCAAATTCGTTCAGAACCCGCAAATCCACCCGGCTAGGACAGTCCTTCAAAACTTTCAGCCCTCGAGGCGTGATCATCGAAATCGCACGCTTGGGTGAGACCAACAATCCAGCTTGTGTCATGTGGGATTTGGCCCACCCAATTCGATTGTCAAACAGCCTAGCTCCTCCACTCGGAAGCATCTCCCGACGCTCTTCGTCGCTCAGGCCGAATCGTTCAGCAAGCTGTGCCACCAGATCACGATTGAGGCATTCCTTCCCGTCGGCATGAACCTCCAGAATTGGACGCATCAGGGTCTGAAAATCGGGAATGGGCATGGTAACAATTAAAAGGTCCGAAGCCAAATAGACTTGCTGTGATCTAACTTCCTTGCGCACGAAGCACGAGCAATTTCCCCAATCTCCCCCTCCGCGTTCTCCGCGACTCCGCGTGAGCCCCTCTGCGGATCGACCATTTTCCAATTCCCCCCCGCCCGCTTTCGCCCTAAGCCCTGCGCGTGGTTCGCAACTTGCGGCTTTTGGACTTCCGATGCTTCTCCGGGCTCTCGATCGAGCTGCCTCCGGCCGGCGGGATGTTCCTTGGCGAGAATGCCCAGGGAAAGACGTCCATTCTCGAGGCGATCTGCGTGCTGACCCGACTGCAATCGCCGCGCACGCGAAGGATGGCGACCCTTGCGAAACTCGGTGGCAGGACCTTCGGAATTGCGGGCGAGGCTTGGGATCAGGAGCGGCGAGTCCGCTTTTCCAAGGACGGACTGGAATTAAAGGTCGATGATGACCCGCGCGACGGACAGGGCAGCTACCTCCTCGACGGCGGGCTGGTCGTCTGGATGGGAAATGAGGATCTCGAACTCGTTCGCGGCCCGGGCGAGGTGCGGCGCCGCTATCTCGATTTCCTCGGCAGCCAGCTTGATTCGAATTACCGCCGGGCGTGGTCGCGCTATAAGCGGGCGCTGAAATCCAAAAGCTTGCTGCTCAGGGAATGCCGTCCGCGCGACGCCGAGATCGCGTCTTATGAGGAGATCCTGATCGAGCACGGCACCGAGCTGATGGAAAGCCGAGCGAAGCTCATCGCCGCCCTCGAACCTCTCGCCGCTGAGGCCCAACTGGCGGTCAGTGGAAAGGCTGAACCGCTCACCCTCACCTACCTTCCCGGCAGCGGCCCTTGCCTGCGCACCTCCCTGCTCCAGGCCCGTGAGCGAGAGCAGCGGATGCGGCAGTGTGTGGTCGGACCGCATCGCGACGACCTGTCCCTGCGCCTCCATGGCATGGCCGCCTCCGACTTCGCCAGCGAGGGTCAACAACGCACACTCGCCCTCGCCCTCAAGCTCGCCCAGGGCAAGCTGTTAGAGCAACTCGGCGGCAAGCTGCCGATCTACCTGATGGACGATATCTTCGGCGAACTCGATCCCGGGCGCCGCAATGCGCTGATGTCCCACCTTCCGGAAAGGGCCCAGAAATGGATCACCACCACCACTCTCGACTGGCTCCATGAGACCCCGGAGCTCGCCGGGCTGGCGAGGTTTCGGGTCAATGAGGGAGCAGTCTTCACCGACTAGCCCAGCCGTGCCCGATCCAGCCTCAGGGTCCGCGTTTCCCTTCTCAGGTGGCAGTTTCCCGTGGCGTAGAGGTGGCCTCCGTGACTGAGCCTATAAATCGACTGCGGGGTGAACCTCCGCATCGCGCCCGGAGTGGAGCCTCCGAGATAGTAAATGGTCAAAGCCCCACCGCGTTCAAGCGCGGCAAGAAAGGCCAGTGCCACGGGATCACGGGTTTCGCCCGCGGGCAGCGGATCTTTTGGAGAAAAAGGTTCAAGCGGCTCAGCAGGTGTTGACGCGGCCCGAAGCGCCGGGATACTGAGGAAGGCACCGAGGAATTTGGCGAGGGAACGACGGGTCATGGCGTGACTTTCGCACCCAGCCTGGGACAATTTTTGGGGGACCCCTGATTTTTATTCCTCCTCTCCACCACAGCCGCCTCAGCAACATAAATCACCGATCGGAGGCGGCTATGACTCGTAGATCTCCGTAGTCGAGCACATCGCGGCTGGACAGGACTGGAAGCGGCTGTTCAGTGAAAGATCGCCGCGAAGAATCCGTTGTAGAACCTTCAATTCTTATCTACTCGTCGCGCACGCTTTCATGAAACTCCAAAGCCTTCCCATTCGCTGCCTCGCGGCCTCGTTGACCCTCCTCCTCGCCGGTTGCGACCGGACTACCAAGGCGGTGGTGTCCGCGCCTGAGGAGAGGATTGCCGAAGTCGCCTCCCCGACTCCGGCCCTCGTGCCGGTCAGCGTTCCCGACGAGGTCACCTTCAACGAGCACATCCAGCCGATCCTCTCGGAGAATTGCTACCATTGCCACGGTCCGGACTCGGGCACCCGCAAGCCCAAGGACGCCCCACTGCGTCTCGATCGCGTGGATGAAGCCTTCAAACCCCGTGAAAATGGCAAACCGGTCATCATCAAAGGCGACTCGGCTGCTTCGGAGTTGGTCAAGCTCATCCACAGCGACGACCCCAAGGAGATCATGCCACCGCCAGAGTCCCACAAGACCCTGAGCCCACGGGAGATCGCGCTCCTGGAGAAATGGATCCAACAAGGTGCCAAGTACGAGCCTCACTGGTCCTTCGCGTCGCTGTCACGCCCCGCGGTTCCCAATGCTGGCGCTGATTCCAAGAACCCCATCGACCAGTTCATCGCCGCCAAGCTCGAGACCGTCGGCTTGAAGCCCAACCCTCAGGAAGAAGCACGCCGTTTCCACCGTCGACTGTCGCTCGACCTGACCGGCCTCCCTCCCTCCCCGGAATCCACGGATGCGTTCGTAAAACGTTATGAAGCGGATGCCGACAAGGCCGTTTCCGACGAGGCCAAGGCAATGATGGCCACCACCGCCTGTGCCGAGCAACTCACCCGCCACTGGCTCGACGCCGCCCGCTATGCCGACACCCATGGCATCCACATCGACAACTACCGCTCGATCTGGCCCTACCGCGCCTGGGTCATCAAAGCCTTCAAATCGAACATGCCTTGGGATCAGTTCACCGTCGAACAGATCGCCGGCGACTTGATGCCGAACCGCACCCTCGACCAACAGGTTGCCACCGGATTCAGCCGCTGTCTCGCCACCACTGGAGAAGGCGGTGCGATCGGTGAGGAATACGACGCCATCTATGCCAAGGACCGCGTCGATACCACTTCCGCGATCTGGCTGGGCCTGACCACCGGCTGCGCGGCCTGCCACGACCACAAATTCGATCCGATATCGCAAAAGGACTTCTACTCGATGACCGCCTTCTTCCGGAACACGCCGATGTCCTCGCTGGACGGCAACAACGCCGAGCATCCGCCGAATGTGTTCGTTCCCGCTGCTGAAGATCGCCCGCGCTGGGACCAGCTTGCTGGAGAAATTGCCAGCACCACCCAGCAACTCGCCGCTCGGAAAGCCGCTGCAAAGGCCGACTTCGAGAAATGGCTGCCCACCGCCTCGCTCCAGTTCGTTCCAGAATCCGATCCCGCGCTTGAGATCAGCTTGCCGCTGAACGAACCGGACGGTCCGATTCGTGGCCTCATCAAGGGCCAGGCCCGCGAGTGGCCAGCCACCCCCAATCGCATCGAAGGCCCTCTTGGCAAAGCGGTCGTCGTCAGCGACACGCCGATCGATCTCGGAGACATCGCTTCCTTTGGTCGCAAGGAGAAGATCACTTACGGCGGGTTCATCCGGGTCGAGGGCCAGCCCACCGGAGCGGTCTTCGCACGCATGAACGCCGGCCCGACCTACAAGGGCTGGGACCTCTACCTGCAGGCCGGTACTCCGGCCGCCCATGTGATTGATACCTGGGAAGGTGCCGCCAACAAGTTAACCGGCACCTCCCCTCTCGAGCCCGGCAAATGGCAGCACGTGATGGTGACCTTCGATGGCTCGAAGCCATCCGGACGAGCGATGACGCTCTATGTCGATGGTGTTGCGCAGAAAGGCCAGCTTGCGCCCAATAGCCTCGGCAACGACATTGAGGCAAACGTCCCGTTCATTCTAGGCAGCCGCGCCAGTGGTGATTCGAAATTGACCGCGCCCGTCGGACTTCAGGACTTCCGCTTCTATCGCCGACTCCTCAGCACCGGGGAAATCGGATCCATCGCCAACAACGGGATGATCCGGCAACTCATCTCCATTCCTGACGCCCAGCGCACCCAGGAACAGAAGGACAAGTTGTATCCCTACTACCTCGCGCAGATTGATGGCCCCGCTCGCCAGCTCGACGAGAAGCTTGATGAACTCAAGGAAGAACAGGAGGCCATGCGCTCGCGCGGCGCAGTCTCCCTGGTGATGGAGGAAAAAGCCGACGAACCCTTTGCCAACATCCTGATCCGCGGCGTGTATTCCGCGAAGGGGGATCGGGTGACTCCAGCCACGCCCGCCGCCCTACCACCGATGCCCAAGGGGGCGCCTAATAATCGTCTCGGCCTTGCAAAATGGCTGATCGACCCCGCCAATCCACTGCCCGCCCGCGTGACCATGAACCGCACCTGGTACTATTTCTTCGGCACCGGCATTGTCGAAACCACCGAGGACTTCGGCGTGATGGGTGCGCGCCCCAGCCACATGCAACTGCTCGACTGGCTGGCATCCGAGTTCATCGGTTCAAAGTGGGACTACCGCCACATGATCGAGCTGATGGTCACCTCGAGAACCTACCGCCAGTCCGCGACGATCAGCCCTGAAAAGCTCGACAAGGACCCGCTCAACCGCCTGCTCTCGCGCGGCCCTCGCAACCGGCTGGACGCCGAGCAACTCCGCGACCTTGCCCTATCCTCATCCGACCTGCTGTCCACCAAGGTCGGCGGTCCCTCTGTTAGACCCTACCAGCCGGAAGGACTGTGGGAGGCGGTGGCCATGGACCAGTCCAACACCCGCTTCTACAAGCAGGACAGTGGCGAGTCACTCTATCGCCGCTCGCTCTACACGTTCTGGAAACGCACCGCCGCTCCAGCTTCCATGGAGATTCTCAATGCACCGACCCGTGAGGTTTTCTGCGTCCGTCGCGACCGCACCGACACCCCGCTCCAGGCTCTCGTCGTGCTCAACGACCCGCAGTTCGTCGAGGCCGCTCGCCAACTCGCCGCGCGTGCCATCGCCGCCTCACCGGACATCGATCAGCGCGTCGACTACATCACCAAGCGACTCCTCGACCGGGTCGCGACGCCCAACGAACGCAAGATCATCCGCTCCTCCTTCGACCAGCTATTCGCTGACTACACCGCCAAGCCGGACGAAGCGGCGAAGCTGTTGAAAGTCGGCGAAACCCCTGCTCCGGCCGTTGCCCCTCCGGAACTCGCCGCCTGGACCATGATCGCCAGCCAGATCCTCAATCTCGACGAAACCCTCACCCGCTGATCGCCATGAACCCGCTTGAAACTTACAACAGCGCCCTGACCCGCCGGCAGTTTTTCCGCAAGTCCGGCACCGGACTTGGCGTGGCCGCCATGGCGTCGCTGCTCGGTCGCCCCGCGTTCGCGAACGCGCCGGACCTCACCTCCCTCCTCTCCGGCATCCCGCAGAACGCCCCGAAGGCGAAACGCGTGATCTACATCTCGCTCATCGGCGCGCCGTCCCAGCTCGACCTCTACGACTACAAGCCGGACCTTTCCAAGCGCTTCAAGGAGGACCTCAACCAGTACCTGAAGGGTCAGGGCCAGCGCCTCACCGGCATGACCTCGGGTCAAGCCACCTTCCCGCTCGCTCCGAGTATTTTCAAATTCAACCAACACGGGAAATCCGGCGCCTGGATCAGCGAACTGCTGCCCTGGACCGGAAAAATGGCCGACGACATCTGCATCATCAAGTCGATGCACACCGACGCCATCAACCACGAGCCCGCCAACCAGCTCATCTGCACCGGTTCGATGCAGTCCGGCAAGGCCTCGATGGGCTCCTGGCTGTCCTACGGCCTCGGTTCGATGAACCAGGACCTCCCCTCGTTCGTCGTCCTCCACGCCACGCATTCATCGCCCTACTCGAACGTCCAGGCGATTTCCTCCCGCCTCTGGGGCTCCGGCTTCCTCGAAGGGAAACACGCTGGGGTCGCGCTCCGCTCGCTGGGCGATGCGGTGCTGTTCCTCAAGGACGCTCCCGGCGTCTCGCGCGACATGCGCCGCAAGATGCTCGATGGCCTGAACCGGCTCAACCAGACGTCCTACGACGCCGTCGGTGACCCGGAGATCCAGAACCGCATGCAGCAGTATGAAATGGCCTTCCGCATGCAGACCTCCGTCCCGGAGCTCACTGATCTTTCCAAGGAGTCCGAGCAAACCTACTCGCTCTACGGTGAGGATAGTAAAACGCGCGGCACCTTCGCCAACTCGACCCTGATGGCCCGGCGTCTCCTTGAGCGCGGCGTCCGCTTCGTCCAGATCTTCCATCGCGGCTGGGACCAGCACGGCAGCCTCCCGCGCGATCTCGCCTCGCAGTGCAAAGACGTGGACCAAGGAGCCTACGGCCTCATCCAGGACCTCAAGCAGCGCGGCATGCTGGAGGACACTCTGGTGATCATGGGCGGTGAATTCGGCCGAACCATCTATTCGCAAGGCGCTCTAACCGAAACGGACTACGGTCGCGATCACCACCCACGCTGCTTCTCCCTGTGGATGGCCGGCGGCGGCATCAAGGGCGGACAGGTTTATGGAGAGACCGATGAAATCTCCTACAACATCGTCAAGGACCCGGTCCACATCCGTGATCTCCACGCCACCATGCTGCATACGCTGGGCCTCGATGCCGAACGCCTCACCTTCAAGTTCCAGGGCCTCGACCAACGCCTCATCGGCGTCGAACCGGCCCGCGTGGTGAAGGAACTCTTCGCCTAACGGGAAATGTTGACGATGGGTTGACCTCTCGCCGTTCAGTCAACCGGTGAATCGACTTCCATCATTCATGCTTGGGGCGTTCTCCGCGACCCTCTTACTCCATTTTTGAACTGTCGCGCAAACGAGCGACCTGATAGCGGTTCCTTTGAGTATTTCCTTTGAACGCCATTTCTTCGATGCGTCCGGTCTGTGCAGATTGGCCCTTGCGCGGTGCTGTTTGCCCGGCAGGTTGAGACCATGATTTGTGAACCTGCACGCAGCGCAGCCTTGGCCCAACTGGATGAATTCAGCCGCGTGGCTGGACTCTACGCACGCGACCGGAACCGCGTAAAACCCAATCACCCGTCGGTTTCCCGGCTTTCTCCGGCCATCCGTCATCGTTTGATCAGTGAAGAAGAAGTGGTTTCTGCGGTTCTAAGTGTGCAACCTTTTGGCCGTGTGGAGAAGTTCATTCAGGAGGTGTATTGGCGACGCTATTGGAAATCGTGGCTGGCACTCCGTCCGGAAGTTTGGAGTGATTTCCTAGAATCCTTCGCAGGAATCCAAGAAGCCTCGATGGCGCAACGTATCGAGAATTCCCAATCAGGAAACACAGTGATCGACCATTTCGCAAATGAGTTAGTGACCACTGGCTATCTCCACAATCACGCACGCATGTGGTTCGCCGCCTGGTGGATTCATGAGGCACGCCTGCCTTGGCAGACCGGCGCAGCATTCTTCTTCCGACATTTACTCGATGGGGACCCTGCGTCCAACACTCTCTCATGGCGCTGGGTGGCGGGCTTACAAACGCCCGGAAAAACCTATCTGGCCCGTCGCAGCAATCTTGAGAAATATTTAGCCCCCGAACTTGTCGATTCGCTCGCCGCAGGTCTCCAGGCTTTCGAAAACCCTCGAGCGCTCCAGCCGGAACTTCTTTCCAAACCTCCGATCACCCACCAAATCGATCCGTTTGAGAGCCTGAATTCATCCACTGCTACCGGACTTTGGATTCATGAAGAGGATCTTTCGGTCGAGACCTCCCCACTTGGGCTGGAATCATTTTCCGCAATCATCGTGACGGCTGACGTCGAAACTTGGAATTTCCATCGATTCCCCAATGCCAAACGACAGTGGATCATTGACGCTCTGCACGATGCGGCATTTCGTGCTGAAATTCATTGGAAAACCCCGGCGTCCACAGAAACCCGGGAACCTAACATGGAGGTTCTATTGCATTGGGCGAAAGTGAACCAACTCGATCAAATCGCTGCCTTACGACCGGAAGTGGGTCCACTGAACGATTCCCTGAAGACACTCCGCATTGCACTATCTCAAGCCGGCATCCGCCTCGTGTTGATCGACCGCCCCGAGGATCTCCGTATCCGCCATTTCGCCACCGGGGGGTTCTTTCAGTTTTGGGAGCGCATCCGAAAGACTCTTTTCGCCGCTTCGGTCCTGGATCATTCGTCGAAAACCCAGCAGCTTTCACTGGAATTTCCACGATGAATGGGGTGAAAAAGAAAGATCTGCCAGTCAAGATCTGCACGCATTGTGGGCGTCCGTTTTCCTGGCGTAAAAAGTGGGCACGCGATTGGGAACATGTTCGCTATTGCAGCGAAGCGTGCCGTAGGAATAGAAGCACGTTCCATTGATGATCACATGGCACTCGTTTCATTTTAATCATTCGCAAGCTCAGCCATGCCCTCCACTTTCCACACCAGCACGGCACTTGCCGCCAGCGCGGAAACCATGTTCGGATTTCACAGTGATCCGTCCAATCTTACCGAAGTCATGCCGCCAACCTTGACTCTGGTCAGTCTGAAAACCGATGGACCGGCCCAAGTAGGGCGCTTGATCGAGTTGCATTGCCGGGATTGGTGGATCATTCCCATGCGCTGGACTTGCCGCTGGAGGACGGTGCAACCTCCCCATCTCTTGGTTGATGAGATTGTCAAAGGCCCGTTCACCACATTCATCCACGAGCACCGCTTTGAGGAAGTAGCAGCGGATCGCTGTATCATGCATGACACCATCACCTATCAGTGGGGGCACTCCTGGTGGGGAACGCTTGTTTCCGAGACGGGTGTCAGAATCTATCTGACTCTGCTTTTCAAGTATCGTCACTACCGCACTCGAAAATGGGCCCTTACGGCTTGATTTGGTGAGAATGGATACTCTTCCTCCGTTCCTCGGCGAAGATCGCGGATTTTTTCCGAATTACATCTTGTGAAGGAATTAATCTGAACGACTTTGTCGGGATGAAGGCAAAATCACTTAAACAGCTCAGCAATCTTTGTTTCTTCCTCGGTTTCGCGTCGATCTTGGGTTCGATTGCGATTTGGTTTCTTGCCGGGGGGACGACACCTGAGGCCCTTGCACACGCAGAACGATTTGGAATCTTTGTCGGGCTCTGGGCGCCAACATTTCTCATCCTCTCGAATCGCTTTGATCGTTATTCCGAGCATGCCACTTGATTTTCAGGAAACGGGACCATGACAAGACCAGACAAAAACGATGTTGATCGGCTTAGCCGTGGCCGGTCGACCCGGGCTAAGATTGGCAACCGCCAGATCGCGCACCGCCTCACACAACGGGAACGGCATCTTTTCGAATCAGCCCAGAGGCAAGGATTTCTCAAAATCCCCGTCTCCGGCATTCGTTCCAATGTTATTAATATTTATCGCCTCTGGTGCTTGGCAGATGGTCGCGATTTCATCCTCAAAGGT
>Ga0114958_10003979_pt1 | contig 10391 bp, 10 predicted proteins | sample C_130208_EF_Meta_FD_89577 | JGI IMG/M metagenome (GOLD analysis project Ga0114958, IMG submission 89577) | Freshwater microbial communities from Lake Croche, Canada to study carbon cycling - C_130208_EF_MetaG | ecosystem: Environmental > Aquatic > Freshwater > Lake | place: Lake Croche, Canada... | reverse complement strand
CCCGGCGGGAGCAGCAGGATCATGCCTTCCTTGAAATAGCCCTCGACCTCGGGCATCGCGAGGATCCACACGCGCTGGCGCTCGCCATGCCGGCGCTCGCCCAGCATCACCGCCATGTAACCCAATTCGCCGAGCCAGCCGCAATGGGGCGCCAGGCTTTGCGCCGTCGCCTCCACCAGCATCTGCGGCCGGCACTGGCGGATCATCTCGTGCCCGCCCCAGAGCACCGCGCTTTCATGCCCCTCGGTGTCGATCTTGACCGACCCCACCACCGGGTGGCCGAGTTTCCGCCAGGTGGCATCGAGGGTCGTGACGTCCACCTCGACCGTTTCCTTCCACCCCTGCGTTTCCCCCTTGATCTCCAGGTGGCTTTGCGGCGAGGAAGCCGCCGTGACGAAGCGCATTTTCCCCACCTGGTTCGAGACCGCGGCTTCCACGCACACCGCCCCGGCCAGCGCCGCGAGGTTGCGCTTCAGGGCCGGGAGCGAGCGGGCATCCGGCTCAAAGGCGACCACCGGCGAATGGAGATCCGCCAGGAAAACCGAGTAGAATCCAAAGTGCGCGCCCACGTCGAAAAAGGCCGTGCCTTGCGGCGCGAACCAGCGCAGCAGTTCCTCAAACCCGTCATCCACCCGGCCGCCCGTCACCCACGCCACCGAGGAAAACTGGCTGGTCTTGGGGAGAAAAACCCTCCGGCCGTTGCCGAGCTTGAGCGTGAGGTCATGGCCGAGGACGCGCTTCACGAATTGCCGCTGGCCCATCCGCCACAGGTAATTCCAGGAGCCGACTTTCTCCATCCAAGCTTGGGTGGATTTCATCATGGGGCGTCAAGACCTGCGACCGTGCGGGCCATCCGGACCACGCCGGCGGCCGCGCGCGCGGTGGTGAAATCCTCGACCCGCTGGCGGGCCGCGGCGGCGAAATGACGGGGATCCGCCACCTTGGCCTCGATGCAGTCTTCAATCGCTGCGGCCGCCGCCGCCGCATTGCCCGACGGGAAAATCCGGCCGGTCGCCTCCGTCACCAGGTCCGGCCCGCAGCCCACGCCGTCGCTGAGCACAAGGCCCAGCCCGAACTGCATCGCCTCGTTCACGACCAGGCCCCACGTCTCGCCCGCGCCGCTGCGCGAGGGCAGCACCAGCAGGTCGCTCGCGGCGTAGGCCCGGCCGATCTCGGACTGGTTGAGAAACCCGAGGAAATGCGCGTGCTCGCCCAGCACCTCGCGCATGGCCCGCTCCATTTCCGCCCGCAACTCGCCGTCGCCCACGACCAGCAGGTGGATGCGCTTGCGCAGCGCCGGCTTCAGCAGCCGCAGCGCCGCTGCAATCAGCAGCGGGTCCTTCTTCGGGATCAGTTTGCCGGCAAAAACGAGGACCGTGTCCCCCGCGTCGATCCCCAGTTTGCCACGGATTTTTTCGCGCTGCGGACCCCAGCGCTCCACCTGCCCGGCAAAAAAATCCGTGTCCACGCAGTACGGCGCCGGGGTCAGCTTGGGCGCCGGCACACCGAGGCGGATGAGATGGCTGCGGGCCTCGGTGCCGATGACGGCAAAGCCGTCGATCTTGTCATAGAACCGCCGCAGGAAACCGTCGCGCATCAGGCCCTTCAGCCGCGAGCGCGAGACCGCGACATCGGAGGCCTCGTGGCGCATCACGACTTTTGCCCCGGTGTTTTTCGCCGCCCGCAATGCCCCGAGGTGAAAACGGCCACCGTATGCGGCCAGCAGCACCACATCCGGCTGGAAGGCGCTGAAAGCCTTGGCCAAACCCGTGGCGGCCGGTTTCCAGAAGGAGATTTGCTGGATCCGGGGATCGGTGGAGAGAAACGTGTGCGCATAGCCCTCGACCAGCGGTGTGTCCCACGCCACCTGGCGCCCGAACTCGCGGTCGCGGTAACCACGCACGCTCATGTCGGTGCCGAAATAGGCATGGAAGCTGACCCCGGGCATGGCCGCCAGGCGCCGCCAGACCGGCGCCTGGTATTGGATCGGGTGCGTGACACAGGCCGCGAGGCGGAGTTCGGTTTTCACGATGCTTTTTCCTTGGTTGCCGCGGTCGCGGCCGCAATCACCTCGCCATAGTGCTGGAGATTGGCCGCCGCGTAGCGCCGCCAGGACAGGTCGCGGCGGGCGAGCGCGGCCGCCGCGCGGCTCATCGCCGCCAGCCGATCCGGGTTCGCGGCCAGTCTTTGCAAAGCGGCGGCCAGGTGCACCGAATCGTCCGCCGGCACCACCAGGCCGGCCGCAAACTCCCGCAGGCCCGGTGCGACCTCGCGGCCTTCGCCATCGAGCGCCAGGAAATCCTCGCCGCCGGTGTTGGCCGTGCAGATGAGCGGGAGCCCGCACGCCAGCGCCTGGGCCTGCACCATCGCCTGCCCCTCCTCGATGCTCGGCATCACGAACACGGAGGATTTTTGATACCAGGCCGGCAGTTCATTCTGCGGCACGTGCCCGATCCGGCAGATGCGGGCGTCCAGCGGGCCAACCAACTGCGCCGTTTCCGCCGTGGCTCCCCCCACCAGCAGGAGCTCGCTGTTCGGGATGGCGGCCCGGCGAAAGGCGGCGACGAGATGGTGGATGCCTTTCCGCACGCTCAGCGAGCCGGCAAAGATCACGCGAAAAACGTCGTCGGTTTTTGTCCCCGGGCTGAACCGGCTGACATCCACGCCAAAACCGTTGAGGAAAAGCCTCTCCGGCGGGAAGCCGGCCTCGAGGAAGGTCTGGTGGACGAACCGGCTGGGCACAAAGATGCGATCCGCCAGCTGATACTCGCGCAGCTCGCGCTCAACCGTGAGGCGCGGCGTCTCCTCCCAGCGCAACCCGAGCGAGGCGTATTCCTCACGCAGGATCCGGCACTGTTCGAGCATATGGGAGGAACTGCGCTCCAGCACCGTCGGGATGCCCCGGGCCCGGGCCGCCTCCAGCGCCGGTTCCGCCGCGGCCGACCACGCATGCACCAGGTCGGGATTGCCGAGGTGGCGCGCGGCGTGGTGCGCGAACAGGTCGTTGATCCGGAACTGCTGCCGCATCGCAAACGCCTCGCCGCCGACCTTCCACGCGACCTTGGTCAGCCCGGCCGAGACCGGCAGGCTGACGACCTTGGCGTCCGGGATGTTCCAGCGTCGGGTGTAACTGCGGGGATAGTTCGTGACCAGCCGGTGCAGCGCGCCGAGCTGTTCCAGCTCCCGCGCGAGGTCGAACGCATGCCAGCGGCCAGGGACAACGATGGTGATTTGGGGCAGTGTCATGTTAGGAAAGGCGCACTCGCAGAAGAATTCCGGCTTCCCGCAGACCGCCCAATCCGGAACGGAGAAAAGCGGGCAGATGGCATCCGAGTTCCTCCAAGCTCTGCCTGAGCGCCACCCCCGCAAAGAGGATGTTGCCGAGCAGGAAGACGGTCCCCACCGCAGCCACGCCAAAAGAAGGGAAGGCGATCCAACTCCCGAGCAGGCTGAACAATTGCACGGCCAGATAGGCCTTGGGCAGCACCCCGAGCCGGCTGGTCGCCCACGGAATGATGAGGGCGAGATTGCCCAACGCCGCGGTCACGGCCTCAACCGCGAAAACCCCGACGAAAAATCCGGCCACCGCCGGCATCCCCGTCCACTTCTGCACCATCCATCCACCCCAAACGAAGGCGCCGGCCGAAAAAAATGCTCCGAGCAGTAAAGTGAGGCCAAAGGCCCCGGCTTGCAGCCTCTGCAGCCGTGGCCGGTCCTGCCGGGCATAGGCCGTCGTCAACTCCGGGTGGAGCGAAGTGAACAGCAGGGATGATCCTTGCAGAAATACGCGTCCGACCTGCCGGCAAACACTGAGTACGACCACGGCACCGGAACCGCCGACGCTATTGGCCACCAGCGTCACCCCTTGGTTGATCAAGGCGTTGCCGACCGGAAAGGCAAAGAACCCGGCCCCGGCGGGAAGCAGGGAACGAAAATCGTCCCACGTGCCTGCGCGCCAATGAAACGACAGTGCCGGGAGCAATCGCTTTGCCCGCAGAGTCAGGATGGATAGCATGATGATCCGACCCAGCACCAACAGGGCGGCCAGCGAGACCATCGTGGCGTGGGACCAAAGCAGCAGGGCCGTGCCCAGAACTTCCAGCACCCGCATGTGCCCTTGCAGCAGCAAATACTGCGGAAAGGCGCCGGCGGCCCGGTAAACCCCGGAAAAACTCCCGATCTGGAGCGGCAACAGCGAGTACGCGGTCAGCAAGAGGAAGACGGCCGTGAAATCGCGCGAACTGATTGCGGTGCCCTTTAGCCAGAATTGCAGCGGCAGCAGGGCCAGCGCCCCGACCATCAGCAACGTCAGGACCAGCGCGAACCAGGTTTGAAATCTCCAGACCGCACCGATCAGGTTTTCTGCCCGGACCGTTTCACCGCGCTCGACCGCGATGGCGAATTCATTGCCGAGCGCATTGCCGATCCCGATGTCGGATAGGGCCAGGTACGCCGGCACCGCCGAGAGCACCAGCCATAGTCCATAATAGGCCTGTCCCCAAAAATGCAGGAAGAGCGGGACAAGAGCAATCTGCCCCACGGCCACCGCCGCGGTGGCATAGAGGTTCGCCGCCAGATTGTGTTTTACGCCGGCCATGTTTCACCGTTCTGCAAGATCTCCGTTGCCGGATTTGCGCTCACGACAGGTATTCCTCCCGTACGAACAGGCAGTCCGTCTGCCGCTTGCGGACCATCCGGTAGCCCGCCTGCTCCAATTGCCGCCACGATCAAAGGTCCGGCGCCACGGGATGCCGGGCATGAAATGATGAAACTCGACGGCAATCTGCGCCGGCCGGATGCCGGCTTGGAGCAGCGACTCCAGCACCTCGTATTCGAAGCCTTCGATGTCCAGCTTGCAGAGGGCGCAGTCGGCCAAGCCGGCGAGTTCAAGCGCTTTTCGCGGCGATACACAGGGAAACTCCACGAGGGCACCGGCACTTTCGTCGATCGCCGTGCGAAAAGAGCCTTCCACCGGATTGGCCGGTGGGGCGAAGCGAACCACCGTGTCGCGTCCGGCCAGTCCCAGCGGGAAAAACTTCAGCCGGCCATGCTGATTGTCCGCTTGCTCCATCGTCGCCCGGCCCGTCGGCGAGGGGTCGAACACCGCCACTTCGCAACCCAGGCGCGCCAGTTCGAGTTCAAAGCTCACATCCTTCCCGGCCCCGCCAGACAGCACCGTGGAGCCGGGTTTCAACAGCGACGCACAGATCCACCAGTTGGCATCGCCACCCATCAATTGGACGCCCGCCAGTTTCCGCCAAAACAGGCGGTCGAACCAAAGTCGTCCCGTGCGTCGGAAGTTCGCTAGCATGAAAGGGAATTCGCGCCACCCGACCGAGCTTCGCCCCGTCGCTTCCGGGGGGTGGAGGCGACTGCGGGGGAAAATGCGGCGGGGCGCATCTGGATGTGGAAACCTAGCCCTTGGATCCGAGGAATTTCTGAAGCAGGGGCAGGAAAAAGAGGGTCTTGCGGTGCCACGTCTGGAGGCTGTCCAGGCGCTGGGCCAAAAACTCGCGGTCCGGCTCGTCGGCGGCGGCCAGCTGCCGCTCGATCGTCCGGAGCCGCGCCTGCCCGGACTGCAGCGGCGCGCGCAGCCGGCTCTGCACCACCCCGCGCAGGAGTCGGCGCAGCTCTGTCTCCGGGACGAAGTACTCGCGCCCTTCACCGGGCATCGCGATGGGCTTGATCGCGCCGAGCTCGCGCAGGAAGCGCAGGCCTTGGCTGACCGAGCCTTTGCTGAGCTCCAGCGCCGCCACCACGTCGGCGAAGGCCAGCGGCCGGGGTGAACAATAGATCACGCCGAAGATCTGCCCGACCGAGCGGGACAGGCCGAGTTGCTGCACCACATCGGCGCAGACCTGGACAATTTCCGCCTGCGTCGGGCTCAGTGGGCGGGTGCCAGGCCGGGTCCTGTCCGCCACCGGCACAGCCCGCTCCCGGGTCCGGTCATGGGCGCCGGATTTGCGTCGGGCCGCGGCAGCTGGGCGGAGGAGATTCACGCCCAAAGTCTCGAACCGCAAAAAGGCGGTTCAAGGGGAATTGAACTCCGCAGGTGTCGGACGGGTTACGCCCGTGTTAAATCCGCCAAATTCAGGCCCGCGCGGTGTCGGCGCCGGGCCGCGGCCGCCGGTTTTCATAGCGCGCAAAAAAGACTGCGTTGAGCGCGCGCGCTTCCTTCGCCCTCAAGCCAATGGCGACCTCAATCCCGGCCGCCCGCAGTCGGGCGATCCCCTGGCCGTTCACCGCCGGATTGGGATCCAAAGTGCAGCACACCACCCGCTTGATCCCAGCGCGAATGATCGCGTCCACGCACGGCGGCGTCCGGCCGTGGTGCGAGCACGGTTCCAAGCTCACATACAGCGTCGCCCCGGCCACGCTGGTGGCTGCGGAGTTGAACGCCTCGACTTCCGCATGCGGCAGTCCCGCGCGATGATGATACCCGATTACTCTGGATTCTGAGCGAAGAAGGTTCGAACTTTGTCCAATAGAGACCGCCAATTTTCTTTCGGCCGCCGAAAGAAGATTGCCCTCCGCAGTCCCGCCTGGCGGGACGAAGGAGGGCTCGTGTTTTGCCCCGCACGTTGGCTGCAGGCCGCACTGCGGCCCGATGCTTGATCCAGCAAACCCCCGCGCCGTTTGCCCCCGGCACCGTCCTGTGCCACGTTACAGCCCGTGCATTCCGGTTTAATTCGCTGGGTCCTTTTTTCTCTCCTCCCGCTCTCCATGCCTGCTCAAACCGCATTTCCTCCCACCACACCCGGACGCTGCGAGCTGAAGACCCTGCCGGCCGGGGTGCTCCTCCAGACCGAGGGCAAGGGCAATTATTTCTCGGAAGCCAACGGGATGTTTCGCCCGCTCTTCAACTACATCTCCTCGCGGCACATCGCCATGACCACGCCGGTCGAGGCCCGGATCGACCAAGCGGCCATGTATTTCTGGGTGGCCGAGGGCGAGCGGGCCAAGGTGACCGGCAGTGAGGGCAGCGTAAAGGTGGTCGAGGTGCCGGCACGCTCCGTGGCGAGCCGGGGCGGAAAGGGCAGCTACAGCCGGGAGAATTTTGAGGAGACCCGCGATGCCTTGCTTGTTTGGCTGTCGTCCCGCCCGGACGTTCAGCCGGCCGGCCCGGCCTATGCGGTTTTTTGGAACGGCCCCTTCACGCCCTGGTTCCTCAAGCACTACGAGGTGCATGTGCCGGTGCGTCCGAGGTAACGCCCGGCCCTGGCCAGAATCGGCTCGCCACCGGGGGCCATCATCCTTGGTTTTCGTGCCCGGATTTAAACCATGACCGAGGGCGACCACCGACCATTTTTCAACGTGGCCTTGAACCTGCCCCACGCCGGGCGCATCGCCCGCCGTATCGTGCTCCTGCTGCCGGACCGGGAAACGGATCGCGCGCCCGAGGCGGACGCGGCCCGGCGGGTGGCGGAACAACTGCTGGAACTGCTCGACCCCTGCCTGGAGGCCGATGAGAACCCGGCCGCCCTGATCAGCACCCGGCTGCAAGCCCGCGCGGCCGAGCTGGGCCGCAAGCTCGTCGACCACATCGAGCGTGGCCGCTTCGGCCACGACCGGCTGGGCCAGAGCGTGCGCAACCTGTTCGAATGCCTGGAACTGGGCCGCGAGGGCGCCGACATCTCCCTGCGCGCCGGGGAAAACCCGCGCTCGATGCAGCGCCCGATGTGACGGCGGGTCGACCTGCTCAGATATTCTGATCCTGGCCCGCGCGCTGGGCGCCCAGGTTCGCGGGCAGGTGCTGCGGGAGAAAGAAATAATAGTTCATCAGCCACCAGCTGCGCGACGAGCGGTAGAACAGGATCGGGAAGCCGAATGCGCCCACGCCGGCGATGATCGATGCGGCCATCCCGGAGAACACCCCGCCGAGAAACAACAGGAGCACCGGCACCAGGAAAACCACGACGGTCGTGCCGAAATTGAGCGCCACGGCACCGAGGAAACTGCCCTCGTCCCGCTCAATCACCAACCCGCAGTCCGGACAGGCCGCGTTCACCTGGAACAGCGTCCCCGGCTTGAACAGCGTCTTGCCGCCGCAGTTGGGGCAACGGATGGTCAGGCCACGGGCGACAATCTGGATGCGCGTCACTTGCATGGGATGAAGTTAACCACGAAACACCCGAAACACACGAAAATCATATCCTCCGGACTTTGGCCCACGGAACACACGGATCAGAATTCCGCACTCCAGATTGTCATTGCGAGGAAGCCCAACGGGGTGAGGAAGCAATCCATCCGTAATTGCGATATCAGCAACCGAATGGATTGCCGCGTCGGCCTGCGCCCTCCTCGCACTGACCATCCGAGTGGAATACTCTGTCTCCTCCGGGTGTTCCGTGGGCAACCGGATCGGGGTTCGAATCCGTTTTCGGGTCTTTCGGGTGTTTCGTGGTTAACAAAATCCGGCCACAAAAAAGGCGCTCCGTTGCGGGAGCGCCTTGAAACCGATCTACGATCGATGATCTCCGACCGCGCTGAGCGCGGTCAGGCGCCGAGCTGGTAGCGCGTGAAGCGGCGGAGCTGGATGTTCTCGCCGGTCTTCGCGATGCGCTCGGTGAGCATCTCCTTCATCGTCTTCTCGGGCAGCTTCACGAACGGCTGGTCGAGCAGGCAGATGATGGAGAAATACTTCTCGAGCTTGCCCTCGACGATCTTCTGCACGGCCGCGGGCGGCTTGCCGAGGACCTGCGCCGAGGCGATCTCGCGCTCCTTGGCGAGATCGGCCTCCGGCACCTGGTCGCGGGAAACATACAGCGGGCTCGCGGCGGCGATCTGCAGGCAGACGTCCTTGACGAACGCCTTGAACTCGTCGTTGCGCGCGACGAAGTCCGTCTCGCAGTTGACCTCGAGCAGCACGCCGACCTTTCCGCCGACGTGGATATAGCTCTCGATCAGGCCTTCCTTGGTGATGCGGTCAGCCTTCTTGGCCGCCGACGCCGCGCCTTTCTTGCGCAGGATCGTCGTGGCGGCCTCGATGTTGCCGTCAGCCTCGGTGAGGGCCTTTTTGCAGTCAAGCAACCCGGCACCGGTGGCGATGCGCAGTTCGTTGACCATTTGAGCGGAGATGGGAGTACTCATGATGATTGAAGGAGCGAGGAGTGAGGAGTGAGCCGCGGGTAGTGAGGGATGGCTGCGAGTAGAGGGGAAATCCGATGGTTTGGATGCTCTCTACTCGCTACCCACTACTCGCTACGTCGCCGCAGAGGCGACTTACTCGGCCTTGACCGGCGCCTTCTTGGTGCGGACCGGCTTCTTGGCGGCCGGGGGCACGACAGCCTCGGCGTCGCCTTCGACCACCGCGACGACATCGGCGGGCAGGTCGATCTTGGAGAGGTCCACCTCGGTGGCGGAGACGGGGGCGTGGACGCCGGCCGTGACACCCTTGAGGTCGGCGGCGCCGCGCGCCTGGCGGCGCTGGTCGCGCTGGGCGAGACCGCTCTGAACGGCGGCGACAATGGTGTCGACGATGATGCGGATGGACTTCACCGCGTCGTCATTGCCGGGAATCGGGTGGCTCAGCGTGGTCGGATCGGAATTCGTGTCGACCAGGCCAACGCACGGGATGCCGCAGCGGGCGGCCTCGGCGACGGCGATCTTCTCGTGGTTCACGTCGACGACAAACATCGCGGAGGGCAGGCCGACCATGTCGGCGATGCCGCTGAAATTGCGCTGCATCCGGACCATCTCGCGCTTGATCGCGGCCTCTTCCTTGGAGGAGAACTTGGCGAGCTCGCCATTGGTTTCCATGGTCTGGTACTTCTTGAACTTGGCGATGGATTTCTTGACGGTCTCGTGATTCGTCAGGGTGCCGCCGAGCCAGCGGTCCACGCAGACGGGCATGCCGGTGAGGCTCGCGGCCTCGCGGATGATTTCCTTGGCCTGGCGCTTGGTGCCGACGAAGAGGATGTTGCCGCCGTTGCCGACGGTGTCCTCGACGAACTTGCAGGCCTTTTCGAGGGCCACGTGGGTCTTGCCGAGGTCGATGATGGAGATGCCCTGGCGGTGATCGAAGACGAAGGGCTTCGAGCGGGGATTCCAACGCTTGGTCTGGTGCCCGAAATGCACGCCGGCATCGAGCAGGTCTTTAGGAGTGACGTTCATGGGATCTATGTTTTCGAAACACAGGTCGGCCAATGGGCCGCCTTGCGATCGTGACTGAGGTTATGGTTGATGAGAACTAACTGACAGAGCGGTCCAAAACACGGATCGAGGGCACCGCTGGCAAGCGCGAAGTGCGGTTAAATCCAAAAAGGCGTTGACAGACAATGGCGTGCGACGCACGTTGCGCCTCCCTTTGTTGCAGGGTGGAGCAGCCTGGTAGCTCGTCAGGCTCATAACCTGAAGGTCGCTGGTTCAAATCCAGCCCCTGCACCCAATTT
>Ga0114958_10003977_pt1 | contig 10395 bp, 9 predicted proteins | sample C_130208_EF_Meta_FD_89577 | JGI IMG/M metagenome (GOLD analysis project Ga0114958, IMG submission 89577) | Freshwater microbial communities from Lake Croche, Canada to study carbon cycling - C_130208_EF_MetaG | ecosystem: Environmental > Aquatic > Freshwater > Lake | place: Lake Croche, Canada... | reverse complement strand
TTCCATATTCGCGAAATACATATCTTGTTATAAAAGATGATACAAATAAACCTAAAATAAATCCCCATATACTACAAGTTATATCAGCTATTGTTACATTTGATTCTTTTAAAGTTTGAGGATTATCAATACCTGTAATTGCATAATTAGGATCATTATTATTATTATCTCGATTTTTATTATTATTATTATTATCTCGATTTTTATTATTATTATTATTATCTTGTGAATTAGAATTTTTACTTACTAGATATACTAAATATAAATATATAATAAACATAAATATAATAATACCTAAATGAATTGCATCAACATTCGTAAATCCTTTTTTTAATATATTTTTTCCCATACTTTTAATAATACATTAAATTTCTTCAATAATATTAAATTCTAATAATTTATCATTTATTAAATCTATTTTATCTATCATATATTCTTTAATCTTAAATATATTTTTAATTAAATTATTAGGAAATATATCATCTTTTAATTCTAATTTTGAATAATCTTTAAACTCTAATTCAATTTTAGATAATTTATACCCATCAAAAAATAATAATAATTCTTCTTCTGTTTCTGGTATAAAATCCCATAAAAATCCGATTGCATCATCATGATTAATGTGATTTGCAATATTATAAATTATAATATTTAATTTTTTTATTATATATTTATCATTTTTAATTTTAACATCCTCTTCTATTTTTTTGTAAAATTCAATAACACTTTCATTTACAATAAAACTATTTTTATTAATATTTTTAATTCTTATACTATCTAAACTTTGTGCTCGTGATAATGCGGTATATGCTTGTCCTGCTGCAAATATTTTACTTCCAATATCAATTTCAACGGCATCTAATGTCATACCTTGAGATCGATGAATAGATAATGCATATGCATGTTTTAATGGTATATATGAGACATAAATATCCTTATCATCAGCAGAAACAGATTTATGAAATTTAATTTCTGTTTCAATACCATTTTTTCTTTTAATAAATACACTACGAGATTTAACTTCTGTTATAATACCCCTAGTACCATTAACAATACCAGAATCTTGATCAATATTAGCAGTAACAACAACTTGATCACCAACACATAATTGAATAGAATCAAAGAGATCCAGAGAATTTTTCCATCTTTGTGTTTTTTCTTTATTTTTTGATAGTTTTGGATATTCTAACTCATAGATAATTTTTTTAGCACCAGATGCAATAAGTTTTTCAGATTCTAATTTATTAATTTTATCAACATCAAAATTTCGAGGGTAAAGTATCGTAGGTTTTATTTCACCAAAATTTGTATTGGATAATGAAGAAAGAATATTAAATGTTTTTTGAGAACACTTACCATATCTTAATTTTGAGAGTATATTTTGAAATTTAAGATCTCCATCTTGTCGAATAAGTTTATGAAGATAAACAATTTTTAGTTTTAATTCTGACCATACTGTAGATTTAAAACAGTAATCACCTGAAACAGGTTCTAATTGACAAAAATCTCCTGTTAGAACAATTTGTAAACCACCAAATGGTTTAGTATTTTTACGCATAAGAGATAAATATTCAGAAATTTTATCTAATAACTCTGCATCTAACATTGATATTTCATCAATAATCAATACTTGTAACTCACGTAATTTTTTAGCAGTATGAGATAATTTATAACGAACATATTCAAAAATCTGTTGTGCGCTTTCTTTTGCTAGACCAATACCTAAAAAAGAATGAATTGTTTTACCCCCAATTAAAAATGCAGCGGTACCAGTTGATGCAGTAATACCAAAACGTAGACCGGTTGATTCACAATGTTCTTTAAATTTAGAAAGAGTGACTGATTTACCTGTACCAGCAGGACCAGTTAAAAATATATTTTTACCAGATTTAAAACTTTTTAATGCACTTTCTTGTTCAACATTTAGTTTAATTTCTTTTTTTTCAACATTAATATTTGATTTTGCAATATCTAATACATCAAAAATACTAAGATCATTTATTTGTTCTTTAATAACATTTTTTACTTTATTAGATACAACATCTTCTATCGTTTCAGATAATGATTTATTATTATTTTTACTATAATTTTCAAAATAATTTTCTGCATCTTCTTTATTATCAAATTTTTTAAAATGATTTTCTTCAAATTTATTTACTTGAGTAAGACAATCATCCCATGATGTATATATACCAGGAATAACACCTTTGCATACAACATAATATGTTTCTTTTTTATTTTTATTTACATTCTTTTCTTGTTTATTAATAAAATCATTAATATCTTCGATAGAAAGTTTTAACGTAGATGATATATCATTAATATCCTGATTATCATTAACAATATATTTATATGCACATTGTAGTAATTTACTGATGATACTACCTGGACTTCTTTTATGTAACATGGCGATTTCTTCAAAAGTAAAATTATCTTTTCTTTCATTTAACAATTCAAGAGTTTCTTCTTCTGACCATCGTTTACCAATATTTGCAGTATCTGGATTATTTTTTAATTTTTGTATATTTTGATACATTTATCTTAATATTAATACTATTATAATAATATTAATATTAATCAATTTTTTCTAAACTTTATAGTAATTTTTTATATATTTATGTAACATCAATCATTTTATTTTCTAAAATATATTAAATAATTCTTAATTTTTGACTTTCCCATAAAAATAATTCATGTGATTTAACACAAGCTTGACGCCAAGGAATTTGTTTATTATTACTTTTTTCTTTTATTTTATTATTTTTATTTAATTCCTGTATAATATTCTTTAATTCAGATTTATTATTTTTATTTAATTCCGGTATAACATTTTTATTTTTTATTATTGGTAGATCATGAATCGTTTTATATGGTCCATTAACCCATGGTTTTTTTTCCATTATATTATATTATTACATGATATAATTTTAAATATAATAAATTAAAATTGATTTATTATATACTATAAATACTAAGTAATAGTAGTATTATAGAAAATGACATATTTTCCAAATGTTAAAAACATTGCGAAAGCGCATACAAATATATTAAAAATTATGTATTATACTAAATTACAATATATTGAAGATCTATCGCATAAATATAATAGTAATATTTATCTTAAACGGGAGGATTTAACACCTGTAAGATCCTATAAAATTAGAGGTGCATATAATAAAATATCAAGTTTAGAGAGAAATAATAAGATAACATGCGCTAGTGCTGGAAATCACGCACAAGGAGTCGCATACTCTAGTTCATTATTAAAAATACATAGTGATATATTTATGCCAAAAATTACAACAAATCAAAAAATAGATCGTGTGAGAAAACTTGGTAGTAATTATGTAAAGATACATTTAGAAGGCAATAATTTTGACGAGACAAGCAAAATTGCAAAAGAATATATGAATTCAAATAAAAGTATATATGTGCATCCATTTGATGATGAAAAAGTCATCGAGGGTCAAGGAACTGTTGGTTTTGAAATATTAAATCAATTAGAAAATATAGATTATATTATACTACCAATTGGTGGGGGAGGACTTGCAAGTGGAGTATCATCATTAGTGAAACAAATAAAACCAAAAATTAAAATAATTGGTGTAGAACCATTGGGTGCAGCATCAATGTATGAGTCAATTAAACAGAATAAAGTAGTTACATTAGATAAAATCAATAATTTTGTAGATGGTGCAGCGGTAAAACAAGTTGGTGAATTAAATTTTAATATATGTAAAGAAACAATAGATGATATTATATTAATAGATGAAGGATATGTATGTAGTAAAATATTAGAGATGTATAATCAACAATCTTTTATTTTTGAACCAGCAGGCGTATTATCCTTATGTGCATTAGATATGTTAAAATCAGAAATTAAGAATAAGAATGTAGTATGTATTATAAGTGGTGGGAATTCAGATGTATTTAGAATGACAGAAATATTAGAAAGATCATTAATCTATGAAGGATTAAAGCATTATTTTCGGATCCAATTTCCGCAAAAAGCGGGAGCATTAAAAGATTTTGTCTTAAATATATTAGGAAAAAATGATGATATAATCTATTTTAAGTATGAAAAAATTATAAATAAAGAAACAGGACCTGTAGTATTGGGAATAGAATTAAAAGATAAAAATGATATACATCGAATTATAACGATGATGAATAATAAAAATATAATTTATGAAAAATTAGATAATAAAGATGTTATATAAAGAATTTTTACTATAATGAAGTAGTATAACTAAAATGAAAATATATCAGAGTGTATATAAAAAAGGGGGATATGATATCGAATGGGAAAATATATTATTTTATGAGGATAAAATAATGAATATGATATATGATATCTATAGAATTAAATATATTAGTCGAATGAAATTAGAAGGTTCTCATGCAATAAAGATTACAATTCAAAATAACAATATAAATTATGATATTATGATAAGTAAAAGAGGAGAAGATATTGGATTTTCAATACATAATATAGATGATTATGAAAAAATTAATTATAATGCAATAAATCAGACAATTACAAATGATAAAAATTGTATATATAAAATGTATAAAATAATATTACAAGTATTAAAATAAATTTTTATAATAATTAAAAATTTATTTTCTATTACCGTGAAGTGCCAAATTAAGTATTTGACGATAGAATTTATCTTAATTATCTATTATATGTTGCTCCCGAAGAAGTTTGATCAACATTGTTTGAACTCATAGAACCAACATTTGAACTCATAGAACCAAAAGAAGTACCATTTGCACTCATAGAACCAAGAGAAGCACCACCAATACCATACACAACCTGACTTGTCATCGCAGCACTATTTATACATATTTGATCACCAGTCGCACAATTTCTAGTAACAACACCAGTATCTGGATTTACAATAGCTTGTGTATTTGGAACTGAAACACTTTTAGAATTGACGTCCTGTTGAATAGATAATTCATTTTTAATAATTCCTGGGTTCGGTAGAACTATTGGTATTCCTGCTGATATTGCAATTGCAGCACTTGCATTGAGATTTGGTGCACACTCGGATGTAGTCTTTTGTGAACCTGCATCATTAATATTGGCACCGACACTATTTGATTCTATAATAGATTTACATTCTTTCGATACGTTTGTACTCGCATTTACTATATCAGTACTAATTGTTTCATATGGTGATTGAATTGAACCAAGTGGAGGTGCACCATACATTACTCTTTTACAAAACCATTTTAAATCTCCATTAGGATCATAATTTGGAGAACGTAATGTATTTGGGTCCATCGGATCTTCATAAAGTCCACTTTTTAGTAATATGGGCATTCCAAACATTGTATTACCAGCATTTCCAATTTGAGGTTCATAACTTATTAAATCAGTAGATTGGCATGATGCAGTATAAGGAGAACTATAATCAATACTATCTGGAACTCCTTTATCAGACTCTGTGGGTTTTACCCCTTGTTTTATTTTATAAGTGATTAATGAAGGTACAAGACAATAATATTGACCACTTTTACTATCAACAATAGGTGCTTCTCCATTTGAACATCTATTATAACATAAGTCGTGTGATAAAATATTACTATTCATTGTTAGACCTGATGATGTATTTTTTTTAAATTCTCCATTTTTATCGACTGAAACATTCTCAATTTTTTTTCCATTAATTGATGGTAATTGTATTTTTCCTCCAGGACACATTGGTTGTCTAGTTGCTGTTGATCCTGATTGTGATGATTGGTTTGAAAGAAATTCTACAAAACTTTCTCTTAACATATAATATAGATAAAGAAAAATAAAATCTTTATATATAATAATTTATTTATTCTATAATAATTTATCTATTTTATAATTAATGAAAAATTATTATAAAATATTAGGAGTAAATAAATTATCAACAAATCAAGAAATAAATGATAGATTTTTAGTATTAAAAAATAGTAATAGTTTAAATAATATTATTATGGATGCTTATAATATATTAAATAATTATCATAGTAGAAGAAAATATGATGAATTATTAGAAAAATATAGTAAATATTCAATATTTAATATATCATTTTTTGGATATGATTTTGATGAACAACAAAAAATAAATTCACCAAATTCAACAGAAAATAATGGTGAAATAAAAAGGTATAAAATAGATAATAATCGATATTTACTCTATGAAAAAAGAAATGAAAATGGACATATTATTAAAAAATTTTATATTGAAATAAATGGTAAATCAGAATTAATACCAGATAATAAAATAAATGAATTAAAAAATGAATATTATCAAACACACAAAAAAGAACTGCTTAAAGACAAATATATTAATAAAGTATTAACAAAATGAGTCAAACACAAACAAGTGATAATTCTAGAACATTTCGTGTACTAAACTTAAATGACGATGTCAAAACGAATGTAGAGAAAATGGATGTAGTTGTTACACAACATGAAAATGTACATTATGTAGAAGTAACGTCTATGAATGACATTGCAACAGTTCGTAAACTATTTGATGATTCTGAAATTAAGTATAAACAATGTTCTTATTCTACTTTTGTACGTTTTAAGGAATCACTAACTCAAGAAGAACTAACCGCAGCTGCAAAAGAACTAGTTGAAAATGTAAATATTCTATATTCTCGTGTAGATGAAAACAATCACACTGGTAAACTAGTAGTAGACAGACTTGAAGATTACAACAAACTCAAGAACAGTACTGGTGACATTAACTTTTACCGTTTCTCTCCTCTTAATGTACCACGTGTTCAAAACCGTAACTACCAAGGACGTGAGGGTGGTGAACAAGAAGGAGGTTGGCAAACGGTACAACCTCGTGTAGACACTCGCACTGTTCGTGGACAATACACTCAACAACCTGGTCAACATCGGGCAGAGGGTGGTCAACATCGTGCAGAGGGTGGTCAACATCGGGCAGAGGGTGGTCAACATCGTGCAGAGGGTGGCCAACGCCGTGTAGAAAGTAACCAACAATCTTCTGGAGGGCGTGGGGGTGCACGAGGTGGAGCAAGAGGTGGCGGACGAGGCGGTGCACGAGGTGGAGCATCTCGCAGTGCAGGAAACAATGCATAAATAAATTTAGATTATTATAAATTAATAATCTAAATCAAAGATGGGTGATCTCTTTTTAAATTAGATATATAAATATTTGTTTGTTCAAGATATTGATTAGATTTATCTTGAAATTCTGTAAATTTATTTTTAGGTAATGAAGTAGATGGTTTAGTACATTTACCAGATAAATTTGCAGATTTAGTTATATCTTTAGATTGGACATTTTCAGATTGATTTAAAGGTGATGTACATAATGTTCTATTGGGTAAATATAATTTAATAACATTATAAAAATCCATATTTAATTTTTTTAATTTAGAATTAACAATAAAATGAATGATATATAACCAAAATGTAATACCATAAATATCATTTAAATAATTATCAATAGGAATATATTTTAGATATATTCTAAAAGAATCTGCACAAGAAGGACAGGGCAGAAAATCAGGTAATTGTTGAAAGTAATTATAATATTTTAATCTATCATTTTCTGTAGGTTTTTCAGGATAATTAAAGCTTAAAGTATGAAGATAAGTCCAAGTAGATCTTCCCCAGAAAGCAGGATCCATGTTTCTCTATAAAAATTGATAAGAAAAAATATTATGAAGAAATAAATTATATATTATAATAAAATGGAAGGGTTTATTCATTATTCATTGGTAAATGATACTATTGTAAAAAAGAAAAGTAATGTCGATGTATCTTATTTGTTAAGTACAATATCTAATGAATCAAAAAAAAAAGATGGATCGTTTACACCATATGAAGTTGGATCATCAATTATCAAAGAATTACAAAAAATAGATGAAAAAGATAATAAATTTTTTGAGAAAAATATTATTATTGAAGATATTTATACGATTAAGATTTCTAACTTTTCAGAAAACCATCCTGAATTATCATTAAAGTTAGTTTTAGATAAACATTATTATCCTTTAGTTCCACCAGATATTATTATTACACCATCAATTGATCCCATATTTATGTTTGAATTAATTAATTCACCTGAATTGAATATATTAACAACGAATAAAATTAGGAATATTGAATTTGTTGTAGAATATTTAAAACTAAAAATAAATGATTATAATATAAAATGTATATTAAACAGCGATCTTACAAATAATATTATACAATTATTAAAAAATAATAATTTTAAAATAAAAGGAATGAATGATAATACTAAAGAAACTAAGGTCACAAAATTATCTGGGATTGGTTATGGTGGAAATGTTAAATCATGGGATGTTAATGCATGGTTAAATAATATAACAAGAATTAAACATGTAAATGATCATTTATTAAATGATATATGTGTATTTATAGAAAGAAATAAAGAAAATACAGATCTACTTGAAATACATAATAGATTTAATTTGTATCAATTTTGGATTGATTTGATTGAAAAATATGAACTTACTGAAGAAAGATATTATCTATCTATTAAAAATATATTAATAATTATTCATCATTTAAATTTAAAAATAAAGATACCATTTTTAAATATGTTTTTAGATCTGCCAGATAATAAAAATACTACTGAGATTAAAGAATTAATTAAATTAATTAAAATAGAAGATACTGTTGTTGTTGATGAAAATAATTATATATTAAAAATGAAAGACTATCAATTTGATTCATATCCTTACATCGAAAAAAATAGACACTCATTTATTAATGAAATAAAATCATTTTCACAATATAATCAATCTAGTACAATTAACCATATTGCTTCACAATATAGTAAATTGTCAAAATCATTACCACTGACAGATGGTAGTGGTATATTTTTTAGACAAGATGATGATAATATAGGAGTATTTAAATTTTTAATTATTCCAAATGAGGATACGCCATATAAATATGGTTGTTTTGTATTTGATGTATTTCTACCACAAAATTTTCCAAATGAACCACCAAAAGTAGTTCATACAACATCTAAAAAAAATAATTTTAGATTTAATCCTAATCTATATTCAGATGGTAAAGTATGTTTATCATTATTAGGTACATGGAGTGGACAATCTGAAACTGAAAAATGGATGCCACCTAGTAGTTCAAATCCAGGATCAACATTTTCTCAATTAATGTTAAGTATTTATTCAATGATTTTTACAGAATATCCATGGTATAATGAACCTGGTAGAGAAGGTGGAATAATTCATGCATCTACAAATAAGCATTCTATTGATTATAATGATGAATTACGTTCTGGAACAATAAAATATGCAATAATGAATCAATTAAAGTACCCAGAAGAAGGATTTGAAGATGTAATTAAAACACATTTTAAATTAAAACAAGAAGATATAAATAAATATATGATTGAAAATAAAATATCTGAAGATATTATTACTAATTTTAATAGTCTCTTAAAATAAAAATTCTTAAAATAAAAATTCTTAAAATAAAAATTCTTTTAATGTTGCAATAATTGCACAAATATGTATTTTTTCAATTGATCCAATTAATACATTTTTTTCAATCTGTGCAAGTTTAATAATACATTTATTAATATTAGGAGTATCTATTAAATTTTCTAACATATAATTCAATAGTTTATTTAAAAAATCAGATACTGAAAAATTTTCGATATTTTTGATTTTTATAATTTTATTGTATGAATCAATTAATGAATTAACTTTAATATAATCTATTATTTCTATTATAGATGATAATTGTAACTCAACTGAAGAAAAATTATCAGATAAACTCATATTCTGTAACAAATTAATACCTTTACGTAAATCACCATTTGATGAAAATATAATATTTCTTATTTGATCTGGTGATAATTTAATATTTTCTTTTTTAGATATTTTAGTTATAGCATCTTTCATAATTTTATTAGAAATTTTAGGAAAAATTATAACAAGACTTCTTGATAAAATAGCATCTATTAATTTAGATAAATAGTTACATATCAAACAAAATCTTGTATTAAATGTATACGTTTCTATAATTCTTCTCAATGCACCTTGAGCATCATCTGTTAATGCATCCGCTTCGTCTAAGATAACTAGTTTATATTTAATGTTAATACCAGGTTTTTTAATAATTTGTAATTGACAAAATTCTTTAATTTGTGATCGTACTACTGAAATACCACGATCATCAGATGCATTTAGTTCTAATACATATTTACTCGCTTCACCTTGAAAATATTCATTTGCAATTGCAAATATAGTTGATGTTTTTCCAGTACCCGCAACACCGTAAAAAATCATATGAGGTAAAAAATCATTTGTCATTAAATCTTTGATAAATTTTGTAATAGGAGGGTGTAAAACATCATTAATACTTTTAGGTCT
>Ga0114958_10003975_pt1 | contig 10397 bp, 8 predicted proteins | sample C_130208_EF_Meta_FD_89577 | JGI IMG/M metagenome (GOLD analysis project Ga0114958, IMG submission 89577) | Freshwater microbial communities from Lake Croche, Canada to study carbon cycling - C_130208_EF_MetaG | ecosystem: Environmental > Aquatic > Freshwater > Lake | place: Lake Croche, Canada... | reverse complement strand
GATTTGCGCAGGTGCCAATAGTACTCAATACCGCCGAGCCTGGAAGAATTTTATTTGGCTTAATCTGATTGTGGGGTTCTGGCTGAGCCAGTTGCTACTGTTTGTATTCGACCCATTTGGATTAGCTGGAATTAGAACGGTCTGGTTTGCCGGATTTATATTGGGTTTTGGCATAGTTCAGCTCGCTTTGATAACCTACAACTATCATGTGCTAGCCAGGCCGAAATCGAAAAGATTAGGCGAGCTTCCACACATCGATATACTAGTGCACTCGATTGGTGATAAGGACAATATCGCCTCCACAATTTTGGCCTTAATTGGTCAAAACTACCCGCACTTTGACATTTATTATGCTAACCTCGACAACAACCCACAGGCTCAAAAAATAGCTGAAGGCTACCAAGACAAACGACTTCATATCGTCGACGTACCAAAACCCCCTGCAGGCTGGGCAATGCAGGCTTGGGCGAGCAATGTGCTTTTTAAAAAGTCGAAGTCCAGCATAGCTGTGCTACTTGGTGCTGATATTATTCTTCTTCCTAATACGCTATCAGTTATAGCTAGTATTTTTGATGCTAGCGCCACTGAGCTAGTATCGCTTTTACCAGCCGACCAAAACAAATCTTTTTGGCAACAGCTGATTATGAGCCAGGAGCAGTATTTGCTATTTGGTATGTATCCATCGGCCTACTTGACTCAGAAACACCCGGAACTAGCGACAGCCTACAGCAGTCTGCTGGCATTTAAAAGATCTTCTATCAATAGCGTTGGTGGATTTGAGTCGGTCAAAAATAGCCCCCTGGAGGACCTAGATATTGCCAATAGAGCAAAACGTGCCGGGCTCAATACCGCTTTCTACTGTGCAAGCGATTTAGCTATTAGCCAAAATAGATCAGATTTCGGTGAGCTCAGAAATTATAACGAGCAGCGGCTCTACCCTAGCCTAAGGTTTAATATGCCCCTCAGTATAGCCCTTATTACAGGTGGTATATTTGTGACAACCTTACCAATAGTAATACTTACATACCTACTAGCCATTGGGCAGTACGAAGGGACAATTTTATTAACAGTTGGCTTTGTGTTAATGCTGTTTAATAGGCTTATCGTAATGTTCAAATCAAAACAGAGTATCACGGGGGCATTACTATACCCGCTGGGTAGTTTGCTTATATTGCTGGAAATAATATCATCAATGATCAAGTACGAGCTCAAAAGTCCGCGCTGGAAGAGCCGTTATGAAGTTTAGTAGCTAGTGCTTGCCTTTGTGTTTCAAAGCTTTATCTCTGCCCCTGTATATAAACTTCGATATCACTATAACGGCCAGGCTAGCTACAGCAAGTAGGCTAAAGGCTAAGGTCGTTTGCTGAACCGCCACCATAATAATCTTGGTTAGTAATTGAAAATTGTTTGGCTCGAGCTTGGTATTGGGATCCAGGGCAATGCTACTGGCCACAACTACCGCTGAGGTAGCAATGATCAATCCCAATGTCCCAGCAAATAGTAGTGGGTAACAGGCCTTGGTAAATTTTTTGCTACCTTTTTTGATATTTAGTATAAAGAGCAAGAGCAAGCAACTGGCCGCTACTAACCATAGCACTGGCATAGCATTTTTGGCTGTAGTGTAGGCGAGCTTGATACGCTCTAGCTGGGGCAAGAGATTGTTGGTATCTTTTTTAGAATTTAATATCAGCAGATTATCGGGTAGAAGTTTTGTAATCTCAAAACTCACTTTGGGATCGACCGAGGACGAAATTAATTTATTTTTAATAGGCATCAAATCTAGGTCAAGATTAATTGTAGGCTGGCTGTTATTGAGCCACTCCACAAAAACTATCTGACCGGGCGTAATGACGGTCTTGGCAGTATCGGAGTTTATTGCAAGGCCTAAGCTGTTTTTGATAGCAACAGAGAGGGCCTGATTGGAGGTTGTGATTTGCCCAATGAGCTCACTGGACATCGACTTTGATGCTACCGAGTAAAATCCGGATGTTTCGAGTATTTTGGTTAGGTTTTGGTTTGATGAAAAAATTCCAACAAAAGTAAAAATATTAATAAGCAGCAAAGCAGCCACAAACAGCACGAATTGAATTATTTTATTGATAAATCCCATAGCTATATTCTAGCAAACTTTTTGCTGTATATTACAGAGATAGGGTGAGCAAAAGCCTTTCTTTGGCATCGTAAGCTATTTGTCTAAACTCTGCGATAGCTAGATCGATAGCTTGTTTGCGAGTAGCTATCAACGAATTGAGTGCCTGCTGTTGGTTTGGCTGGGGACCTACGGACGCTCGAAACTCAGCACGAGCTTGGACGAGAGCAGCTTTAAAGCCATCTCTGGCTATTTCTGGCTTGATATCATCGCTGCAGTCAGTTTTTGCCTTTGCAATGATTATCTCAATGCTAGAGAGTAAGTTTTGTTCGGCTTGAGCAACTGCTTGGTGGTGTGTGGCCTGCAAGGCATTAGCTGCGTCTTTGAATTCTTGTCGAGCGGTATCGACGGCCGAACGGCGCTTGGCGACAGCATCCTGCACGGTTTGCTTGTATTCGGCAATGGCTCGAGCCTGGCCTGGAGTATTGTATTTTTTGACTATTTTTTCGAAGTGTTGACTGCGCATCGTGTCGGCTTCGGCTCTTTTACTGTCGAGCTCGGGATTAAAACCACTGATTTTATTGTATTGGGGCATTTTTTTGCCTTCGATGCCCGCGGTGATACCAGCAGTGACCGAGTCGATGTTTTGGCAAAACGGCAGCTTGGGTTCGGTTCTGGCTCCCTGGGCGGTGACCGCACCAACATTTGTAAGCTGTAGGGTGATGATTGCTAGTGCTAGCACAAAGCGGCTGGTGAGTTTCATCTTAGAATTCCCCATTGGTTACCTCATCAAGCTTAGAAACACTCTGAAGGTCGGCGGCTGCTGCTTTATCGGCGCTATCGTCGACTATTAGATGGCTGGCGTCGTTTTCGGCATCTGCGAGGTTAAGATTATGGATATTTTCGATAGAGCCGTTAGCGGAGACGCTAGAGGTTTTGAGGCTATCAGATTTGGGCTTATTGAGAGTTAGGGCGCCAAAACCTCCGGCTGTCAGGATAATCGCCGCAACTGCCACATAGGTGGTAGCTATTCGCAGGCGATGGATCTTGAATACTCGGCTTATAAAACTCACTTTGGCGCCTGCAGAACTATCCAGCGACCCAAGGGCTTGGCGCAAGGACTGCTGACCAGAACTATCCCTTACTTTGAGCTGCGAGAGCCTAGTATTTAGTATTAAGGCCTGGGCTAGTTCTTGTTTTTGACCAGAATTCAAAGATTTGGCATATTTTGGTGAAATCTGCTCAAGATTGTTATCGAGATGATATTGAAGTATTTTTTGGTAATTATTCATTGTTTTTTCCAGTTTTTAGGATGAGTTGCAACTTCTGTATGCCTCTAGAATAGAGTTTTCGGGTTGCCACCTCGGATTTATTGATGATATTGGCTATTTCGGGATTCGATAAACCCTCGATAAGCCTCAGGCCCACTACCTCTTGGTAATTGTCGGGCAGCTCGGCGATAGCACTAAGTATATCGCTTAGAGCTTCGTTGCCCTGCGCGATGTCCTGCGGACCCCTGCTGCTATCTACCAAGAGAGGTATGATGTCTTCCGAGTTGCTGACAGGACGGTTTTTGTTGGCCCTCCAGTAGTCGGCAATGACGCTCCTGGCAATAGTAAATATGTAGGCCATCGGCGAATAGCCTTGATCCTTCCAATTAGTAAGATTTTTATAAAAACGTATAAATACTTGTTGGGAGAGATCTTCGGCATCATCTGGCGTCGGCACACGAAAAGCAATAAAGCGCAGTATTGGCTCATAGCATTCGTTATAGAGTTGTTCGAAAGCTGCTTCATCGCCAGCCTGCGCTCGGGCTACTAGCTCGAGCAAATGTTGCAACTGGTTATGTTCGGTCATAATAACGCTTTTTTATCATAATTTGTGACACCGACTGATTATACAGCAATTATATTAGTTTTGAAGCTTTTTTGGGTGGTTATAAGATGTGGTATAATTGTGGGGTCGCAGAATGCTGTGATGTAGCTTTAAAAAAGCGATTTGTGCCTATCAAATTTATGCTTTTATGCAAATTCGTGCAAGGCACAATCCTAATTTGACCCTCCTATTGTGACCGGTGTTGCTTTTTAGGATTTGTTAAACCAAGCCGGCTTTTTTTGGTCCCCGTAGGCTGTTTGACAAATCCAGAGGAAAAATACGATACCGCCTGAAGTAATTTGTTGTTACAAATTGCGCAAGGCACAATCGTATTTAGACGAAGGGGTGTAGCTCAGTTGGCTAGAGCGTCGGTCTCCAAAACCGAAGGCCGCGGGTTCAATTCCTGCCACCCCTGCCATCCTTCGCTAAAGCTTCGGACTGGCAAGCCAAACCCGAGAAATAATAATGAAATACGTTTACATGCTTTATAGTTCAAAAAAAAGACGCAAGAATGTCTTTTTTTTGATGTCTTCCGTTCTGTCTATCGCCAGTAATTTTATAAATCTATCACAACTGCCCTGCCATCAGTATAAAAGGCATCACCGGCAGCGTTCTTGCCATTTTGAGGGCCGACTACATCAATAAACCGAACGTTTTCTATACCAAGCGAGTCAATAATGTACTGGCGCTCGGCGTCGATGTTGGGATTTATATGGTGGGTTGGTAAAAAGCCCGACAAATACCCTAGGCGCTCATCAAAACTTGCAGTAGCCACCCATACTTCACGGCCGTCTGGCAATCTGAAGTTCGTCTTCCAGATTCTAGTATGGTGACGCTGCGTAATAGTGTTTACGCTAGTTGGGTGCTGAAAAGCAAGTGTTTCTGGCTGGGCAGCCAAGTAAGACGGTGTGACCGGCGCAGTTAAATACTGCTTACCCTGAAATCCCGATGCGATTTCTTTAATAGTATTTTTAAATGTTGCAGGGTCCGCTCTGTACCAGCCACGTGATAAAAACAAATTTTCGATTTGGCTCTTGCTGCCGATAAAAATTAAACTGATTGGCTCCATTCTGGTGCCAGTGAGTGTCTCGCTGTACTGGGGAAGTTTTTGCACAGTATTACTATTGATCTGGCTGATTATACGACTAGGTGACTTGACAGTAACTGTTCTTGTTTTAATAAAGACAGGGGCTGCGACAAGCGCAAAAATAATCGCAATTATAGGAACAAAAAATAGTCTTTTGTCTTTAAAACTGTCTTTGCTTTGATGCCATAAAGCGTAGATGCTAACTATTTCTGCAAAGGTAATAAATAAAGTTAGCATGGCTGCACCCAAAAACATACTAGCCAAGACATCGCTCGGGAAATGCACACCCAAATAAGTTCTGCTAAGAGCGATCATAGTAAACAAAAATATGTAGGCAAGAATGATTAGCAATTTGGTTGCACTGCGCTTAACCGACTTGAAGATATAGTAAAAAAGTAGCCCCCAAACCAAAACCGCTATCATCACATGCCCGCTTGGAAAGCCATATTTGTCTTCGGTTATCAAACTCACTGCTTGATCAGGGCGTAATCTACCAATCAGGTGCTTCAGTAAATATACAGTTGCTTCTTCGGTTATAACAGCAAATATAAATAGTCCCGCGCCAATTCTTTTCTTTGCAAACCATAGTGTGCCGGCTACCAAAACACTTATTAGAACAACTGTTTGGGAGTTGCCGAGCATGGTAAAAAAACAAAAAATACTTGTCTGCAAAGTAGTTCTGATGTATGGAACTAAATTAAGAACCCTAAGATCAACCTGAGTAATCGATTCGTGCAGAATTACGTCTTCTGAGATCCCGACAAAAAAGAAAAGCAACAGCACAGAAATGGATAATCCAATTGTAAGGCATAAGCCCAATGGGTTTTTTGGATCAAAGCGCGACCTAAGCCAATTACGCGCGGCGGTGTTTTTCCTGATAGGCTTTTTATAATGTCGACCCCTAATAAATCTATTGCAAGTTCTGACAATCAATGACACCAAATGGTGAACTGGTAATCTTAGTATTAGTACCAAGAAATACCCAAAAATAATTACAAAAAATATTTCAATTAAAAAACCTAAGGTAAAGAAAAATGGTGATCCGAAAATATCACTATTTCGAATAAAAAAAACATTACTAGCAAGTAAGGTAGTGATGACAATTAAGGCTATGATGTTCCTGGCTATTTTAGATTTATACATAACTATAATTATAAGCTATTTATATGGAAATGGTAATGAGTGGGTACTGGTTAGGCTTTTTTTTCATGATATTTTGTGTGGCCGTATTATACAGCCGCTGGAGTTGGGTACGGTTGCAACACTAGAAGTGTTGGAGGTAGACAAATAAACTTGTGGTGAGGTTGTGCTGGCCTTACTAAAGAAAACCACGAAGATACCAAAGCCTACTGCGGCGGCCACTAGTACAGCAAGTAATGGCAGCTGCCATTGGGGTCTCTTATTTGACCTTTTAAAAGTGTTTGCTCTTTTGGATGTAGTTGATTTTTTAGGCATTTGTAGTATTAAAGCTTATGTATAGAATAGGAGTATATATATATTGTCAATGGAATGTACAGTTAATTAATTTTTTAATTATTTTTGCAGGTGTTGGCTAGGCTTTTATTTGGTTTTGATAAAGTATAGCTAATATACTATAATAATAAGCATAATAATTATCTGCAAAAGTATTTAAACATCATTAATATATTCTGGAGGATCTGCAATGGCTAATAAGAAAAAATCGAAATCGGCGAGCACAAGTAACATAAACTCTAAGAACATTGCTGTTGCTGTATTTGCTGTACTGATAGCTACAATTGCGGGTTTACTTTTGTACCTAATAATGAACTCCATGATGGCAGGGCGTGGCCTGCTGGGTTACACCGATAGCTGTATTGGTACTGACAAGGCGCAGATTGCTGGATTGTTTGACCGCTGGAACAGTAGCCTTAAAACCAAAGACCCCGACCAAGTTCTTTCAAATTATGATTCCGAGGCTATTCTTTTGCCAACCTTGTCGGCTGAGGCGCTTCTAACACAAGGGTCCAGACGCGAGTATTTTGTCGATTTTTTATCCAAGGGTCCGTCGGGCACTATCGATAGCAGACAGATAAGCATCCACTGTAATACAGCCACAGACACCGGACTATATACTTTTAGTTTTAAGGATGGCTCGACTGCTTCAGCCCGCTATACCTTTGTTTATGAGTACTACAAAGGTCAGTGGCTCATTATTAGCCACCACTCTTCGCTGCAGCCGAACTAAGCTAGTTTTTACTGCGTATATATGCTCGAGATTAGTCCGGCCTTGGTGGTGCAAACAGCTAGCGCTTTATACGATATTAAACGGAAGCGTTTTCAGTTATAATAAATAGATATGGACAAAGACAAGCTTAAGCTTAGCCAATTTGAAGATTCACTCATAAATGCCAACTCCACCACGCCGCTGGTGGTCGCGACGGCGCTACTAATTGTGCTCGGCTACTTTACCAAGACGCTCTACACCACCAATCCGTATCTCATTTGGCCGACTGTGGCTGCGTTGGTGCTATTCTCATTTACGCACTTTATACCTTCCTTAGAGTTTACCAAGCGTCATGTTCTCTACCTTGGGGCTTACCACATTGCGTTGGCATTTGTTGTTATTGCTATCGTACCGACTCTCTCGTATTACCTAATTCTGTGGATATTGCTCGGCTACCTCAACGACTACTACTACCAAAAGGTTGGTCTGGTAGTCAATATTGTGTTTATGTCGATAGCGGTGATTGTGGGTGTGGCTTATCAGCAGGCACCTATGAATATCGATAAGCTGGTAAGTATTATCCCTTGGCTGACCGTGATTATAGGTACTATCTTGGTACTGAGCAAGGTAATACTTGGAACAAAAATATATCGTGAAGGTCTTGCAAGCAAGGTGGTTAAGGCCGAATATGAGCACTTGCGTCTGGTAGCGTTAATTAATAGTATGTCTGACGCTGTTATTGCGGTGAACGACAGTGGAAAAATAAATGTTTATAATTCTGCTGCACTAGAGCTATTTGATACTAACGATAGTATCGAAGACCATAGTATTGGCGACTACCTGAAGCTATATGATGCCAATAATAAATCGGTCGATATTATGAGCGTTGCAGGATCAACTGCCTACTCGTCCAAGCTGTCGGAGTACTACACCAAAATAGGCAACGAAAATATCAGCCTCGAGATAGGAATTAACCGGACCAAGCTCGATAACCCCATAACCCATGAAAATGGCTACACCTTTTTGCTCAGAGATATAACTAAACAAAAATCTTTCGACGATGAGCAGAGTGATTTTATAGCAGTTGTTAGCCACGAGCTGCGCACTCCTATTGCTATAACGGAAGCCAACATATCGATGGCTGAGATGACTACCAAAAAACAGCTTGGTGACAGCAACCAAACTGTTAAATCAATCAAAAAAGCCCACGATCAGGTTATATCACTAGCAGAAATGGTCAATGACCTCTCGACACTATCGAAGGCCGAAAAAGAAACTGACAAGTTTGAAGTAGAGGTGTTTGATGTTGGCACCATACTTGATGATCTTAAAATTGCCTTCAGCAACCAAGCTGAGCGTAAAAAATTGTATATCAAATTCGAGACACAGCCGAACTTGCCAAAGGTTACAACTTCTCAACTGTACCTTAAGGAAATAGTACGGAACCTAATATCGAATGCTATCAAATATACCCGCGAGGGTGGAGTAACAATTGTTACTGATATCAACAATGATGGCTTAGTGCAGATTTCTGTCAACGATACAGGAATTGGAATATCTAAGTCTGAACAGAAAAAAGTTTTTGAAAAGTTTTGGCGCTCCGAGGACCCACTGACAAGGGAGTCCGAAGGTACGGGACTTGGTTTGCATATCGCCTCTAAGCTAGCTGCCAGGATTGGCTCGCAGTTGAAATTTAACAGCGAGGTTGGTTCTGGTTCGGTATTTTATTTGGCAGTACCAACAGTCAATTCTAAGATAGCCAGCCAGCACAATAGTGTAAAGAGTGAGATCGAGAGCGTTCTTTAGAGCCTAGCTTAGTTCGTTTTTTTAGCCGAAATGGCACTACCGACTATTAGTGCGGCGACCACTGTAGCTATGATAATAGTGAGGTATTGAAAGGCTGTATCCGAGACTGTTATAACAAATGGACGAAGACAAGATAAAACTCCGACCATAAATAATGCTGAGCCCAGAAGTATGGTGCGGCTCTTAGTTTTGTTATTAGTAATTGCTAATGCTTGGTAGACGAATATTGCGCCCATTAAAAGTAAGCAGGCGTATTGCAGGGAGGTCGCTATATCTAGGGCCGGTCTGGGAACATAATTAATTACCCAGAAGCCATTTGCTAGCTGTGAGATGGTAGTAGGGGTAGCTAAATTTTGGGTTATCGACAAGTAGCTAGCGACGATCACTAGAAATACATCAAAAGCGACTATTAGGTTTGCCCCTAGCTTACTTTTGGGTGAATATAATCTGGCTACTGCTAACCATAAAAAAAATAGAGCAATGAATTGGAATAAGCCACCAAGAATAGTCGAATATGTTAGTATTGCCGAATCAGCGGAGAGTATAGGTCCTAGACCGTAGGCCACTAGGCTGAATGTAAAAAATATGCCCATCCAGCCAATACACCTATCGAGCAAATTGCCAGTAGCCTTGTACTGCCTTAGGCCTCTGATGCCCAAAAAAAGGACAATCGGAATACCAAAGTACCAGTAGAGTGAGTTGATAGTAATACGCATATGCTTGAGGATAGTATAACAAACTGCAACTACTAATGGCTAATTTTGTTGTAGATAGCCAAACATAAGTGTAATATTTATATTATGAAAGCTATAAAAGACTCCAACACAAAAATAGATAAGAGCAGTACTTTTCGCTGGTTTATTTTGGCGCTTATAGTGCTGACCAGTCTGGTGTCCTTTGGTGGCGGCTTGCTGTCACTTTTAATATATTTTTTGCCCGCTGTATTTATTTTTATGCATGGCAGTAAGTACCTGGGGCGCAAAAATATTATATTGTTTTTTATTGTGATATTTATAGTTAGCTATACTACTGAATACCTTGGCGTTAGCACCGGAAAGATATTTGGCGACTACTACTACAACCTGCTAAATAACGGCCCTCTCGTAGGAGGAGTACCGCCCCTACTGATGCTGACCTACTTTGCCATCACCTACTCTACCTACTGGGTCGTCCGTATCTTACTTGGTGATTTTAAAATAATCAAAGGCCCAAAGATAATTTGGTTTGCTTTGCTGGGGGGCTTAATAGCCACTCTTACCGACCTTGCTGCCGATCCTGTAAACTCGACAGTGAACAAAGTCTATATTTGGACCAAAGGAGGAATATTTTTCGGTGTTCCCTACCTTAACTTTATT
>Ga0114958_10003973_pt1 | contig 10403 bp, 12 predicted proteins | sample C_130208_EF_Meta_FD_89577 | JGI IMG/M metagenome (GOLD analysis project Ga0114958, IMG submission 89577) | Freshwater microbial communities from Lake Croche, Canada to study carbon cycling - C_130208_EF_MetaG | ecosystem: Environmental > Aquatic > Freshwater > Lake | place: Lake Croche, Canada... | reverse complement strand
TTAAAAATTTAATTGCTTTGGTGGTTAATATTATAAAACATAGATTAACATTTTATGACGAATTGGTTGAACATTACAAAGACAATACAGTTGCGTTAGGGGCGTTTTTAAGGGTTGATATACCCAAAATTTGTCACGACCTTAATTTTGAAAATGATTATATATTATACACAGATAATGATGTTATGTTTATGGATGATGTTTCATCATTAAATGAATTATCACCTAAATACTTTATGTGTGCTGGAGAATTTACTCAAAATTTTACACCAATGGGAATGAATTCTGGTGTTTTATGGATTAATTGGAGAGAAATGTACAATGACCATCCTAATTTTGTGTCTTTCATTAAACATAATTTACACAATTTCCAAGTTTATGACCAAGACGCTTTAAAACAATTTTATTGGAACAGACTAGAAAGTTTTGATTTCTCATATAATTACAAACCATATTGGGGTGAAAGTAATAATATTAAAATATTACACTTTCATGGGCCTAAACCAACATTTAATGATATTGCAGAATTGTCAAATTTCCCATACCCAAGTTTAATAACAGATTATTTTTATAAAATGACTAAAAAATTTAACCAAATTTATGATAACAATAATATACTCAACACATAAAGACAAACAATATAATAACAAGTTTAAAGAACATTTATTACAAACAGTTGGTTTAAAAGATGTTCAAATATTAGAGTATGTTAACCATAACCAATTTAGTTTATCAGAGATATATAATAAGGGTATTTCCGAATCAGAAAACGATATTGTGGTGTGTTGTCACAATGATATTAAATTAGAGTCAGGTTGGGGTAAAAAACTATTAAAAGATTTTAAAGATAATCCGGACTACGGTATTATTGGAAAAGCGGGTTCTTGTTATTTTCCTGAGTCAGGAGTTTATTGGGAAAGAATGCAACAAACAATGGTGGGACAAGTTTATCATCATCCGGAAGGACAAAACAAGTGGTTAAGTAAATATTCGCCAAAATTACCATTTTTAATTCCGGTGGTAACTATTGACGGATTATTCATATCATTTGACAAAACAAAGATTAACTATCGGTTTGACGAGACAATTGGGAGATTTCATTTTTATGACCATTTATTCTGTATACCTAATTATATTGACGGTATTAAAATTGGTGTCACATCTTCCTTTGAAATAACACATCAATCCATAGGACAACCCAATCAAGAATTTTGGGAGAGTAAAGATAAATTTGTTGAGAAGTGGGGTAATAAACTACCATTGGATTTGAAACCTCAACAAGTATATGTTCCTGAAATTAAAGAGAAACCTATAAAAAATATTGGTAAAGTTGCGGTCATTATTCCAACAAAAGGAAAATTAGAATTACTATTACCTTGTCTTGATTCGTTTTATACTCACAGTAACATTAGTTTATTTGATATTTTTATTGCCGACACCGGTTCATCTGATGAGGAAAAATCTCAAATAAGAGATTATATTTCATTAAAAAATAATGTTAAGTTAGTCGAATACGATTATTATAATTTTGCAAAAATTAATAATGATATCGTTAAACATCATATAACTAATGAATATGAATATTTATTATTTTGTAATAATGATATTAAATTATTAAATAACGTCATATATGGGATGTTAAAAGTGTTTAAATCTAAACCAAAAGTTGGGACGGTTGGATGTCGATTACATTTTGAAGATAACACCATACAGCATGACGGTGTTTTTATGATGATAAATAAACAAAACCAACTAGGGTTAGGACATATCGGTATAGGTAGTTATTTTAATTATTCTATAGGACAGAAATCTGTTATCGGTTCAACAGCAGCTCTTCTAATGGTTAAAAAACATATGTTTGAACAATTTGGATATTTTAATGAAAATTATACAACTTGTTTTGAGGATGTTGAGTTAAACCTAAAAAGTATTATATTAAATTACGAAAATATAATTGATAGTGATTTAGTGGCATATCACTTAGAGAGCCAAACAAGGGGTAAAACAGAAATTAATCAAAAAAACGAATCTTTAGATTACACTAACACATTAATGCCCTTTATCAATAAAAATTTAATGAAGATAAAATCAAAAATAATCTCTCAATAATGAATCAAAAAAAAATAAAAATATTAATAGGTTGTCTATTATTTAAAGATTTCACAGGGTCGGAAATGTATGTTTATGAATTATCTAAAGGTTTATTAACATTAGGGTATGACGTTTCAATTATTTCTCCTAATATTGGTGGGGAGTTAACTAATATGGCAATTAAACTTGGGATTAAAGTATATCATACATCAGAACCACCTAGATATGATTTTTTTAACATAATCCATACTCAACATTATGTTATAACAGAATTTTTGGTTAACATTTTCCCATTTTTAAATAAAATAACAACAATTCACTCTGAAATAGTGCATGATGAAAATCCTTATATACATCCAACCATATATAAATATATAGCAATTAGACCGGAAATTAAAACACATTTAATTGACAATTATAATATCCCGGAAGACAAAATTAAAGTTATTTATAACCCAATAGATGATACAAGATTTCTGCCGTTAAATGTTAAAAAAAGTAATCATGTGTTATTTGTTGGCTCGTTAGAAAATTTAAGAAAAAAACCATTATTTGATTTAGTAGAATATACTAAATCAAACCAAAAAGAATTATGGATAGTCGGTAATAATCATTCAGATTATCTATCAGAGTTATTATTAAATGAACACGTTAAATATTTTCCGTCAACGTATAATATTGAGGAGTTTTTTCACGGATGTTCTGAAACTGCGGGAATATTATTAGGAAGAACTACTATTGAAGGTTGGATGTGTGGTAAACCGGGGTGGATTTATAATGTGGATTCAAATGGTGAGATACTTGATAAAAAATTTCACGAAGTTCCCGAGGACATTTCAAAATACTGCTCATCAAATGTGGTGTATGATACTCACCTTATGTATCAAGAAATAATTAATAATAAAATATATAAATGAAAATTTTAATTAAATTTCCCACTAAAGGACGTACCTTTAAATTTTTTAATGTTTTGAAATCTTATTACACTATGTGTGATGATTTAGACAATATTAAATTTTTAATAACATTAGATACTGACGACAAACTTATGAATCAACCCGGAGTTATTGATATGTTTAAAGAATATAAAAATTTAACATACGTTTATGGGGAAAGTAAGTCAAAAATAGACGCGGTTAATCGAGACATCAATATTGATGATGATTGGGATATAATATTATTAGCATCCGATGATATGTTACCTAAGGTTAAAGGATATGACACAATCATTAGGAATAAAATGAATGAATTATACCCCGATACCGACGGTGTGTTGTGGTTTAATGATGGTTACCAAGGTAATAGATTAAATACTCTATGTATTTTGGGTAAAAAATATTACAAAAGATTTAACTACATTTACAACCCTGAATATAAATCAGTTTGGTCTGATAATGAATTTATGGATGTTGCAAATTTATTGGGGAAGCAGACCTATTTTAATAATATAATTATTAAACACGAACATCCTGATTGGGGGTTTAAAAATAGAGACCATATTCATCAAGAAAATTTTACAAATGTTGATTATGATAAGAACATTTATTTAAAAAATAAATCAATTAATTTTGGATTATGAAAAAAATTATAAGTTTTTCACTTTGGGGTGAAAACCCTTTATATACAATTGGTGCAATTCGGAATGCTGAATTAACTCCAATTATTTTTCCGGGATGGATATCAAGATTTTATTGTGGACTTTCTGTCCCAACTAATATTATTAAAACATTAAAGTCATTACCATACACCGAGGTTATTATGATGGATGTTGATGGTGATTGGACCGGAATGTTTTGGAGATTCTATGCTTGTGGAGATTCTGACGTTATGTTGTCTAGAGATACTGATAGTAGAATAACTATTAGAGAAAAATTGGCTGTTGATGAATGGTTAAACTCAGATAAAGATTTTCACATAATAAGAGACCACCCACATCACTCAATAGAAATTTTAGGTGGTATGTGGGGTGTTAGAAACGGTTTACTAAAAAATATTAAAATCATTATTGATGATTATGTTAAAGATAATTTTTGGCAAGTAGACCAAAATTTTTTAAGAGATGAAATTTACCCAATGGTTGAGGGTAAATCATATGTTCACGACGAGTTTTTTAACTATAACTCACATTCAAAACCGTTTCCAATTAAACGAGAAAATGGTAGATTTATTGGAGAGAGAATTGATATTAACGAAAATCCGGTTACGGATGATTATAAAATGTTATTATGAAAAAGTCAAACAATATGGTTAGTGTGATTATATCAACATACAATAGATTTGAATTAGTTCAAAGAGCTATAATTTCAGTTTTAAACCAAACTTATAAAGATTATGAAATAATTGTTATTAATGATTGTTCAGATGATATTAGATATGATGAGTTTGAAAAAAGAATTGATATAAAATATTTTAAATTAAATAAACGCAGTGGATTACCATCTATTGTTAGAAATTTTGGAATAAAACAATCTCAAGGTAATTGGGTGGCATTTTTAGATGATGACGATATTTGGAGACCTGAAAAGTTAGAAAAACAAATGTTTCTAACTAATAAATATAAATTTATTTGCACTGAATCATATTATGAAAATCAATTATATGCAAAAGGTAAATACATTAACGTTTGGAATCAAAAAAATCCTGAGAATACATATGAATTTAACCATAATTTACTATTAAGACATAATTTAATAATTAATTCATCTGTATTGGTACATAAAGATTTATTAAATGAGGTAAATTTAATATCTGAATCAAATCATTTAAGAGGTATTGAGGATTATGATACTTGGTTAAGAATCACAAATTTGGGGTATGTGTGTTATTTTATTGAGGAACCATTACTTCATTATGGTTTAAATACTTATAAAGATTATAAAGATAATTACATTAACTAATATTGAGAAAAATTATGAAAATTGATTACGTAATAGTATCGTCAAATGAGAACCCATATTATTTAGATTTTTGGCCAATAATATCAAAAGTGTGGAAAGAAAAATTTAATATAACACCTGTTTTAGGTTTAATTAGTGACGAAAATTCCGATTTTGAAGAATCAGAATACGGTATAGTTAAAAAATTTAAATTGGTTAATGGTGTTGATTCCGGATTACAATCTCAAATAATTAGATTATTTTTACCAAAATTATTAAATGGATATTGTTTAATTAGTGATATCGATATAATCCCACTTTCTATTAAATATTTTAAAGATTGTTCTAGTTATTTAACAGAAAATAATATTGTAATATACTCATCCGACCATGAAGAATGTTTAAATAATAATGAATATCCTATGTGTTATATTTCATCACATAGTGAATCATTTAAAAATATTTTTAAATTAAATTTAGATTGGGAATCTTTTGTTCTTTTAATGAAAAATAGAAATCAAGGTTGGTCTACCGACCAAAAATATTTGTTTGAAAAAGTAAATGAATATAATTCTCAAACTAATAATGTGGTTTTACTAAAAAGAGATTGGTCATTAAGTAAGAGAATTGATAGGGGGGATTGGAATTATGACCCAATTAAAGTATCTGAAGGATTTTATATTGATTCACATTCTTTAAGACCTTATACCCAATATTCTGAAGAAATAAATAAATTAATAAATCTATTAAATTAAATGAAAAATTATTATAATAATATTGTAGAAAAAACTAAAATATCAGTCAAAACAATTCTAGAGATAGGGTCCAGAGATGGTAATGACGCTAATGAGTTAATGAAACATTTTCAACTTAAGGATAAAAATGTTTGGGTAGTAGAACCCAACCCCAATCAAATTAACATAATTAAAGATACTTACCCAAATTTTAACTTGGTACCTAACGCTATTTTTAGTGAAGAAACTGAACACGATTTTTATCAAGTTGATAGTAATATACCTAACGATGTTGGTACTAGTTCGTTAATTAACCGTAATGACAATTGGTATGAATATAAAACAAATATTATTAAAGTTAAAACTATTACCGGTAAACAATTATTGAACAAAATAAATCAAGAAGTTGATATTTGCAAAATTGATGTTGAAGGTCTAACAATTGAAGTGTTAATTAGTTTTGGAAAAACTTTAAACCAAATTAAATCATTTCATTTAGAATGTGAACATAGAGAGGTATGGAAGAATCAAAAACTTTATGACGATGTTGCTAAATTTCTAATAGATAATAACTATACTCAAATTTATTTTGAGTATTGTTCAGGAGGAACATTACAATCCGATAGTATATGGGTTTTAAAAAATTATTTAAAATAATATATGAAAATACTAATTTTAATAATGTCTCATAAAACTAATGATGATGTTTTTATTAACTATATGAGAATTTGGGACGAACAAATTACTAATTTAAATTTACCTAACTTTAACTTTAAATTTTTATATTCCGATAATAATATATCAGATGAATACGTAGTTCAAGGAAATAATCTAATAACAAATTGTGTTGAGGATTATTGGGTCGCATTAATTTTAAAAGTTATTAACGGATTTGATTATTTTATTCAAAATGATTTTGATTTAGTTTTTAAAACTAATCTTTCTACAATTATAAATTTTGAAAAATTTTATGAATATTGTGAACAAATATCTAAATCAAGAGAATTTATTTACGATGGAATTGTTGGTAATTACCAAGATTATTTTTTTTGTTCCGGAGCGGGAATGTTATTAAATAAACCATCAGTTAATTTAATATTGAATAATAAATGGCGTTTAGACGATACTTGGACTGATGATATTTTTATTGGATTTATACTTAATAAGTTAAACGGTATTAAACCAAACGAAGGGAATATTAGTAGGTTTGATATAATTAATAAAAATACTAAATTTACTAGAGAAGACATTATAAATAATACTCATATCAGAGTTAAAGTTAGAGAACATAATTTAGATATTGGATATTCTAACTTAGTTAATAAATATTTAATTGGTGAATAATATGAATATAGGATTATCAACAATGACTAAAAATCAAAGTCATAGATTAAAAGAATGGGTATTATACCATAAAAATTTAGGTATAAATCATTTTATTATTTATTTGGATAATTGTACAGATAACTCGGAAGATATTTTAAAATCAATAGAAAATACCGATATTACTATATATAAGACAGAAAATTTTAATGATAATATTAACAATTTATTTTGGATAAATAAAAGTCATAAAATGTATGATAATACCTTAGAATTATATAGTAATTTAGATTGGATGGTTTTTATTGAAGTAGATGAATTTATATTCCCACAAAAAGACGATTTTAATTTTGTTGATTTTTTATCTAATTTAAAAACAAATCTTCTTTATATTAATTCTTGGGATTTTAAACCTCCTTTCATAGAAACGGAGCCAATACTACATCAATCACATTTTGGGTGGACAGACAAACAAAGATTTGAATCAAAATACATCGGGAGGGGAAAATCAATCATTAGACCAAAATACTTCTCAAGTTGTATTGACGCACATTCGTTCACACCAAAGTACTGTAATTATCCATCACCTGAATTTTTTTTAGGTCAGGAAAATTATATACAAGTTATTTATGGTAATGACTTAACAATTGACGACACTCTATTACGAATATATCACTTTAGAAATCATACTGACAAAGATATGAATGATTACACTTACATAAACTATTAAATAATGAAAATAGCAATAATTGGTGGTGGTTGGGTTGGGTGTCATCTTGCAAATAAATTAAAAAAAAATCATAATGTAACATTATTTGAAAGAAATAAAGCTTTATTTACTGAAACATCATTTTTTAATCAAAACAGGTTACATTTAGGTTTTCACTACGCTAGAAATTATAAAACAAGAGAATTATGTAAAAACACTTTTCATATGTTTATAGAAGATTACGGATTTATTACTGAAACTGTGAAAAATAATATATATTGTGTACCAAATAAAAATTCTTTAATTGACTATCAAACATATCTTAAAATATTTGATGACTACGATTATCAAAAATATTTTCACACATTTAATAATGTTGATGGATGTATCGTGACTAATGAAAGATATATTAATTTTAAAGATATTAATGATTATTTCAATAATGAATTAAGAGATAATCATATAATTAAACAGGTATCTTCTTCTGATTTAAAAAAATATTCGAAAGAATTTGATTTGGTGATTAATGCGACTAATAATCAAATAAAAGACACTAAAAATGACGATTGTTTTTACGAATTAACTATCACTCTATTATATGATAGAATAAACCCAACTGATTTTGGGGCATTAACGATGGTTGATGGTCAATTATTCTCGATTTACCCTTACGAATCAAACACATATACGGTAACAGATGTAGAACATACACCTATTAAAAAATTTAAAACAATAAAATCTTTAGAAAATTTTAAAAAAACAATATCAAAAGATTTAGTTGAAGATAAAATACAACGTATTGAAAATAAAATAATCTTGTATTATCCTGAATTTTTATTTGATTTTAAATATAAAAGTTATTTTATATCTATTAAAAGTAAAATTATAGATTCTTCCGATAGTCGAAGTCCTGTCATCTCTAAAAAAAATAATGTTATAAATTGTTTCACCGGTAAAATACAAGGGATATACATAATTGAAAATTACATAAAAAATGAAATTAATAATTGGGAACACCGGATTGGTAGGTAAAACTATTTGTGAAACAATTAAATTTGACCACCATTTTAACACATCAAACATCAATACATTTAACACCATCGCAAAGGATGGTGATGAATTATTTTTAAGTTGTTTACCGGCAACAAAATGGTTAATTAATAAAAATATTATCGGAGATATTCAGAACATTTACAACATAATAAATTTAATTTCAGGTATAACATATTCCAAAGTAATTCTAATTTCAACAATTGATGTCTATGGTGATTCTCCATTTGAATCAAATGAACGTTACCCAATCAATGTTAGTAAATTAAACTACGGTAATAATAGATACTTGTTTGAATTATTAGTGTCTGAATTTGTTAAAACGAATGATTTAAAAATTTTTAGATTACCAGCATTATTTAATAAACATATTAAAAAAAATATTTTGTTTGATTTAATCAATCAAAATAATATAGAGTTAATCAACTATAACTCACAATTCCAATGGTATAATTTAAATAACTTATCAAAAGATATTATTGAATATTCTTCAAAGTACCCAAATGAAACTATTTTTAATTTATTCACTGAACCAATAAACACAATAGATATTGTAAATTTATTTCCAAATTTAATAAACAAAGTTAGTTTTTCAGATAATAACATCATTTATAACTTTACTACACAATACCATAAAAGTGGTTATATTAGTGATAAGAACAAAGTATTATCCGAAATAAAACTATTAATAAATGAAATTAGCCGTAAGTAATTTTGCTTGGGACATAAAAAATTCCGACAAAATGTTTAATCACCTTAAATCGTTAAACATTAATAATATCGAAGGAGTTTTATCTAAAATTGATATTTGGGATAATTTGTCAATTAATAAAATTTACAAATATAAAAACTATTTAGATTTAAACGACATCACAATACCGTCATTACAATCTTTATTTTACAATGTTGACTGTGAAACAATTTTTGACGAAATAAAATTTATATCCCATATTGAAAAATTAATTTCTTTTTCAAAAATTTTATCAGTTAAAGTTTTAGTTTTTGGGTCGCCATCTCTTAGAAAAAAAATTGACGGATGGGAACCTCATTTAATTAAGATATTTAAAAAGATTGACAAATTACTTGAAAACACCAATATTGAACTATCAATTGAACCAAATTCTAAATTTTATGGTGGTGATTTTTTTAATTCTATTTCTGAAATTGTTAATTTTATTTCAAAAAATAATTTAAAAAATATTAAAACTATGATTGATACTCATAATTTAATATTAGAAGGTGATAACCCAATAGATGATTTAAAGTTATATTATGATTATATTAATCATATCCATATATCAGAAAATAAATTAAAACCTATTGAAGACATTAATTTTCATTTAAGATTTTCCGATGAAATAAAAAAATTAAAATATAACAAAGTAATTACTTATGAAGTATTTGAATGTGATAAAATATATTCATCAATAGATGAGTTTTATAAAATATATAAATGAAAAAATTATTAGTAACCGGAGGTCACGGTTTAGTTGGGTCATCAATTATTTCTGATATAAAAATTGGGAAAGAATATGATTTAAGAAACCCTGACAAAACAAATAAAATGTTTAATATTCATAAACCAACTCACGTCATTCATTGCGCTGGAAAAGTTGGTGG
>Ga0114958_10003970_pt1 | contig 10409 bp, 8 predicted proteins | sample C_130208_EF_Meta_FD_89577 | JGI IMG/M metagenome (GOLD analysis project Ga0114958, IMG submission 89577) | Freshwater microbial communities from Lake Croche, Canada to study carbon cycling - C_130208_EF_MetaG | ecosystem: Environmental > Aquatic > Freshwater > Lake | place: Lake Croche, Canada... | reverse complement strand
TGGAAAAATTAATTGTTTCAATGTGGAAGTAAATATTTTAAAACTGTCTTTAAAAGAAATACCGATCAAAGGAATAGAAATAAGAGTAGCCAAAACTACTGCTGATCCTGATGCAGATAAATAATTAAATTCGAATGCTTTAATAATCAAAGGGCTTCCATCAGGTTTAAAAATCGAACCATTTAATCCAGGAATTTGAAACTTTAAAAAAGCAATTGAATTCAATAAATCCTTTACAGGTTGAAGTCCCCAAGCAACAATAAATAAGGTCATTATAATAAAAGGAGACCAAGCCCTTAAAATTTGGAGAGGGGAATATTTAATTATTGAAACAAATAAATTAGAAGGTTCTTCACTGAATCTCCAAATAGATTTAGGTTTCCAAAACTTTAATAAAAGCAACAAAGAAAATATGGAAGCTAAACCAGCCAATACATCTGGAAGCATCGGACCCATATAATTAGAAGTAAACCATTGAACGATAGAAAAAGAGGCTCCAGAAACAAGGATAGCAGGAAACACTTCCAATGATTTCTTAAAACCAGACATGATGACTATCAAATAAAAAGGAATCATTAAAGACAAAAGAGGCAGCGTTCTACCAACCATTTGAGAAATTGCCAATTCAGGAATATCAGACATTCTAGAAGCCATTAAAATTGGGGTGCCTACAGAACCAAAAGCAACAGGAGCAGTATTTGCAATCAAACAAATGCCAGCAGCATAAAGAGGATTAAAACCAAGACCTACCAACATAGCACCGGATATAGCTACTGGAGCACCGAATCCAGCAGCACCCTCCAAAAAGGAGCCAAAAGAAAATGCAATAAAAAGTGCCTGCAACCTTCTATCTGGAGTAATAGAAGCCATGAAATTTTTGATTACCTCAAATTGACCACTTTTTACAGTTATATTAAATAAAAAAACAGCTGATATAATAATCCAACAAATAGGAAACAATCCATATAAAGCACCATGCAGCGTAGTTAACAATACCAATTTAATAGGCATCTGATAAACAAACAAGGCAATAATTATTGCACAGAATAAAGTAAGTAAGCTCGCAATATATCCTTTTACTTTCTTTAATAAAAAAACGAAAATCAATACTACAGGAATAGAGGCTACCAAAGCAGAAATAACAATATTATTTATTGGATTAATAATTTGATTCCAGGGCATTTGAAAAGTTAGGTTAAACAATAGAATAAAAAAATAAAAAAATATAAAATTAAAACACTCCCTAAAAGGATATGGAAAAAATTAAAAACAAATTAATGACTTAAAGATAAGTCATTATTTTTTTAGGGAAATAATTTTAAAAAAGGGAATAAAATGAAATAAGATAGGTGTAAAATTGACCTATAGTAAAGAAATATTAAAATATATATAAAATAGAAGAATAAAATTCAATCCTAACATTAAAAATAAGATTTAAAAAAGAATACCAGAACAAAATCAGATTAAACTACTGAATGTATATGTTGTGATTCATTTATTTTCTTCACTTGGTGCTTCACCATTCTTTTTAAGTCTTTCAATGCCTCTTTTGCAGAATCCTTAAAATTATCAGTACGTGAATGAGCAAACAAATTATCGCCCAAAATGGTAAGTCTTATTTCACAAATTTTATTTTCAACAGAAATGATAGAAATATCTTCCTTAAGAAAAACTTCGGCCCTTGAAATATTTTTAGAAAAGTGTGAAAGTTCAATAATATTATTGCGAATTCCACTGATTATATTTTCTGAAACCATTCCGAAATTGGTATGAAATTCAATAGTCATAAAAAAAATTTAAATTGTAATAATTAAGAATAAAAAATTGAAAGAATAACAATTATAATTTGGAAAAATATAAAAAAATTATTTTTTAAAAGTCCACGATAAAAAATTAAAGCAACTAATTTTTTTATCAACATACTCTTTTTCTAATTTATATATATTTTGTCGAATTTCAAATTGTTTGGTTTCATAGGTATTGGTAATAAAAGAATCATCTTTCAATTTTCCATCTAATTGAAGAGAAGAACTTTGTTGACTAATCTCATTCTGCAACTTATAAAATTTATCAGAAACCTCAGTTAACAAAGTTTGTTGAAATTCAACTTTATCAGCAATTCCTCTAATAGAATTCCTAGCAATCACCTCAGCTAGTTTTTGCTCAATATCTTCCATTTCATCATTGTAGAAAAGGATTGAATTATTCCAATCCAAAAGTTCAGCAATATAATATTCCGTAATGGTGGTAGACATGAGAAATAATAATTTTAAAACCAAAGACTCACCAAATATATCGATAGAAAATACCTACTTCACTGACGAATATTAGTAAAACAAATGATCCTAATCAAGATGAATAGAATAGAAATAAAAAAGTAAACTAAATAAGTAACCATCTACCATAAAATTAAAAGTATTTTAAAAAAAATAAGTGATTAAAATCATAGATTAAAAAAAATTAATCATCTAAAAATAAATTTGATCGATCTATTTTTAGAGTATTAAAAATTATCAAAACCTGAAAAATGAGTAATGAAAATACAATAAATGAACAATTGAAATCACTTCAAATAAACAAAGGAAATATTTGTATATCAATAATATTACCGACACATCAATTGTCACCAGAAAGAAAAGTAGATGATATTAAAATAAAATTAGCCATTAATAGAGTCAAGCAATTGTTACAGCATAAGTATTCAAAAAACGAAAATAAATTACTTATTAATTCGATTGATGAAATATATAAAAAAAATGAATTTATGCACAACACTGATGGAATAGGACTATTTGTATCAACCAACTTTGAGCTATTGGTTCAATTTCCATTCTCAGTAGAAGAAAAAATAATAGTTGGAGATAGTTTTGAATTAAGAGATCTGTTATATAAAAAAAATATTTCAACTCCTTACTTAGTTATATTACTATCAAAAAAAAGAATACGACTTTACAATGGAGTTTTAAATAAATTGATAGAAATAATAGATGACAATTTTCCAAAAACATATGAAGAAGAATATGAATACAATTCTCCAAGTAGAGGAAATCCATCCGCAGGTGTTAGTATTGTAAGGAATTTTGAAAAAGAAAAAAGTAGCCTACAAGAAATAAGATTCGAGCAATTTTATCGAAAAGCAGATAAACAAATAGATCTGTATAGTGAAAATGACAAACCCATAATAATAATGGGTGTAGAAAAAGATATCGCCTGGTTTAAGAAAATATCAAAAAATAATAAAAAAATAAAAAGTGTTATTTATGGTAATTATGAATACTTAAATGAAAATAAATTAACGAATATAAGTTGGCCAAGAATATTTAAATATTTTCAAAATCAACAGCAATTAATAATTAAAGAGATAGAAGAAAAAAAAGCAAAACATTTAGTAATTACAGGAGTTGAGTCAATATGGAAAGCTTCTCAAGAAGGAAACACATTAAAATTAATAGTAGAAAAAGATTTCAGAAAATCAGGTTTTACGACCAATGAAGGAAAAGAATTCCATGAAAAACCAATCAAAAAGCCATACGAAACAGTCAACGATGCAGTAGATGATATTATGGAGATGGTACTAGAAAAGGGAGGACAAGTAATTTTAACTGAGAATAATACATTAAAAGATTACCATCAAATCGCATTGATTACTAGACATTAAAATAGATTCAATGACTAATCGCATTTTTATACCTAATCAAAATCATTAACAACTACGATTAAGAAATCTAACTTTACTTCAATACAATTCAGATTTACTCAGTGAAGAAAGAAAAATTGAAATGTCAATTTAATAGATAGTTTAAATATTTAATCGAAAGGTTAAAAAAAAACTAATCACAAAAAGAAGGGTAAGGAATTGAATAGACTGCTAAGACATTTAATAATTTAAATTCAAAACAGTTGAATTCAAGGCAGATATAAATAATCTGCCTTGTTTTTTTTATAACCTACTAACAAAAAGAAAAATAAAAAAAAAGAAAAATAAAAATCCACTATTAAAAATAAATTTTTAAAAATTTATAAATAAAATTAATAATGGAAAATAATCAAAATAAAAAAGTAGAAAATGAAATAAAAATAAATTTCGAAATAAGTAAGACAGTTAAAAAGCCGAAAAAATATTCATTTAAAAAATTAAATAAAGCGGATAACAAAAATAAAATAGAAGAAGAAAAAATAGAAAAAGAAAATATTTTGAAAGATAATTTAAATTTAAAAAATAATATTAAAAATAAAAAATTAATGAAAAATTTTAAAGATTGTTGTTTCAAAATTATTTTAACCAATCACCTAAAAGGAAATCACTAAAATATCAAAATAATAAAAGAAGATTATTTTTAAAATATAAAATAAATTAACTATAAGATCTTAGAATAATAATTGAAAAAAATAATAAGATTTTATAAAAAAGTTAGAAAGAATATAAAAAGTTAAAAACAATTTTCACATCCTTATAAAATAAAATGAAAAAAGCAATTGTAATTAAAAAATTTAAAAAATATATTATACTAATTACAATATTTAGCTTTAAAAACTTATTACTTTATTCTCAATTATTGCCCTCTCAACTTCGTAATTATATTTTATCAAACAAAGAAATACCCAAAGAGGTGAAAGATTTTTATGCTCAAAATCAATACCAGGTAACATGGGTAAACATAGAAAATAAATCAAATGAATTGGAATTCGAAAAAGCAATAGCAAATTCTTCAGAAATTGGATTACATGAAATAGATTATAACACTACCCTATTAATAGACAATTTAAATCAAATCAATCAAAAAGCAAATTACAATGACTCACTTAAAACTGAAATCCTCATTACAAAAATTGCAATTCAATTTTTCACAGACATCGCATATGGGAACTCAAAACCAAATTTCAAATTTATTAACTTAAAAATTAATACAGAATTTAGAAATGTACCTAAACTTTTAGCGGAATATATTTCGAAAAAACAAATTTTAAAATTAATTCAAATAATAACTCCTCTACAACCTGAAATAAAAGTTATTGAAAATAAAATTAAAAATTATGTTCAACTTTTATCAGTAAATAATTTCAAGGAAAAATATATAAATAAAGAAGAATTTATTAAAAACAAACAACCTCTTATTTTAAAATTACAGCAACTAGGAATCATCAAATCCAATAATTTAAACCTATCAGATAGTAATTTAAAAACTAAAATTAAGGAAGCCCAAATACTATTCAATCAAGTAGCAGATGGAGAATTAAGTAATTCGCTAATCAATGAATTAAATATACCGATTCAAAAAAGGCTAGAGCAGTTAATATTGTCATTAAACTATTACCGATGGATTTCAAGTATTACAGAAAATCAAACAACAATAGTTGTAAATATTCCAGCTGCAAATTTAAAAGTATACCGAAACAATACCGTATTATATGAAATGAAAACAATCCTTGGAAAAGTCTCAACTCCTACACCGACACTTTGCAGCTATATCAGGGAGGTTGTACTTTATCCCTACTGGCATGTACCCTATAGTATTGCTACCAAAGAACTTTTACCGATAATCAAGAGGAATCCGGCATATATTGAAAATGGAAATTATCAAATATTGAATAATGAAGGTAAAATTATAGATCCCTATTCGATAAACTGGAAATCATTAAATGACAAATACTTTCCTTATCTGATAAGACAAAGTTCGGGATGCGATAATGCATTGGGTTTATTAAAACTAAATTTTGAAAATCCTTTTGGTGTATACCTTCATGATACACCAATCAAAACATTATTTAAAAATAAAAATCGATTTTTAAGCCATGGCTGTATGAGAATGGAAAGACCAATGGATATTGGACATTTGGTCCTTAAAAACAATAGTCAAGCAATAGATACCCTAGAACAAAAAGGCTGTCTAACCAATAAATCTCCAATTAAAGTTAACGCTGATGAAAAAATCCCGATAATAGTATGGTACAACCCGGCAGGAATTGACTCATTGGGAAATTTGATTTTTTATAAAGACGTGTATGGGAAATTCAAATAAGCGAAATAATACCGTTAAAAAAATGAAACAATTAGATTAGTAGTTGTGATATATATTAATAAGAAATAAAATATTTGAATTTACAATTAAAATGAAAAGGCAATGAAAAATATAAATTGGATTGGTATGTTGATCATATTATTATCTTCAGGATGCAGTAGCTTAAAAATTACAAGTTATTGGAAAGAGGGGAATAGAGATATAAAAGATTACAAAAAAATTATGGTTATAGGACTTATTCGTGAAACTGACAGGAGTTTACAACAAAATATGGAAAATCATTTAGTAAAAGATTTGCAACTAATAGGCTACAATGCAATATCAGCATTTCAATTTTATGGTCCCAAATCATTTGATAGAATGGAAGAAAATGAAGCAGTAGGAAAAATTAAAAATAATGGAATAGATGCAGTTTTAACAATTGTACTATTGGATAAGAAAAAAGAAAGGAAATACATACCTGGAAATATCTATTATTCTCCTTACGGATATTACTACAATCGCTTTTGGGGTTATCGGAGTACATTATATAACCGTATCCATGAACCAGGCTATTATGTGACAGATACCAAATATTTTTGGGAAAGCAATCTATATGATATGGAGACTCAGAAACTAGTTTATTCGGTTCAAACTCAATCATTTGAACCCATCAATTCAGAAAAAATGGGACATGAATATGGACAGATTATAGTGAAAAATATGATAAAAAATAGTATTCTTAGTAATAAGGAAGAAATTAAAAAATAATCATTTATTGAATAAATTAGTTTGTATTCACATAAATTAGTTTAGCAAATGCTGTATTTTTTTTAAATTAACAATAACAATAGTCCCATCCTTAATCTCAATCATCTTTTCATTCCTAAAATCACTTAAGGTCCGGATAAGAGATTCGGTTGCCGTACCTGCTATAGTAGCAAGGCTTTCCCGACTAATTTCAATAACGAAATTATCTTCATCGGCTACCTTGAATTTTCTTTGAAGTAAAATAAGTGCCTCAGCTACCTTTTTTCGAAGAGAATTATAGGCCAACCCCAATAACTGATTTTCTTTATTTGAGATATTTTTAGCGAGTAGACCGATAAAAATTCTTGACACTTCTTTATTATTATTTAAAAGTTCTTCAAACTCCTCCTTTGGTATAACAGCAAGTTCAGATTCTTCTAAAGCTTCAGCGGTATCTTTATAAATAGATTCTTCCATTAAAGCTATGTATCCCAAAAAATCTCCAGAGCAAAAAAGATTTGTTACCAATTCCTTGCCATCCTCATTTCTCTTAAAGGTTTTAACTTTACCTTTTAATAAATAATAAAGCCTATTGGGGTGATTACCTTTTGTATAAATAACCTGCTTTTTCTTATAAAAATTGATATTACGATCAGCTATTAAAGACTGTAAAGAATTTTTATCTTCTGAAACATTGAGAAAATTTTGATGTCCCTCCAAATCAATTGACAATTCTTCTTTCAAAAGTCCAATTTTATTTAGCCTGCTGTCTACTGCATTTAATAATTCAGTACCACTAAAAGGTTTGGTAACAAAGTCATCAGCCCCAAGTTCCATCCCCTTTCTTAAATCACTACGTTCCGTTTTGGCTGTCAAAAATATAAATGGAGTGTTTCTAATTAAATCATTTTTATGCACAGCATGCAAAACCCCATAACCATCTAAAACAGGCATCATGATATCGCAAATAATTAAATCGGGACAAAACTCCATCGCCATTTCTACTCCGATCTTGCCATTCTCAGCCAAAAAAACTTTGTAATTAGACAACTCTAATATTTCTGCTGTATTTTGGCGGATATCGTAATTGTCCTCAATCAATAATATTTTTTTCATTTTACATTTTTTAATTCGCAACAGAATGAATCATCTAAAATTATACCATCACCTTTACAATCATTAAATATTATCGATTTTATCAAATACAATTACAAATTCTGTTCCCTTCTCAATTTCACTCTTACATTCCACCTTGCCATCCATCAACTCAGTGTATTTTGAAACAATATGCAAGCCAAGACCTGTACCTTGTATATTACTAGCATTAACCCCACGATAAAAACGCTCCATCAAATGTTTTTGATCATCAGCAGAAATTCCCATACCAAAGTCTTTAACAGAAAAAGATAGATGCTTATCACAATTCACAGTATTAATTTCAATGCAACTTTTTTCAAAAGAAAATTTACTAGCATTTGATAAAAGATTCATAACAATGTGTTTCAACAAAGAAATGTCCATAAAAACAAGAGGATTTCCTTGATGAAAACATTTTACTTTTTGATCCTTTTTAAGCGTATTTTTCATATCCTTAGCAATTGAAATCATCAATTCTTTGATATTAAATTGAGTTGCAATAACCTTTATTTTACACTCCTCGATTTTACCAAGACTAAGAAAATCATTTATTGTATCAGTAAGAATATTAACAGAAGAAAATATTCTTTGCAGGTGTTTGTCCCTTTTTGGTTGATCAGCGTTTGAAAAATACTTTTCAATAAGGTATGCCGATGAAAGAATTGTACTAAGGGGTGTTCTTAATTCATGAGAAGCCATTGAAAAAAATCTTGACTTCAATTCACTGCTTTCTTTTTCCTTTTTTAAAGATTCATATAATTCTTCTTCGGATTTTTTACGTCCAGAAATATCAATCGCGATACACATATAACCTGTTAATTCTCCAATAATATCCCTAATTGAAGTAATAGTAAGAAGTACAGGAAGGGTGGCTCCATTTTTTCTAATAAATGTATATTGATCTTGCTCATGAATATTCCTTTTAGCCTTTTCGACCAAAACCTCGAAATCATCTTCAATAAAAACTCCAAATTCAGCTAATAAACCAATCCTCTTTCTATCAATTTCAGCGAGATTATGGAACAAAATTGGTGTAAAAACATTAACTACTTCCTCTTGAGTATAACCTAAATTAAAAGAGGATTCTGGATTAAATAGTTTCAATATCCCATTTTTGTCAGTGGCAATAATCATAGCACCTGCATTATCCAAAATAGCCTTTTGAAAAGACAATGCAGCTTTCAATTGGTCCTGATAAATTTCAAATTGAAGAAGCATGCCCTGTAAATCTCTTGTACGTTGTTCAACTTTATCTTCGAGATCTTCATTTAACCTTAAAATTTCTAGTTTCACATTTATATTTACTGAACTATCATCAATAAAAGCAATAGTAAATTGTTCACTTTTAGCATAAAAATTATTAAGACTCACTTTCACTGGAAATTCAGTACCGTCTTTTTTTAAGGCACTTAGCTCAATATTAGAAACAATCGATCTATTCCGCTGATTAAATGTAAAACTTTCACCCAGATCATTGCCGTTTGTGAGAAATAGGCTAGGAATTAAGGTATAAATACTTTGATAAAGCAATTCAAACTCATTGAATCCGAATTTATTTAAAGCAAATGGATTGATTGCAGTAATTTTTCCACATCTATCAACGGCAAGCATACCAATGTTGGCATATTTAAAAAAAGCTTTCAATTTTGGAAAACTATCTTTCATATTTTTAGAGGTGATCAACATTATCAATTAAGTTTTTAACTGCTAATATGACGATCAAATATTTAATTATCAACATGATAAAAAATCGAAAGCCTTTAAAAGTATTGGAGTTTATAAATTGATGTATGAATTACTTCGAATGAAATTTTAAAAAAATACTATTCTAGATTTAAAAAAATTGAGGAGAGTTTCACTACCAATTTAATAGAGCTCATAAGAAAATAGAATAAGAAAAACAATATACACAGAAATGAATTGAAATGCAAAGGATCTCATAAGAAAGATAATCAAAGCTAAAATAACCTAAAATAAGTTTGACGAAGTCTCGTCTTTATTGGAAAGGCTGTAATTATTGAAAGAAAGTGAAAATGAAGTCTGAAATTAAATTTACTAAATAGGTTATAAAATTATTTCAGTTCCGAAAAGACAATCTTTTATAAAGATCTTTACCTCTGATGGCAAAACATCTATTATATCATGAATTTCATTTTCGGAGACAAAGTATTTCAAGGCATTAAAAACAGCTGAGACTGCTCTTTTAGTAGCCGAGGAATCTCTGAAATCATATCCAGCCAAACCTCCATCTTCCCTACATACTTCATCAAGAAAATCATTGAGATGACTTAACTTACTATAATCCTTACTAAAATTCCAGCCATCAACGTAAACACCCTTCAAGGAAATAGGTAATTGAGCTAGTAACTGAAATGATTCCTCATGAGTCAATCGGTTTCGAAGTGAATGAAAAACTGCTCGTATAATTCTACCAGCCCTAACTTTTGTTAAGGAAAGGTCGTCAGATACCAAAGCAACAAATTCATTTCCATTTATTGCATAATTTTCAAAATCAATTGGCAT